>Ga0222668_1001205_pt1 | contig 12437 bp, 10 predicted proteins | sample AntAcemetagen728_FD_179823 | JGI IMG/M metagenome (GOLD analysis project Ga0222668, IMG submission 179823) | Saline water microbial communities from Ace Lake, Antarctica - #728 | ecosystem: Environmental > Aquatic > Non-marine Saline and Alkaline > Saline | place: Antarctica: Ace Lake... | reverse complement strand
AGATCGGCAAAAGAATGGGATCGTTTTCCAAGCTGGAAGTGAAATGCCATGCACGCCGAAGTGTGCATTTTTGATGTCAAAGGCCAAGCTTTGAAGTGAGCCATTCGGGTCAGGCGCATTGCGCCAAATAGAATGACACTCGGAGAGGGGTGAGAAAGAAGGTTTAGAAGGTCGTTGCGCCAGAAAGAATGACACCCAGATGAAAAGAGAATCTGGGAATATGAGTTATAACAGCAAAGAAGAATATTTGGAGAGTTGTCGGGGACGATATCCGAGGCGAAACCGAATGGGGCGGAGTGCGATGATCGATGAGGTGAGTGAGACGCTGGGGTGGGAACGCAAACACACGATCAAAGCTCTCAACGGCAAAGTCACTTTGGGGGTGAAGGCGCAGAGACGAGGAAGCAAGGCCACCCACGGCGAGGAAGAGCGATCTATCATCGTGCGTATTTGGAAGCAGAGCGAGCAGCCCTGCGGGGTGCGACTGAAGGCAACGCTGCCGCTGTGGATGGAGAGCTACGCAGCGCGTTACGGAACCATTAAGGAGGTAACGAGTGAACGCATTTTGAGCTACAGTGCGCGGACATTGGAACGGGCTCGGCCATTCGGGTCAGTCATTTATTATTGTATTCGGAGGGAAGAATCGGGCTCCAAAAAAGGCACCTGTCCGATCATATCTGCATCTCGGCGAGACCACTCCCAAAATCTCACTTCTCAATTCAGAGATCCGGCTCACGTCCGTGCTCGCCTGCGTTGCCTGTGATCAAAACAACATCGGGTGCCACAGCTTGGGCTGCGATTTGCAGGTCGTAGGGGCCGATGGGTTGCGATGAATATTCACGACTGAGCTCGGGACATATCTTCAGACGCCTCAATGGAAGAAAAGAGATCCCCATCGAGCAACGAGACGTTTTCATAGGTCGCCGTATCGTCCTTGAGGCGGGAGGTGGAGTCTCCCGCCAGATCAGCCTCGCTGGCGAGATGCCCAGCAAGTCGGGAGAGGAGGAATCGGAAAGCGGTTTGACTTGAGATGTGGGAGCTCTTGCCGGATTTCGACTCATTGGGCGCAACGAGAACAGAAGCGCAGGAGTAGAGCTGCTGTTCCACCATCCGTTCGCAGAGGATTTTCATCCGCTGCTGGTAAGAGGAGGCGTGAAATATCTTGTCCGTGGGAAAGTGCGGGGATTTCGAACTCACCGGCTGGTGCGAACGGGGAGCATCTTCGACCAGGATCAAGTAGCCAAGGAACGGCGATGCCCCCCGACCAAACAAGCCTTCGCTTTGGGCCTTTCGAAAGTCGTATCCACTGCCCATGGCTTCCTCACATCGATTGTTGGCGTTGTTGCCGAACGATGGACCGCAGAGTGATTTGAGTTCAAATGCGGCCAGAAGTCGATTCTGGAAGACGATGAGCAGGTCCCATTGTTTCGTCGGACGAAAAAAGCCCGGTAGCACCACCATGGTCTTTCCCCGGTGCACTTCACATCCTTTTGGCCCGTGGCGATTGACGACATCGACGATCATGTCACGGAAGGCGTCCAGGTTCTTGCCACCGGTCACGGCTCCACGGTTCCCTTGATCCCGTTTTCCTGTTGCCTGCTGCTTCGTGACCGCATCCTGTCTTCCGCGCCAGAAGAACCGGACCGCTTGCTGGAGTCGTTCTTCAAAGTTGATCAATGCGGTGGCCATCGGTTGTTATGCGGTCAGAATTGCAGGGTCCAGTTGATCCCATTCCCTGTTGGTCAGACCGTAGAGTTTTTGGATAACCCTGTCCATGGCCTCTTGCGACGACGATCTGGAGGCGGCGGCGGCTTTCTTTTTCATGTCCTGGTTCATTTCCTCGAATCGTGGGATACGGATGCGTCGGAGATACTGGGCCTGGAAGCGGAGAAAGTTGCCCCGCATGCGTGGGCTGTAGGCGGCGATAAAGGCGTGAGCGACACGGCTGCTCAGGATCATTTGGAGAACCTTCAAATCCCACGATTCCGAAATCACAAAGTAGAGGTTGTGGTGCGGATAATAGTGGCCGGACTCCAAGACGACGTGAGCGGAACCCTTGATGTCCGGAATGAGAAGTTTCGGCGTGCTGGTCAGTTGGGCATGAATCCGATCAATGGTGCGAAACCACCCCGTGGGGTTGCGGCCCGCCACATTGCGCTTTTGGATGAGCTCGCGATGGCGCTCGATATAGGCGAGGAATTTTGGATATTTTTCAGGGTCCACCAATCCGCCATCCGCTTCAAAGGGATTGAGCACAAAGTTCCCTCCCCACTCGACTCGTCCTTTCCGGATGTCCTTGGTGGTGATGAGCGGAAGTTTGCGCGCGGGCTCCACATCCAGTTGGACATCGGACCCGATAAAAATGGCGTCGGCTCCGGTGGCGACACCAATCCCCACCCGGCAGCCAGCGTCTTCCAACACCGGAAAGGAGGCTTCCAGTTTCCGGACGATTTCCATTCCTCCATTTTCGTTGAAAGACCACGGATGATCGTCGCGACAGACCCCCGAGACGAGGCCGACTTGCGGATGCGGCGTGGAAGATGTCAGCGCCTTGGCCAAGGGAACGAGGATCTCCCTCGAAATTGCGGGCCGGAACGCCACCCGCGTGTAATCGCCTTTCCCTTTTCGGATGACCGTCACCGCAGGATACGCATCCACTTCGTCGAAAAATGCCGGGCAGCCGGTGAAATCGACATACGACTCCAGATGAAATTCCCGTGCAACAATGCTACGCAGGGGTCCCCCGTAACGGTTCTTCATCCAACGGTCGGCGCAAATAAATCCAAGACGCCCTTCCGGCTGCAAAAGTTCCAGCGATTTCTCGATGAAGGCAACATAAAGATCCGCCCGATCAAAAAGCGAACGCCAGCGCGCCCGATAGGCTTTGAGCAACTCCTTCGGGAGGTTCTCCAAGCGGATATACGGAGGGTTGCCGACAATGTGCGAAAATATTTGGTCCAGTGGAAGAAACAGAAAGTCATCGTGGTGCAACCAATTCCCGATAACCCCAGCCGCGACAGAGTAGCTCCAGCCTTTGGAGATGAGAAGTGACTCGAGGCGACCCCGGCAGATTTGCAAAGCGGCCCGGTTAACCTCGACCGCTCGGATGCAATCCTGAATCCGGTGATCGTTCGGAGCAACACGGGTTAGCAATCGCTCGACCGCAGGCAAAAGAAAATCGCCCTCGCCGACGGACGGTTCCAGCAAGCGGAACGACTCCAGAGGTTCCGATTCCCTCCAGCCAGCGGCATCCAGGACAAATTCGGCAACCTCCGGGCGCGTATGAACAGCGCCCCGATCTTCGCCCGCCGCATCCGAAAAAACGCTCACCGCATCTAGCGAAAATCGCGCCTTCGGAAAAAGCTCAGACTGGAGGACGGAATGCATTTCAGTGAATCGTATTTATAGCCCGGGAGAGCTGGCCTTTGGAAATGAAATCTCGAATTTCCCGGTTGGCAAAGACAAGGGCACCAGTTCTGACTTGTTTACATCTCATCACAACCGGGCCCCAAATCCCACGCCTCAGCGAATCCAATTCTCAATTCAGAGATTGTGGGAGATTTCGGGGCCGCCCGGATGTGATCAAAAAACACCGCTCGCCAGCCTCCTCCGTTTCGTCGATCATGAGACCATGCCACACCGCGCGCCCAAGAAGGTCAAAAAGCCCAAAACCGGGGAGGTTGCTGGTTCCCGTGAGGCGCAGCTTGCTGAACAACGCCGCCGCGAGCTTGCCTCGCGCTCCATCCTTTCCCGCCTTCAAAACCGCTCGTCGGAACGCAAATAGTTCCCCCTGGCAGAGCGCAGCGTTCGCAATCCCTGCCGATGGCCTTTGTTCAAAATACTAAAGAGGACATGCGCATCGTTTTCGCTTCCCTCGGCTCGCTCGGGGATCTGCACCCCTTGTTGACTTTGGCCTCAGCGGCGAGGGCCCGCGGACATACCGCGGTCATCGCCGCGTCGGCGTCCTATCGCGAATACGTGGAAACCTTGGGGTTTTTGTTTTGCCGCATCCGGCCAGACCTCGAGCCCAAGCCGGCTTCGGTCGAACACCTGTCCCATGCCCGGCGAGGGCCCGAGAGACTCTTGCGCGAAGAGGTGTTTCCAAAAGTGCGGGAAACTTATGCTGACCTGACTGCGGCAACCCATGGAGCGGATATTTTGGTGGTGGGAGAGCTTCTCTACGTGGCACCTTTGGTGGCCGCCAAGCTCGGCATTCCTTGGGCCAACGTCATCCTTTCCCCGTCATCTTTTCTCTCTGCATGCGACCCTTGTGTTCTCGCCCCGGCGCCCGCCCTCCACGTGCTCCGGCATTTCGGGCGCTGGCCGCATCGTGCCATTTTTGCCTTGGGCCGCATGCTGACTGCGCGCTGGGGAGCACCTCTGACCCAGCTTCGTCGCGAACTGAGACTGCCGGATTCCGGCAGTGCCGTCTTTGACGGAAAGCATTCGCCCCGGCTCGTATTGACCATGTTTCCTGAATTCCTCGCCGCACCGCAAGCCGATTGGCCCAGCCAGGTGGTCCAGACCGGCTTTCCATTTTTTTCCCAACCCGCTCAGTTGGCAGCAGCAAAGGATCTCGAATCTTTTCTCGCCTCGGGTTCGCCTCCGATCATTTTCACCCTGGGTTCAACTGCGGTCCACATTGGTCGGAACTTTTATCAAGCTGCCGCTGATGCCGCCCGGCTTCTCGGTCGCCGGGCCATCCTGCTGGTGGGAAAAACTCCGCCGCCGGCGGTCTCGCCCGAGGTTCTCGCCCTGGACTACGTTCCTTTGGCTGCCATCCTGCCTCGTTGCGCCGCGGTGGTGCATCATGGCGGCATCGGCAGCTGTGCGGAGGCTTTGCGGGCCGGTCGGCCTTCGTTAATCGTCCCATTCGGCTACGATCAGCCGGATAATGCCGAGCGTATGCGCAGCCTGGGAGTGGCTCGCATTTTGCCACGTCATCGCGTCACTTCCAAAACGATCGCTGCCGGCTTGAAGGTCTTGCTTGCCGACTCCAATGCGGTCCGCCAAGCCCGCAAATTAGCTGCCAGGATGCACCCGGAAGCGGATCTTCGCCGCTCCCTCGAAGCCATCGAAGCTCTTGTTGCTCCCGAGCAGACGCTGCCGACCAGATACTCTGCAAGCGAACCGCGCCCTACCGAATTGGCGAACCCGATGATGCAACCATGAACGAACCTGCTGACCCTGAAACTAAAACGCGCTTCCGCCGCGAGTCGCTTTTGCAGGCTTGGCAGATCCTGCGGTATCTTCGCCCCTACCGCGCATTATTCAGTGGGGCCATTTTGGCCCTGATGGTCTCCACTTCGCTTGGCTTGTGTTTTCCCTATTTGACCGGGTTGCTGCTCGACAGTTCGATGACAAAGACGGCGCCTACCAACTGGACCGGACAGATCAACACCCTTGCGCTTGTTCTTTTGGGAACACTGGCGCTCCAGGCCTTTTTCTCGTTTTTTTCCACCTATTGGTTTTACCGCTGCGGCGAAAGCGCGCTGGTGGACCTGCGACAAGAAACGTTTGCCAAACTGATCGGCCAGCCCATGAGTTTTTTCGCCCAACGCAGGGTGGGAGAATTATCCAGCCGTCTCTCCAATGACCTGACGCTCATTCAAGACACGCTGACGATGACGGTTCAGCAATTTCTGCGTCAGAGCATGCTTATGACTGGCGGTATCATTTTGGTGGCCTTCACCTCTCTGCGACTGACCGGACTGATGATTAGCACCTTTCCCGTCCTTGTGATTGTCGCGATCCTCTTCGGAAAACGAATCCGCCGCTACGCCCGGGAGGCCCAAGATCAACTGGCCGACGGTGGCACCGTGCTGGAGGAATCCCTCCAGGGAATTGCCAACGTGAAGGCCTTTGGCAACGAGCGATTTGAACTTGATCGCTACGGAAAATGCTTGGGCGCATTCCTTCGGGTGATCTTGAAAACTGCCCGCCTGCGAGCCTCGATGGTGTCGTTCATCATCTTTGGAATCTTCGGCTCCATCGTTTTGGTCTTTTGGTATGGAGCCACCCTGATGCAGGCCGGGGAACTCACCTTTGGCGAACTGACGCGATTCATTCTCTACACGACCTTTGTGGGGGGATCGGTGGCGTCGTTTGCTGACGTTTTCGGTCAGGTACAAAAAATGTTGGGGGCGACGGAGCGGGTGCGCGAATTGCTCGACGAAAAACCAGAGGTGGATCCCGAGACAGCTCCACTCGACTTAGAGCTCCCCCGCCTGCGCGGCGACGTCCGTTTCGACGACATCTCGTTTCGTTATCCGTCCCGACCGCAAACCTCCGTGCTCGATCACCTGACACTGGAAGCGAAAGCGGGGGAGAAAATTGCCCTTGTCGGGCCCAGTGGCGCGGGAAAATCCACCATCGTTTCCCTCCTTCTGCGCTTTTACGAACCTGACTCCGGGCAACTCTTGCTCGACGGCCGCCCCGCCGCAGCGTTTTCGCTGAGCCAGCTCCGCGGCAATATGGCCATCGTGCCTCAGGAGGTTTTGCTTTTCGGCGGATCCATTGAAGAGAACATTCGTTATGGCAAGCCTGGCGCGGAACATGCGGAAATTGTGGCGGCCTCCCAACAGGCCGCCTGCCATGAATTCATCGAACGTTTCCCCAAAGGCTACCAAACCATCGTCGGCGAGCGTGGGGTCAAACTCTCCGGTGGCCAGCGCCAGCGCATTGCCATCGCCCGCGCCTTATTGAAAGATCCCGCCATTCTTATTCTGGATGAGGCGACCAGCTCGCTGGACTCAGAAAACGAGCACCTCATCCAACAAGGTTTGGACGTTTTACTGCAAAATCGGACCGCATTTATTATTGCGCATCGCCTGTCCACCATCCGCAAAGTGGATCGCATTTATGTGATCGAAGACGGTCGCGTTCTCGAATCCGGAACGCACGACGAACTGATGGCCCGACCAGAAGGGCGTTACCGCCGATTGGCTGAAATACAATTCGGCTCCTCCCCACAATCCGTGGAATAAATGGGGTCTGGGCGTTAGGCGCGGATTGAGGGAGAGAAGAGTCTTCCCATCCCTATTGATTGTCAGCAGAATTGCCCCCATGAGTGAGCCAACCATCGCGGCAAGGAATCCGGTCAAAGTCGAACTGGAGGCGGGGAAGACGTATTATTTTTGCACGTGCGGACAATCCGCGAATCAGCCGTTCTGCGACGGTTCGCACAAGGGATCGGAGTTTGCTCCCAAAGCCTTCACGGCCGAGAATGTCGGACCGGCGTGGCTTTGTCAGTGCAAACACACCGCCAACGCCCCCTATTGCGATGGCACCCACAAGACCCTCTGACCGGGGGCTTCCAATCACCTTCAGATTTTCGGTCCAGACCGTCTAAAAGGCCTCCGGCGGTGAATTTTTGAACGGATGGGAAGCCATCAGCGAAGATTGGGACAAAACAGCCGCGATGAAACTCGGCGACTCGGTCAGGCCCAAGGACAGGCATCTCAACGCGGGCGAAAACCGTCAAGGTCTCCATCCGCGTGACTAGCACTTTCCGCCAGGAGAACGGACATCACACCGATCAGATTCCTTCGCCTTAGAGCAGCTCCCGCCCCTGTGGCGGGGCCGGTCTTTGGGTACCTTTACCTGCTCGAGTCGCATGTCAATGAATCGAGTCTTCGGGAGCAATCGATCATTTGAAGGGCCGACGCGTCCTGAGACGCGCCTTAAATTCCCTTGCTAAGAGATCCTCGCGGCCCCAGTCCACAGGAATGAATATGAGGTTCCTCGGTGCCATCTCCCTCTTCTTGTGCTCGGCGGAATTTAGTTCTGCGGTTGATTACACGACCATTCAAAATTCTAATGTGACAGTAACAGGCATCCGGTCGGACAGCGTGACGATGGGGACGGACTCGGTCGTCATCACCGCCATCTACAATACCGGGACAAGCAATGTGGCGGCTCTTTACAATGGGCCTCTCTCGGGCGCCGTTGAGCCCAGCGCGGTTTGGAATCAGTTGAACCCCATCCTATCGGGTCAAACTGTGACGAGTTCGAGTTTCTACGGTCCGAATACCGCCATATTCAACCCTAGCCTAGGGGCGGGGAATGTGATTGCGGTGGGCAGCTATACTTATGCGGAAAGCACCGCAGGTGCAAATTCGGCTCATGGCCTTTTGTACCAAGGCACCGTTACAGGCTCCGGAACCTGGGTCCAGATTGACGCCACGCCCCTTGTTCTTTCCGGCTCCTTGGCCAATACCATTGCTCACAGCAACATGGGAGACCTTGTGGTCGGCAACTATGATACGACGGAAACCCCGGGCAATGCTTTTATTTATAACCGGATTGCCAACACCTGGACCAATCTGAACCCCGCGAGTTCGACGAGCATCACCGCCTACGGGATTTGGCAAAACGGCGGATCGTCGAGCACGTCCTATACCATCGCCGGAGGATTCAGTGATCTCAATTCCGGTGGCTTGGATCAGGGCTACCTCCTCAATTACGACTCCTCCACCGGGGATATCACGAACTACAAAACCTACAACTACGACGATCTTCCGATCACCAGTCTCGTGTCCCATTTTGACGGCATCACCGCCACCGAGGAGGGATTTAATCTCACGGGCTTCTACTCGACCGTCGACCCACTTGTTGATGCTGGTTTCTTCGCCTCCGTGACAGTCAATCTCGACGGATCCTTCAGCGAGGCCGCCTGGACAAACATCGCCGTCCCGGGAGCAGCTGTTACCACCGGCAATACGATCATCGGAAATAGTGTGCTGGGTTTCTACGACGACGGAAGCTCGCACAGCTTCATTGCCACCGTGCCGGAACCAAACGCCCTGACACTGCTCCCGCTCGCGGCCGGATTTCTGCTCCTGTCTGGACGTTCCCGCCAGAAGGCATAGCTGGCCCATGGCCGCTTTTAAGCAGCTCATCGCTCCGGTTCCTGCGTTCACATTGCAACCCTTTTCCAGACCTACTGCCACCAACCACCCCCGGACAACCCTGTGGAAGCCGCCGTGGCTCGCTCCGATAGGTCGAACCCTTCCCCGGGTTGAGAACGCCGCCCCTCGCTCGTAGGCTCGTCTTCGTTACGTGGCGGAATCGTGTTCATTTATCATTGCGGTCGATCTGGTTCTTTTCCGTTGCTTCCGACCCCACCTCGCCGCGACGCAGTTACTTCATCTTCTCAGCAGGTCAACGGTCCCCGCTGGTCAGGGTCTTTCACCCCGGAGGGTCACGCTGCTCCGCAGCGCACGAGGTTCAAAAAACTCCTTTTCTGTCTCTTGCGTCCAAATCGCCAAAGTGCTAAAATTTTCTCACGGGCGGATTTCACACAACTTGGAACTGCCCTAAGCCGCCAAGTTTTCTCGAGTCTCATTGCGGGTGTAGTTCAATGGTAGAACGCCAGCTTCCCAAGCTGGACACGAGGGTTCGATTCCCTTCACCCGCTCTTTCGAAGTCGGAAGGCGGAAGTCAGAAGTGGGAAGTTTGATGCATCTGACGCCTGAACTCCCGGGCCGACACCAGACCATCCCGGAGGGTTAGCATGATCTCTCGGGCCTTCTCCCCTCCGGCGTCTTTCGCCGCGATCACTCCCCCGAAATTAAGCTCCCCCCCTCGCAACAGAATCAAAGATTCTCGGACAATTCCTCAATCGTCACGCTTGCTTGCGAAAGGATGCTTGCCAGTGTTCGCACGTTAACAGCCCCGTGGTTCGGAACCGTCACACGGGCCAGGCCTTTGACAAGCCGGACATGGCTCCCCCGCTGCCGATCCCCAACGAACCCCGGTCGCCGCAAGGCTCGAACGATCTCCGGGCCGGAAAGGTCACGGGGCAATTTCACGCAAAGGCAAGGGCCGGATCTTCCGTGAAGTGAAGCCGGACACGGGCCGGAATCTCCCCCTCGTCAAAATGGCAAAGCACGGCATCGCGGATCATCGTCTGCAAATGGGTCAAGTCATCGCCCTGGGTGGAAATCCCGCCGCCGCGCGGATCATCCCACGATGCCGAAAAGTTGCCGGATTCCCCAGCCGTCACAGTGAAAAGGATTTCCTTCATGTCCGGGAAGGTCGCAGAGATCGTCTCTTGTCGCAAGCCGGAAGGAGCAGCCTGAAGGAGCGAGCGCTGCATGACATGATGCTATCGCACCACGGAGGCATCGCCGGTGTACGCGATGAAAATATGCTGGAATCCGCCCTCGCCAAGCCACCGCAGCTTTTTCACTACGGCCAACCGACGATGCCCGATTTGGGGGCGGCCTACGCTACGGGCATCGTGAAAAATTATCCCTTTCTCGACGGCAACAAGCGCACCGGGTTCATGATGGGCGCGGGTTTTCTGGAACGAAACGGCCTTATTTTTCAGGCCACGGAGGCGGTCCTGCGCACACTGGCCCTTGCCGCCGGAGAGATGACAGAGGCCGCCTATGCGGAGTGGATGAATACAAATTCCAAACGCGCCTGAGCAACCTCACAGCTTTCGTCCGAAAGCTTGGAAGGTGACCCGCGGTCACTTTGAAACATTGCTTCGAAGCGCCGTCAGCCGACAAAGCCAACGCCCTCTGTGAATTGGCATCATATCAAAGCTTCTCCCGCTCATTGGATTCCATAAAGGTTTCCCTAGGTCAGCGGTCGCGGGTGGTCAAAGTCGCCAGGATGGCGTCGAGAACGGCGTCGAGGTGTTTGCTCAGGTCTTCGGCGAGGAAGCGCAGAACCAGATATCCCTCTCGTTGCAAGAGGGCGTCCTTGCGGCGGTCCCGGCGATAGGCCTCGGCGTCGCCCAAATGTTGGGAGCCATCCAGTTCGATCACCAATCGGGCCTTGGCACAGAGGAAATCGACTTCCATCTTGCCCGCTTGGTCGAAGGGAATCGGAAGCGACGTATTGAGAACGAACCGCCCTCGGGTCCCGACCAGAGATTCCAAACGACGGAGGAAAAAGGCCTCACTGGCACTTCGGGCCCGCGCGAATCCGGTGGCGTCTTCGGGAAAGTCCCGCGCGGCGCCGACGAAGAGTTCCGCCAGAGGCTCGGTCACGCCATCGCGAATGAGTCGTTGAACGCTGGCCGCATAGGATTTTTTCCAATGCGGATCGATGGGCAAAGGGACCCCACTGGGCCAACCGGGAACCGCGCTGGCCGGCAGGAGAATTTCATAGCCGATCCCTTCGTAGCCGCGACAACGTTTCTCAAACATCCGCGAGAGCATGGGAACATCGAGGTCGGCATAGTCGTAGATTCGCACCTCGCGTTTGCCATCGCACAGTCGGTGCAGACGTCCGGCGTATTGCGCGATGGTCCCTTTCCATGAGACGGGCAGGGTCAAAAATAGGGTGTCCAACCGTGGATCATCAAATCCCTCGCCGACAAAATGGCCGGTGGCCAGGACAACCCGCACATCGGCCTCCAGGCGAGCCATCTCGCCCTCAAGTGCTTTCCGCGTCATCCCTCCCTGCAACGTGATCACCTCAGCACCGATACCTGTCAGACCCGATGCCAGGGAGGTCAGATGGTCGGTTCGTCCCGTGAGGACCAGCGGGGTGCGGCCTTCTTTGACCGCTGCAACGATGTCGGCGCAGATGAGCTTGTTCCGGGCCTCGTTGCGGACCAGGCTTTCTACCAAGTGCTGGAATTGGACCCGGGGATCTTCCGAGGGTTCTGCCGGATCCCGAAAGCCGGTGGGCCGAACGAACACCCGATGGGTGAACGGTCGGACCATGGCCTGGCTTTTGGCGTCCACCCGGTATCGGACCGGACCGCACATCATGAAGACAATCGGATGGTGCCCATCCTTGCGGGCAACCGTGGCCGACAACCCAGCAACGTAGCGGGCTTTGGTTCGGCGAACGACCAACTCGAAACTCCGGGCGGACACGTGATGGCATTCGTCCACGATGACCTGACCATATTCGGCCACCCGATCATCGACGACTTCGTGACGCACGAGGCTTTGAATCAGGGCGACATCAATGGAACCGCGGAGTTTTTTGCGCCCGCCGCCCAGGCGACCGATCTCCTTCGGCGGGAGCCCCAGAAACTCCGCCAGTCGCGCGACCCATTGGTCCATCAGTTGTTTGCGATGAACCAGAATCAGCGTGTTCACGCCCCGTTGCGCAATCAGCCACGCGGACAGCACGGTTTTTCCGAAGGCGGTCGTCGCGGCGAGCACGCCAAAATCATGGGCCAGCATGGCCGTGGCGGCGGTCGTTTGCCCGGCCCGCAGTTCGCCTTGGAAGGTCACCTCCAGCGGCTGACCATCGAAGCGTTTGTCTTCGATTTCCAAGGGTATTTTCAAGAAACGGAAGAGCTCGACCACTTCGTCGAGACAACCCCGGGGCAAAGCAAAGTGACCCGGAAATTCTTCCGCACAGGAGATAATGCGCGGCTTGCCAAAGACCGACCGTCGCATGGCCTGGGCGCGATAGAATTCGGGATTCTGAAAGGCCGCCAAACGCAGAAGGCGATTGCGCAG
>Ga0222668_1001202_pt1 | contig 12518 bp, 5 predicted proteins | sample AntAcemetagen728_FD_179823 | JGI IMG/M metagenome (GOLD analysis project Ga0222668, IMG submission 179823) | Saline water microbial communities from Ace Lake, Antarctica - #728 | ecosystem: Environmental > Aquatic > Non-marine Saline and Alkaline > Saline | place: Antarctica: Ace Lake | collected... | reverse complement strand
AGTACTCACGTCATACGAATATTCGTTTTTAATTTGAGTGAATACATTTTTTCCTGCGAAGAGCGTTAGTGATTCTTTAAAATCTTAGTCAAGGCGTCAATTATATCCCTGATTAAGTACGTAATATTAAGGTAAACTTTGTTTGTAGCTAAAGATTCTGCCTTTAATTATCGACCATCACTCAGTCCCTCATAGCTTTAAGAATGCGCTATGCGGGAAAGTCTGTTTCTTCTGTTGGATTGCGGCGGCTCTAGAATGAAAACACGGTTACAGAAAAATCAAATATGTCGTTTTTATCAAGCCTGAATTGCGCTGGTAATGCAAGTTTTTAATCTGCCTTTCAACTGAACAATCTGACGGGATTAATTAGTTGCCAATAATAGCAAGTACCAATCTGCTAAAGCGCAGGTAAGCCTCTATTGGCGCAAAACTGTTTACGCTGTTCGTTGATCCTTTGACTCAAAAGTAAGTTCCCTATCCAAGTTTAAAACGCTTATCATAATTGAGCCTTTTTGAATAAAGGCTTTTCAATTTATTTAAAATAGCTATTTTGGAGTCCTAATCTACTATAAACCATAGTACAACCTAAATCATCAAAATCATGAAAAAGTTAGTTGCTGAATTTATTGGTACGGGGTGGCTCGTACTTGGCGGTTGCGGAAGTGCCGTTTTGGCTGCCGGTTATCCCGAGCTTGGAATCGGATTTGCGGGAGTCGCACTTGCCTTTGGTCTCACCGTGCTTACCATGGCATACGCCATCGGTCACATTTCGGGCTGTCACTTGAACCCAGCCGTTACCCTCGGTCTTTGGTCAGGAGGGCGTTTCCCCGCTAGGGATATTCCAGGTTATATCGCTGCTCAAGTACTGGGTGGTATAGCAGGTGCTGGAGTTCTCTATGTTATTGCATCTGGGGCTCCTGGTTTCGAGTTGGGAGGCTTTGCTGCCAATGGTTTTGGAGAGCACTCACCTGGGGGATACGGCATGGTGGCTGCGCTTACCGTAGAGATCGTGATGACCTTCATGTTCCTAATGATTATTCTTGGAGCTACGCATTCTAAAGCTCCTGCTGGTTTTGCAGGATTGGCAATTGGATTGGGCCTTACATTGATTCACTTAATTAGTATTCCCGTCACCAATACTTCAGTGAACCCAGCAAGAAGCACCAGTCAGGCGCTCTTTGTAGGAGATTGGGCTACAGGTCAACTTTGGCTATTTTGGGTAGCACCTATAGTTGGTGCTCTTCTAGCTGGAGTGGTGTACAGATTTATTTCCCCTGAACCCAAGGCAGAAGCATAAGCTTTCGAAAATTCTTTTCATTAAAAGCTTGCAGCGTTTGTTGTAAGCTTTTTTTGTTGGATACGTGTCTAGTTAGAGTCTGTCTATAAAATCTATTAGTATGCCTTAGGTGCTGTTTTAGGCTTGATCTATGAACTTGATACTTCGATAAAATATGACAAGTCATTTCTATCGCTATTAGGTCTACTCGTTTTCCTGGTTTTAGAGCCTGAATAGGGGAGATACACCGCTTGTTTTCTGAGGGTTTTTGGCAACAAAAAAAGGCACTGTAAATACAGTGCCTTTTAGTCTTTAAGTTTTTCTCAGATTAGGGCTGGCTAATGTCATCCAAATAAAATGTACCGGCGTTGGCCACATTCCAACCGGGAAACATTGTTATTCGATCAAAAGTGTTTGCGGCGCCAGTAAAGTCAAAGGTCAATTGTTGCCAGCTATTTGCCGCCGTAACATCCACGTCCAATTCTGCGAAGCTGCCTGGATTTGACTGCTCCTCTAATTTCAAACGGAATACTCCAGTAGTCGGAGCCCATACCTTGATTGAAATGGTGTTGTCCGTGCTGAAATCCAATGGATTCTCCATATTAACTGAAAAACCTGCAAACGTTTCAAAGCCGTGAACGGTTTCCATAACGCGAGAACTTGTATTAATTCCCGAAGCATCAGGGTTATCAATATAGGCCACTGTGCTTCCGCCAAAAGCGTTTACTTCTGGTTCCACAGTTTCGAAATCTAGAGGTAGGTTATAAAGAGGTGTTTCATTGGGGTTGGGTATGTACCCTTCTGGGATTAAACGAAGATACCAAGCGAGAGCAGCATCTTGTGAGTCTTCCACTCGAAGGAATAGTAAATTCTCTTCGATCGTTACGATTTTATAGGTTCGCACACCAGTGTAGTAACCTATAAATGCATCTGCCGAAATGGAAATGAGTGTATCCTCTCCTTCGCTATATGTCCAAGCTTTTCCGAGTTGATCGGGAAAAGGGGAGGTGTAGTCTCCCACTTCACTTTCAAAAGCATCGGGCCAATCGCCCAAATGAGCTGTATTCAAGTAAATGTCCCCGTTGGTCACCATATCAAATTGGAACCCTTGAAGGGTGAAGGTGTAGACATCATTGTACATTCCAGACCCAGATTTTTCTAGTGCAGCTGCCGCATAGTACGCTGGGAAATCACCATTGGGAGATGGATTTGGTCCAACGCCAAAGTGCCCTGGTGTCAGTGAATCGATTACCCAGGATTTTGAACCTGGACCGTCACTGCCTCCAGTTAGCAAGTCAAAAATAGGATTGTCCAGCAGTCCAGGATCATCGTTTTCGATCACTATATCTTGCACAGAAGAGGTGCTTCCACCTTGATTGAATATGGTCAGTGTTACGGTATAAATTCCCGCGGCTGGATATACTCCTACGGCAGTTATCCCTTCAGCAAAATTACCGTTTCCAAGATCCCAAAATGCCTGAATATTTTGATTCGAGGCTCTGAATTCAAGTATATTGTCGGTTTGCGTTGAAGGTGTGTAGGTAAAATTTGCATCTGCCGCTACGGGTGGATCAGCCAATTCAGGTTCATCTTCTTTGCAAGAACTGAAAAGAGCCATGAGGGCGAAAACCATCAGAAAGGGCTTCAAGATATGTATGTGCTTATTGCTTTTCATGAGATTTCTGTTCTTTTCGATTAGTACTGATTGTTTTGCTGCCAGTTGCCACCTGCCAAATCAATTTCGAGCTGCGGAATTGGAAATAATTCGTGCTTACCTGTTACGAAACCATCTATCTCATCAGCTGCGCGCTCGGTTCTTACCAAATCAAAGAATCGATGACCCTCACCTGAAAGTTCATAGATGCGTTCTTGAAGAATGTCATCAGTAAGCTGGTTACCTCCTGAAGTGATTTCGGGCATACTTACGCGATCTCGAACTTGCTTCAAATAACCCAAAGCTAGCCCTTCATTGCCAGTTCGGCTATGCGCTTCCGCAGCCATGAGTAGCACATCCGCATAGCGAATCACTTTGTAGTCTAATGGGCTTGTCAAATCAGTGTCGGGCAGGCCAAGTTCATTCGAGCGCTTGATGTATTTATTGTTGTAATAACCAGTATGGCCGCCACCACCTATGGCGTACTCAATCTCGTTTGGGTTTTCTTGCTCGGCAATAAATGCGTCGATGTCAAGAATGGATAGATTTCTTCTTGGATCGACTTCGTCAAATGCATCATACAGTTTCTGCGTGGGCAGGTTGTAGCTATTTCCATCTCCATATACAGGTCCGTCGTACTGTCGAATACCCTGAAAACCAGGAGCGGCGTTTCCTTCCAAGCAAATCAAGCAGTCGTAACCGCCCCCTTCTTGCCCAGAATATTGAATGGTGAATACTTCTTCGTTGTTCGTTTGTGTTGCGACAAACCAAAGGTCTTGGTATTCATTCAGCAGCGTATAGCCGCCTTCCATGATTAGCTGATCCAGCACTAAAGCAGCTTGTTCGTATTCCCTCTGGTAGAGGTGTACTTTACCAAGTAAACCCAGCGCTGCGCCTTTATCGGCTCTACCGAGTTGAGATGCACCATAATTTAAAACACCAATGGCAGCATTTAAGTCAGCTTCTATCTGAGCATAAACCTCTGAAGCCGATGCACGTTCGATCTCAGTTGCCTCAACGGTTCCTATTCTTTCGTCAATGATAAGAGGAACGCCACCGAAAGTCTTTACCAATTCGAAGTAGTAAAATGCACGAAGGAATCGGGCTTCTGCCAAAATGATATCCTTACCAGAAAAGTTAATGCGGTCGGCATTTTCCAAGATGAAGTTGGCTCTAGTGATCCCAGCGTAATTCCAGCGGAATACGCTGCGTAGTTCATTGTTGACTGCATTGTGTTGCATTTCATCAATCTCGTGCAAGCCTTGCGAGTCAAACACACTTTCTCCTCCTGCTATGGAATGATCAGATGCGATATCGCCAATCCAATAGGAAGTAAATGACCCTTGGAGCAAATCATAAGCGCCGATCAAGGCGAGGTTATAATCACTCGGAGAATTGAAATAGTTATCTGCGTCTTGCGTAAACTCAGGATCTACGTCTAGGTAATCTTCACAACTCCACAGTGAAATGGAAAGAAGAAATGCTAGACCGAGTACTCTTAAAAATCGTTTTGTCATGGGATTAAAATTGAATGTTAAATCCACCCATTATTGTCGTGGCTTGTGGATAAAAGCCGTAGTCAACTCCTGCAGACAAAGGTCCGCCGAAAGAACCGATATCAGGATCGAATCCCGAGTAACCGGTTAAAGTCCAAAGGTTATTGGCGCTAACATACACGCGCAAATAGCTCACATTGATTTTTTCCAACAGTTTTCGTGGCAATGTGTACCCAACTTGAAGATTTCGTAACCGAAGGAAAGATCCGTCTTCTACATAGAAATCACTAAACTCAGTATTTCTTGTAGAACCAGTGGTTACACTAGGTATTTCATTTGATGTGCCTTGCCCTGCCCATCTTTCGAGGTTGTATCCCAGTTGATTCGCATAAGGCTGCGAGCGTTCGAAGTTTCTGATGATTTCTTGTCCGATGGCTGCATAGAAGTTAGCGCTGATGTCAAAACCTTTGTATCGACCATTTAGGTTTAAACCAAAGGTGAAGTCAGGAATGGGTGAGCCCAAATCTGTTCTGTCGCTATCGTCACCAAAAGTGATCTTTCCATCTCCGTTTTGATCTACAAAGCGTAAATCACCTGGCTTGGCGCCTGCTTGAACCACCGCAGCGTTGTCAATTTCTGCTTGGGTTTGAAAAATGCCATCCGTTTCGTATCCGATGAAGTAACCAATGGGGAAACCTTCTTCAAATCTAGTTGCCACCGTACCGCCGACACCGAATCCTGCGCCGGGGATGAACTGAACTCCGTCGGGAACTTCCAATACCTCATTTTTAATGTACGTACCGTTCAAGGATGCCGAGAAGATGAAATTATTCACTGGCTTCGTTGTATAGCCAAGTTCAAGTTCAAAACCTTGGTTTCTCACATCACCTGCATTTACAAATGGAGGGAAACCACCAGGGCCATAAGTTCCCAATAATCCTGATACATCAGGTTGGAAAAGCAAATCTTGGGTGTTTTTGATAAAGTAATTTGTTGAGACCGTGAAGTCATCGAAGAGGTAAAGGTCAAGTCCTATATTGAATTGGTTTGTGGTTTCCCACTTCAAATCTGGGTTGGAAGCTCTACCGATAGCGACCCCTGTCTGAATGACATTATCGAGGACGTAATTCCCTTCACCATCCAGCAAAGCACGGAAGGCAAAGTTGGGAATTTGGTCGTTTCCAGATACTCCATAGCTCACGCGTAGCTTAGCAAAATCGATCACTCTGGAATTAAAGAACTTCTCTTCGCTAATGATCCAAGCAGCTGAAACTGTTGGGAAGATTCCCCAGCGCTCATTTTCACCGAATTTGCTCGAGCCATCTCTTCTTATAATACCCGAGATCAAGTAGCGGTCGTCATATTTATACTCTCCACGGAAAAATGCTGATAACAATCGCTCTTGGAATTGAAAAGAGCCTGCATTGTTTAAGAATCCTTGCGCTGCTTGGTTAGCACTGATGTCGGCAAACTCTTCCGAATTGTTTGGAATGTTAAAGGCCGTGGCATTTAATCCTTCACCACGTCTACTAAAAGAGGATACACCGAAAGTTCCTTTTACCGAATGCAAGTCGTTAAACGTTCTACCGTAGTTCAAGAAACTCTCGAAGGTGAGATCAACATAGCTGTCTCTGTTTTCTGAGACACCAGCACCACGTTCCAAAAAGGTACTATCGGCAATCTCGACTAGCGAGGGATCGAGGTTTTCATTCAACGCCGTATTGGGCGCTTTACCCGGGCCATACCAAACTAAGGGAGAGAAGGTCTTTCCTTCTACTGCTGCATAGTTAAAGCTAAACCGATTCGTCCATTGAAAGTGCTCACCAAAATCGGCGACGATCTCTTCCTTACCCACAAACTTATTTGCGTTTGCTTGATTGAAAGTGTTTTCCATTTGAGCCAAGGGATTGATAATATCATTTACCAATTCCAAATAGCTGTATGAACCATCTGCCTGTCGAACTGATTCGGTTGGGTAGGCGTTGATCGTATTGTAGAGCACAGAGCCAATACCATTCTCAGCAAGGGTACTCCTCTCTTCATTGGTGTAAAGCAGAACACTATTGAATTGAATGCGATCAGAAATGGCTGTAGAGATGTTTACTCGACCGTTGTATCGCTCAAAATTGGCTTTTTCTCCTCCTACTATTCCTTGTTGGCCAAAGTAAGATCCTCCAATAGAATAGGTGGTTTTTTCTGAGCCACCCGATACGCTTATGTTATAGCTTTGAATCGGTGCTGATTGAAAAACTTCGTCTTGCCAGTTTGTTCCTTCTCCCAAATTTGTCGTTTCAAAGGGTGGGGGCATTCCTCCGTTTGCGAAAGCATTGTTTTTTACGACGGCATATTCAGAAGCATTCAGTAGGTCAAGTTCGTTAGAAGTGGTTTGGGAGCCAAAGAAGCCACTCACCTCAACTTTCGGTCCTGCGCCTATCTTCCCTTTCTTGGTTTCAATAAGAATTACTCCATTGGCAGCTCTTACTCCATAAATACCTGCGGTAGCATCTTTCAGGACATTAATTGATGCAATATCGTTTGGATTTAGGGCATTGAGTCCTTCTGAATCATACACAATTCCATCGACCAGAATCAGCGGATCGTTGTCTCCGAAAGTTGAAAGACCTCGAATCCTAATGGCTGAGGCGCCTCCGGGCGAGCCGGAGTTGGTATTGATGGTGACCCCAGCAACTTGACCTTGCAAAGCGGCATCCATACGCGGTATGTTTAGTTTCGTGAGCTCCTCGCCATCAACGGTAGAGATCGCCCCCGTTAGTTCTTTCTTTTTAACGGAGCCGTAACCTACGACGACTACTTGGTCGAGTAGTTCTGCATCTTCCACTAGGAAAACAGTCATGGTGTTTTGATTTCCTGCGGCTAGCGTTTGCGACCTATACCCTAGAAAGGAGAATACGAGCGAATCGCTGCTTTGGGCTATAAGCGAAAAGTTACCGTCGATATCTGTCGCAGTTCCATTGCTGGTTCCTTTAATGACGACGTTGACACCTGGCAGGGTTTCTTTGGTTCCACTATCCATCACTTTTCCCGAGACGTCTTGGGCCTTTAAATGGTGTATACCAAACAGTATTGGAATAAAACCTAGAAAGAGACTCTTTGATAATAAATGTTTGAGCTGCATGAACATAAATTTGGTGGCGCTAAATCTATGTTAAGCAAGATGCACTTGGCAAGGGTATTTGGTTCAAAATGCCATGGTAAAATAACCATGGCTTCAGTCGTGTTTAGTTGATTTTTTTGGACTTACTCTGATTTTCAGCATATTCGGATGGAGTTACGCCATATTGTTTTACGAAACATTTCCTAAAATATTGTAAATCTGTGAAGCCCACTTGGTAGGTGGTTTCGGAGATGCTTAAACTTCCGAGGCGCAATATTTGAGCAGCTTTTTTGAGACGGTAGGTCCTGATAAACTCATTTGTAGATGTACCCGTAACACCTTTCATTTTGCGGTAAAGTTGTGCTTTACTCATGTTCAATGCATCGCTGAGGTCTTTTACTTGAAAGTCGGTATTGGACATATTTGCGTCAATGATGTCGAGTGCTTGTTCGATAAAGCGCGCTTCCAAACTTTTACTTCTGACTATTTTGGGTTCGGCGTCCAATGTGACTTCATGCAGTAAGTGTTGTTTGTAAGTGCGCATGGAGCGAAGCGTATTTTGAATGCGCATCATTAAAAGGGAAGGATCAAAAGGTTTCGTGACATGCTGTGTGGCTCCAAGTTCCAGGGATTTTGATTCGCTTTCGGGTGTTGCCTTTGATGTTAAAATGATAACTGGAATATGACTAGTGCGCTGGTCCTCTTTGAGTTTTTCAATCAAGGTATAACCGTCCATTCCAGGCATTATCACGTCAGATACAATCAAGTCAGGAATACTCTCTCTTGCATTCTCAAAAGCTTCAGTTCCGTTGGTGCACTCCAGCAATTGGTAGTTTTCCTTGAGCAAGTCCGAAAGATAATTTCTTATTTCATCGTGGTCTTCGGCTATCAGAATCAATGGTTTGTCTGAGTTAGCAACGTCCATCGGCATCTCGTTTTTTGCTGAATCCTTCAATAGAGCTTCATCGAATGAAGCGCTTAAAGGAACCGCAGGATGCCTCGTTGCTTGGAGAGATTTCTTTTCGAAATGGCTTGATCCCGCAAGAAGTACGACTTCAAACTTTGACCCTTTGTCATCCTTGCTCGTCACGAATATCTGACCTTGGTGAAGCTCTACTATTTCTTTGGCCAAAGCCAAGCCTATGCCGGTTCCCCCGCGCTGATCGCCTTCTTGGACTTGGTAAAAACGTTCAAAAATGAATTGCTGATCCTTTTCGGGTATTCCTTTTCCCGAATCTTTAATAGTGATGTGGAAATTGTCTTTTTTCACTTGAACCGAAAGCGTAACCTTGCCAAAGCGGGGAGTGAACTTGATGGCATTTGATAAGAGGTTTATGATAACCTGTTCCATTTTTAGTCGATCAAAATAGGCATCAATCGGTTTTTCAGGCAGGTCCATTTTCAGATCCACATATGAGCGATCAGCGTAACCCGAAAAAGAAAGTCCTACACCTTTGACAAATTCTACTAAATCATGCTCTTGAACAGATAGTTGAAGGATGCCACTTTCAATTTTAGACAGATCCATTATCTGGTTGATCATGTTGATCAATCGTTTTGAATTTTTGAGCATTAGTTCAAGTTGCTCTTTTATTTTCTCGTTTAGAGGCTCCTTCATTATAGATTGAAGCGGTGAGATGATCAGCGTAAGAGGAGTGCGGAATTCATGTGAGATGTCAGTAAAGAATTTTAGACGGACCTGACTCAATTTTCGAATCTGATCGAGCTGTAAGTGTTCCAATATCAATTCACTTTTCAGTTGTTCATTTTTAATGATGCTGCGGCGCGCCCAAACCAGGAAGGTGATAACCAGCATGGAATATAGGAAGTAGGCCCAACTAGTCAGATACCAAGGGGGCGAAATGATCACATCAATGCTGGCAACATCGGGGCTCCACAGACCGTCATTGTTGCTGGCTTTTACCTCAAACGTATAAGATCCTGCGGGTACGTTGGTGTAATAAATTTCTCGCGGATTAGAAGTGAATCTCCAGCTCTGGTCGTAATTGGTCAGCCGAAATGCGTACTGATTTTTTTGGGATTCACTGAAATTTAATGCGGATGCCTCAAATTTGAAGTCGTTCTCATTGTGTTCCAGTTTTAATTTCGTTTGAAGCAAAATATTTGATTCTCCATTGCGCAATGAAAGAGGTCCTTCGTCCTTTTCAATCAGATTGAACCCCGAAATGTAGACGGCTGGTTTATTTGGGTTGGATTTAATGGAAGTAGGATCAAAGCGATTGAAACCTGAAATCCCGCCGAAAAAAAGCATGCCTTTATTGGTGTGTAGAGAGGCAGATAAATTGAAACGGGCAGACTGAAGGCCATCGGCAATTCCGAAGTTTATGATATTTCCAGATTCAGGTTGAAAGCTGCTGAGGCCATTGTTTGTGCTAATCCAAAGCGTTGAGTCGACCCATTCCATTGCGTATATGAAGTTTCCTGCCAATCCGTCATTGGCAGAGATAAGTCTCTTTAGGCCCTCTTCGGCTGACCACTCGGCTAATCCTGCTCCTTCGGTGCCCACCCAAAGGCGACCTCGATCATCCTCGATTAAATCTGTAATGAAATTACTTGGGATATCGCTGTTGGTGGTTTCATAGCTATCTAACTCTGTGATTTTTCCTTCTTCATCCAACGAAAAGCAGATGAGACCATCACTATCGCTACCCAGCCAAATCCTCCCTTGACTATCTTCAAGGATACTTCTAGCGAGTTTAGTGGGTATATAGTGGTCCTCTTTTTCCATCGACGAATAATGTGTGAATGTCAGAGATTCTGGATCAAGACAATCTAAGCCCATTCCAAAACAGCTCAACCAAATTCTCCCCTTTTGGTCTTCGCAGATGGCTATTATATCGTTATTCGCTGGGCCATTTGAGCTATCGGAGTGAAAGGTGAAGTGCTCGAAATTAGCCGACCCTTTTCGGAGCAAATTGAGTCCACCGTTCCAATTCCCAGACCATAGACGGCCTTTTGAATCAGCCAGTACATCGATTACATAATTATTGGAGAGACTGCTCGGATCGGTCGGATCATTTGTGTAATGGGTGATATGATCGGATTCTGGATCGAGATAATTGAGCCCCCCACCTTCAGTCCCAATCCAAGTTCCACCAGCATCATCTTCAGCAAATGAGCTAATAAAATTACTGTTTAGCGAATGCAGATTAGAATTGCTGCGAAATGGGGGAGGGAATTTTTTCTCATGGGGGTCTAACTTACACAAGCCTTTATGAAAGGTTCCCAACCAGAGAATGCCTGCGTCATCCATGAAAAGCGACCAGATGGAGTTGGAGCACAAACTCGTTTCGTCGTTGGCATCGTTTACGAATTGGCTTACTTGTGAATCTTGTAAATTGAGTAGAAAAAGCCCGTTATTCTCAGTTCCTAACCACATGCTACCCTCTTTGTCTCCTTCCATGCTCAAGATTCGGAGGTCTCTTAGACTCTTTTCGATGATCTGAATTTCAGAAATCGGATTTGTAAATTGGTATTCTCCTTGGATTCGCTTTATTTCTCTGACACCCTCATCGGTTCCTACCATGAAACGCCCAGACGGCAGCAATTCGAAACAGCGAATGGTGTTGCGACTTAGGCCCTCGACGTTGTCTTTGTGAAAACGAGTGAAGTGTTTGGTTTTTTCGTTGAGGAGATTTAATCCTTTGTCCCAGGTTCCTACCCATATTTGACCATCGGCATCAGCACCGACCGATCTTACATTATTTGAAGATAGGCTGGAAACATCCTTCGGATCATGCGAATAGTGACTGAAACAAGAATCTATCGGATCATAAGTGTACAGACCAGTGGTTGTCCCTATCCAAACACGGTTTTCGTCATCTTCGAAAAGAGTATTGATCCAGATGGCCTCCATAGTGCAATTCGGGCCTTTTGTTTCTATTCGTTTTAGGTCGTTTGTTTTGTAATCAAACTTGAAGACGCCACGGCCGTTTGTTCCTACCCAGATATCTCCCGTTTTGTCTGCCAATAGGTCATTCACAACTCCGAGTGAACCTAGTTTATTTCCATTATCATCAATCTCATCAAATTCTAAACCATCATAACGTTCTAATCCATAACGAGATCCTAGCCAGATGAACCCGAACGTATCTTTTACAATTGCTGAAACGGCATTTTGAGGCGCGCCTTGCGAACTATGGTGAAAAAGTCGTTCCTCAGATTGTGCTTTCAGGCTGTTGAAAACGACAAAGAAGAAGAACAGAAGAGGGAGGACCTTGAAGGATATTGGTAAATTCATGGTGAAGAAGTATTCTCAAGATAATACATCTTTTTCGCATGGCAAGCGAAAGTGTTCTTCCTTGGGCTAGGTAAATGAATCACAGATTTTTAGAGGGTTTTTTCCTGAGTTCAGTCAGAATTGATGTCTGATTGTAGGCGAAGCTTGAAGCTAACAAGTTTTTCACTCTGTCAGAGAATGACTTATAAAAGTTATAATCTACTCAGAATATTATGTTTTGATGTGCTCACATCAACTCCGAGGCAAAATCGAATAGTGGTGGGCAACAGGAATGAACTAAGTTGACGTTTCATTTACAATGATATCACAGAGAAGAAAGAAAAGTCAAAGACCGAAGTCAAGAGGGCTCAAAGAAGATCAAAAGCGATCAGCGCAACCAGGTATTCTGCATGGCTAAAGTGGCCAATCCAGCCAAAAGAAAGAGGAGCATGATGGCAACTGCTGTTACGCGTTTCTCAAATGCCCAGGTTTCTATCAGTGGAATGTCTGCGGTAAATTTATCGAGACCCAACATTAGTTTGGAAGGGCCATCTACCTTTTCAGTTACATATCCGTTTTCAATCAAAAGGGTGCGCGCCTTTAAGGCATCGTTCTGACCGACTTGTAGTTCAGTGATCTCGTAGAAATGAAGCCTGGCGAAGTTGTAGCTTCTGCCCGTTTCTTCTTTTATAAAACAATGAATACCTCTAGATTCTAAAAAGGCTCTGGCAATGTAA
>Ga0222668_1001199_pt1 | contig 12545 bp, 7 predicted proteins | sample AntAcemetagen728_FD_179823 | JGI IMG/M metagenome (GOLD analysis project Ga0222668, IMG submission 179823) | Saline water microbial communities from Ace Lake, Antarctica - #728 | ecosystem: Environmental > Aquatic > Non-marine Saline and Alkaline > Saline | place: Antarctica: Ace Lake | collected... | reverse complement strand
TTATTGGAGCACAAGGTGTTGCAGGAACAAATGGAACAAATGGAACAAATGGAATCAATGGTACACAAGGCGTTATTGGAGCACAAGGTGTTATTGGAGCACAAGGTGTTGCTGGAACAAATGGAACAAATGGTGCTGCTGGAACAAATGGAAGCAATGGAGCACAAGGTGCAACTGGAGCACAAGGTGCTGCTGGTCTTTTAGCATCCGGTACCGATTATACGCATTATGCTAACTTTTCTGTTAATCAAGATATTACTGTGAATGGATTAACCGTTGGTATAGGGTCAGGTAACCAATATACCAATTCCGTTTTGGGAAATAGCGCGTTAAATAGTAATACAGATGGTAGCAATAATGTTGCCATCGGACCTAACGCGTTATATTATAATACAACGGGCCATCGTAATGTCGCGATTGGAGCCCTTGCGTTACACTATAATAGTTCGGGTAAAGAAAATGTCGCGAATGGATACGGCGCTCTTAATAAAGGCGATTATAATGTTGCCAACGGAGCGTGGACGTTAGCCAGTAACACTGGCGAAGGCAATGTAGCAAATGGATACCAAGCGTCATTTTCTAATACAACGGGCAATTATAATGTCGCAAATGGATACCAAGCGTCATACAAAAACAAATTTGAAAGCGGCAATGTAGCAAATGGATACCAAGCGTTATTTAATAATACAGGTGGCGGTTATAATACAGCCAATGGATACAAGGCGTTATATAATAACTACGGTCATAGAAATGTCGCGAATGGACATCAAGCGTTAATGAATAACACATCGGGTAGAGAAAATGTCGCGAATGGATTCGACGCCGGCAAGAATAATACCCAGGCGCATTACAACACATTTTTAGGTACACTTGCTGATTTAAATTCATTGGGGGCTGCTTGGACTAAATCTACCGCATTAGGGTATAACGCTAAAATCACTGCGTCCAATCAAATTATGTTGGGAACCAGCACTGAAACCGTCGTTATTCCGGGTGATCTTTCATTGAATGGTTCTGTATCCTTTCCTGATGGATCTATTTCTGCTTCTGCTATAAGCGGAGGAGGTGCTGCTGGAGCACAAGGTGCAACTGGAGCACAAGGCGTGATTGGAGCACAAGGTGCAACCGGAGCACAAGGCGTGATTGGAGCACAAGGTGCTGCTGGAACAAATGGAACAAATGGTGCTGCTGGAACAAATGGAAGCAATGGAGCACAAGGCGCAACTGGAGCACAAGGCGTGATTGGAGCACAAGGTGCAACTGGAGCACAAGGCGTGATTGGAGCACAAGGCGTGATTGGAGCACAAGGCGTGATTGGAGCACAAGGTGCAACTGGAGCACAAGGTGCTGCAGGAACAAATGGAACAAATGGTGCTGCAGGAACAAATGGTGCTGCAGGAACAAATGGAAGCAATGGAGCACAAGGTGCAACTGGAGCACAAGGAGCTGCTGGTCTTTTAGCATCCGGTACCGATTATACGCATAATGCTAACTTTTCTGTTACTGGCTATGTCGGTATTGGAACGACGACTCCAGCTTGTCCGTTACACGTCAATGGTTCAAAAACTTTAGCTGTTCCTTTTAGTGCGTACATTGATGGTACAGGTACTGATAGTGGTGTCGGTAATGCTACTAGTAATGGATATGTCACGCGGGACCACGCCGTCAGTTTACAGACATCGGGTGATATAAAATGTGGAGGTGGGTTATTTTCATTTAGTGACCGAAGAATTAAAAAGAACATTATTGATGTTCCTGATGATTTGGCATTACAACAAGTCAGAGACATTCCGTGCTGGTATTACGAGTATATTGATACAGTGAGAAAAAGGACTAAAAAAACAATTGGGTTCATCGCACAAGAAGTAAGTGAGATTTTGCCAATAGCAGTATCTCAAGTAACGGAAATCATACCAGATGAATATCGTGTATTAGAAAATATTTCTTGGGAAGAAATAGTATCTGACATAAGTGGAAACAATACCTATAAAATGTCGTCTGATTTATCTGGTGTAAGTGGAATTAATTATAGGTTTTTCATTTCCAATGATATGAGTGATAATCCAATTGAAAAAGAAATCATTGGAAATAGTGATAACACATTTACATTTGATATCTCTTATCAACATGTATTCTGTTATGGTAAAGAAGTAGATGATTTTCACGTAATAGACAAAAACAAGATATTTGCCTTACACCACTCTGCAATCCAAGAAATCGATAGATTACAATTGGAAGAAAAGGACAAAGTAGTCGCATTGGAAACACAATTACAAATAGAAAAGGCAAAGGTAGCTGAATTAAATAGCCAAATCACTACTATTATGAATATCTTAAACAATAATAATCTATCCTAATTGATATTTTATCAACAACATACAATACATTTCATAACATAATGAATTTATAAAATGTATTTTTTAACGCACGATTCCAAACGCACCCAATTTACAACTGCAACTATTCGCATCTGTATGACCTTTATGTAATGCACATTTACACTCATTTTTCATATTTGCGCTTGCGTTAGCATCACTATCCCAACCACGATTCCAAATATTCAATGGCTCAGGTGTAGGCACTGAAGGGTCTGCTCTACACGTCATAGGCACACGATTGGTTCGCGTATTTGTATCCTTACATACAGGAAATGTAGGACATCCACCTACTACTTTCTCCATATTAAACACGGGTTGTCTACCTGGAAGAACTAATTGATTATATCTTGGTTTTGTATTGGTTATACTATTTGAAAGAGCATATTGTTGATTCTGTGTTAATGTGTTTGACGCAAATACCGGTGGTTGACGAGTAGTATTATTATCCACACGAAGACGAGTAGACACATGTTTATATTTTAAATAATCACTTTGAGACATTTTTAACCTTATATACATACACACGATATTTTGTATTTCAATACAGGCTCGTTATAATTCTTCGTTTTTGATAAGTGTATTTTCTTGTAAATATTGTTTTGTCATGAAATACCCACCATATGCTACAATCATACCTAATACAGCACCTACCCCTAATTGTTCTAATGTATGACGTCTATATTTCCAACGTTGATATACAGTTAAACCAGCAATAAATAATTCACCTATTAACCACGCTGGGGATTCTTTGACTAAATATAAAAATGTTAGCGATGAAAATACTGACTGAGCGTGTGCAGATGGCATTCCATACAGTTCAGTACCCGTATAGTTCTCATTCATTATACTTTCACCGTCATTAGGTCTTGGTTGTTTCACAATTACCTTTACTATTTTGTTAATAATAGAATTCGTCACAAATACAACTAAATACGCACACCAAAACCCATTATTACCCCATAGCTGCCACATACCAATACCAAATAGTATGAATGGACCCAAAAATCCGACAGTATCCAATGTTCTTATTATTTTATTTCCATTTTCAAAATCAGGCATTTGTAATGAACTTATTATAATATCATTACAAATTGTTTATTCTATTTATACCTGCTGTGGTTTGTATAATTGTTCGCATATTAATGAAAACGACCAATTCGCATTGTTAAAATCAACAACATTACCTCGGTCGCTCACCAGCTTTACGCTCATTCGTCCTATATTTACAGGTCCAAAATATTGACGTTCCTGGTTTTGTAATGTTCCACCAAATTCTACAATGGTTTCACCGTTGTTCTTGCCACTCAGTTTGAGAGGAATGACACCAAATACATCACTTACAAATGGCGTAGCACCATATACTTTTGAGCTCACATTACCCGTGGTTAAATTGTTTTCATACGATGACGAGTTCGCCTGTGCTTCTATTGCCGTAACCTGGTTTTGGGTTAATTTATTATTGTTCACTTTTGTTTGTGTATTGTATACTTTTTCTCCAGTTACAGGGTCACATACAAAATTAGTTCTTAACGCATATGAAGGTAATGGCGTTCCAGTATCTCGTGATGTGATTGTTACTAATCCATCATTTAAATGACTTTGATTATAATCATCTATACAAAGCATAAAATAATTAAATAACTCTGTACTAATTCCTGTATCCGCTGTTATACTAATTACAGATGAACCATCAGTACTTTCAAATTTAGATAGATTGTATACAGTAAACTCGCGATAACCTAATATCCATCCTAACGTACTATCCCATGTTGTATTACGGACACTACTAACCCCCTGGTAACACTTTAAAAAACTATATGGGTCGAAAAATGATATTCGGTAGTCTTTCGCACGATATTCCTTATTAACCGTTATACGGAAGTTGACAAACTCAGTACCTTCTATTGTAGTTACAGTAACCACCGATTCTGAAGCTACTGTTCCTACAAAACTATTATTTATAGCTGCTAACAACATATCGCGTGTGTATCGTATATCATTATTACCTGATTTTATAGGTAATTCTATAGTAAAATTATTTTCTGGTGCAACTACCCCTTCTTCATACGCTATTATTTCTACTTTGTTTGTGTCTTCAGTTAGTGTAATTAAATTTTGTTGGATATAACTATTACTTTTAATACCTAAAACTGTATTTCCATTTTCATCTGTGTCCGAAAATGAGATATCTGTAAATTGACGATTCACATCATATACCGAAGGGATTTGACTATTCAATAATGGAAATTCATTATCTATCATAGCATGGTCTATGTTTACGTGTTTATTCCAACTATTAAAATAATATCGCTGTTGTATTAGTAATGACAATTTAATGGTCGCATTTATTCCGTCTGCGTTCTCTATAATCTCTACATTACTTCCAATTAAATCTGGAAATCGACCGAATTCAGCATTGATTGCGGTTTGTAAGTCAGTCAAACTATCATATGACAAATCGGTTGGTGTTGGTGCTGGTATCAAATATCCATACGGAATTGGCGAATTATATGATGCGGAACGTCCATAATCTGGTTCAATTATATCCGGGGTTGCAACTGAAATATACATCAAATAGGGTGAATCTATTGTATACGACACAGTGTTTTCTATATTTATAGTATATTCCATCACATCATCGGTTATCGCAGTCAATTCGGCGGTTCCTAAGAAACCCTTATTACGTAAAATACCTACATTTAAACTTTCTTCATCATTCACTAATACTGTAGTATTAGTTTCACTATCATATTTTACATATGGAAGTGTCTCACCACCAATATCTATACTGTCTCCTTGTTCGAGTTGAAAAATTGTATTTGTAATAGCATAACTGATATCCTCTAAGAATTGTATCGAATACGTACCTTCACCTAATTGTTTATTTATATTTAATGTTAGCTTGGCTTCTACTATATTTTCATCGGTTACATTTATACCCAAAGAAGAACCCGCAAATATATATTGATTTGATTCATCTTGAAAATTACCAAACAAATTGTTTATTTCTTTGAATAACGTACCACTACCTATGGTTTCCGTAGTATTACTTGAATATAATGTATAACTTAGGTCACTTCCTACATAATTGTCATTCGTTTTTGCTGAAACCGTCAATAATTTTTTAGTAGGCAAAACATAACTATTCAGATATCCAAAACTTGTATCAATAATATGTATACCTTCATCTAATTCGTATGATTCGTCCAGTCCCATTAATGTCTGAAATATAGTTCCTGCAAAATTTATTTTATATTTTCCCGTAGTAACAGTTCGTAAAATATCAAAATGCATATGAAAACGTCCAAAAGGGTCTAAGTACGTATTTGTTGAACTTAGGATTTCTCCATTACTCACATCCATTATGCGTTTGTTTATTTCCTGGATATAGAAATTTACATTATACATTGTTGCTGAATTCGGTATATCAATACGATAGTCATTACTACTAATATCATACCCTGGTTCTATATTTTTCAAGTAAATATAAGGAGATGTTGTCACCTGAAATTGGTCGGTTTGTTGAACCAAGGGAGATACCTCAGATAATATATCATTGATGATTGTTTCTTTATTAATGAATTTAAAACACGACGAAGACCCCGTCCAAATTAACTGTGGTGTGACATCTGATATTGTCTCGTTTGGAAAAATAATACGTATCTTCGAATTAGGTATATTATTTGTTGTAAGACGGTTTGCCTTTATAGACATCTTAAAATAAGAATTTGATTCTTTATTTATGCGTTCTACGTTTGATTCGTCATTTAAATATTGATTTTCCGATATCACTTTATTTAAGTTTGCATAAATAACAGACCGGGGATATGAATTTCCGCTGGTTAATGAGAGTGTTACTACGATTGATAAATCATTTACTTCAGCAGTGCTACTGGGTACTCTAACAAACTTTTCTACTGTAAATGAATTATTCGCACTTGTAATTAAATATTTAAAGGTGTCATTCGGATTGGTTGTCAATGGTAACGCATTTTCTCCGTTCAAACTAATGAAATTATAGGTTTCCTCTTTAAACCCCAAAAAACCGGGTATACTTTTTGAACGCTCATTGAAATAATTTATATCGTCTGGCGGTTCTGGAGTCGTCCATCCTGGAAAACGCAAATAATAACTGGTTTCGTTATATTGTTTATATATTTCAGTATTTGTTGTAATTTTCGAACTGTTTTTATTATATTCCAGTCCAGTTGTTCCGAAATCTACGTCCGTGTATGTTCCCTTTACAACTGTTATACTATTATTAATAGCATCAGATAATTCACTTGGACTATAATTACCGGGCGTTATTTCTATCTGATAATCGTGATTACCATTGTCTATTCCAGGTACATTACCCTTTAATACAAAAAAATTACTTCCAAAACCTGAATTTATAGTCCACCAAACATATGGTATTTCTACTGAATATAACTTCATAGATACCACATCTTTTAATGGCTCAGATAAATTCAATGTAAAATCTGTAGGAGCACTACGCTTATCTTGTCTATACTGACTATCTATAGTTACTACTCGTTTTACTGTTTGTTGTAACAATGGATTTAAGTTTCCTTTCGCATGTTCTAATTCTTTTGTATAATTTGTTACGTTATCCATCTTAGCTTGACTTGTATCCAAAAATCCTTTAGGTTCTTCTGACTTTAATTCATTCATTATGTCTTCACTGGTATTTTGTTGTGCGATTAGTTCATCATATTCATCTTTTGTTAGTTGCTCTCCTATATCATCCATACCTTCTAATATACTTTCATCTTCGTCACTGGTTTCAAAAAAATGATTATATATACCTTCAAAAAAAATCACTAACTCGTCTCCCGAATCGTTCTGCATGTTTTTGTATTTATTGATTAAAAAAATGAGTTTTGCTTCCAATTCACGGTCCGATGGATTTGTTAAGTCTAATATATCAAGCAATTCTCTGTCACTATAAGTAGTTATATCATACATGTTTTTACTTTTGGGGGGTTCTTTCTTTGTATTATTCATCATATATATTTATAAACACAACTTCTATATACTATTCGTGTTATTTATTTGTTTGTTTCGTTGGAAGAATTCATTAATCGTTCTTTAAACATATTCCCTATGTATTTTACCAAATCTACCTTTTTAAACAATGTAAATAACAGTTCTATGGGAAAACTCTTTAATCCTTGCCCGCGCTTCATATGTTTATTGCCACGAAAGCATAATATATCAAATATTTTCATTACTAAATCTTCTTCTTCATTCATTTCACTACGGTCAATACGTTTTCGACCTACATACGTATACCGATTGTAATTACCTTTAGAATACACATTCAACTTACCATTTACATATTGATTACGGATTAATCCTACACCAATTATTTTATTTGTATCATTATTCATTTCCAATATAAATAAATTTGTATCTAACTTTATTGATTTAGATATAGGGTCAGGGCAACAATAGATACATCCTATATTGTTATGTTTGTTTCTGTAAAGTTCGTTTTCATTCCAAGTCGATGTTGTAAAACGACTTGTCAATATTCGATTACGTAAATTTTTTTCAAATGAACGCAATTGCTTTCTATATACACGTGTTTCGGGAGCTACTGCGGTTGGCATTGTGGTTAATTGTTAATGTTCTCATAATATGGTTAGAATGAATCAATTTTTAGTTTGAATTCTCATATTTTTTTCTATTCATAATCATATTATGAATATAGATATAGATATATCCAATATAGAACAAACAAATACAAATGTATCATCCGTCAAATTTCATAAGACAAGTATGTATCCCACATACAATGGTACAAATAGCAGTTCAGAAGGGAGCAGTAGTAGTAGTGGTAGTGGTAGTGGTACAGAAATAAAAGACATCGAACAACCTATCATGATTAGGGTGAATAGCGACTTTCCGCTTCAACAATCAAATATTGAAGATGAAGGGTCGATTGATACATATACAGATAATCATTTTGTTACATTATCTAACCGAGACCTTGATAATTTACATAATACAGAATCATTCTTTATACAAAATTCAGAAGGAAACAGTCCGATTATGTCAGATAATAACTCGAATAGTAATAATAATAGTGACAATGATAATAGCGACGATAACGATGTTATAAATAATCCCAGATTAATACGAAGCTTCAAATCAAATGCTATTAAAAATAAATACGCAAAACTAAACACAACCGATATTGAAAAATATGTAAAAAAATATTATTCTAAATCATTGATTGATAGTTATTCAAATGAACTGGATATATTAACTACCTTTGTAAGAGGTCAAAAAAATTTATACGCCCAGTCCAGAAATATTACTCAACAAAAACTTTATTTTTTAATGTGTCCGGCACTTATTATAGCAGCTGCTATTACATTTATTTCCCCATTCCTTGAATGCGACACGGTTAATACAAACATCGTTGCCGGATTGAATGGAATTATTACCTTATTTATTTCTATGGTTGGATTTTTTAAATTAGAAACTTTGTCAGAGAAGTATATTATATTAGCCTCTTTATTTGATAATTCAGAAACCGAATTGGAATTAGCTTCTACCAAAATTATGATCATGAAAAAAGAAAAAGATATTTCAAACTTAATCATATCCAAATTTAATGAAACAGAAGATAAAATATCACAATATAAACTCATTAACCAAGCATTAATATTGCCAGAAATAAAGTTACTATTTCCTATTATATCACATGTGAATATTTTTTCATTTATCAAAAAAATAGAATTATTGAAGCGAGGTATGATTGAAAAATTACGAAATGTCAAAAACGAAATTTCTTATATTCAGTATAAAACCGAAAAAAAGAAACAGATTCAAACTATCAAGAAATCTACCAACAATCAGAATAATAATAATGATAATAATAATGATAATAATAATAATAATGATAATAATAATAATAATGATAATAATAATGAACACGACCAATATACAAAAGAAACCACCAGACTAAACAAATTATATAGGATTAAAAGTACACTTACAAATGAACTAATCGAACTACAAAACGCATATTCTATTATAGATGCTATATTCTATCGGGAAATATCGTCAGCTGAAAAAAAACAGAATAGATGGTGGTTTTGTTTATTATGTTTTTATTGGAATAACCCGGATAATAGTCAAGATTATATAGATGACTTATTACAGCAATTATCACCATCACTTAGAGATATTATAGTACCCTCGAAATAGGGAGTTATCGTGCTGGTAATACTTTCCAGTACCAAGGCATGTCATAAACTAAGTTTACGGAACCTTTGTCTTTTATACTTGTCAAAATCTGATTTGTTTTTTTATTATGCATGTTCCATTTTATTTTTAGAATTACTCGTTTATGATGAATGTCTTTATGTAAAGGGATTTCCTTTATTGTTTCAATCATTCCAATTTTCATACTACAAATAATGTCTTCAATGTAATTACATGACATAGTTGCTTCTACGCGCGGGATACATATTGTTGTACTTGGCATTGTGTTATTTCCTATTTTTATAAAGTTGAAAAATCAATTTTATAAAAGACTCCAACACCCAAAAATCCACTATGTGAATTGCTGTTTCGAATAACATTCTTAGAAATTAATTAGTCATCAAATGTTTATATACCGTTAAATACGGGGTTATATTTGCTGTTTCGAAACATATTATATATGGCTATATCTTTAACTTGTTTTGAAATACTTAATAAATATTAAATTGGTTTAAGTTAGCAGTTTTTTTTGTTTATGTATTTAAAATAATGACGTCACTTGAACGTTTAGATGAAACGTGGATACATGAGCTACAGAAAATACAAGATATAAAACAAAATTATTGCAAAGAATGTATGGATTCAATTTCAGTACATTCTATCTTTGTTAATACAGATAAACATATTGATAAAATTATTAATTTGGAGGTTGCCCTTTCTTCACATACTATTCTTGAAAATCATATGTATATACCTAAAAATAAGCTGATGTCTATTATTAAACAGAACAAAGAGCACTTGGGACAACAAAGTAAACGTGAATATAAACTTATTGATATCGCTTCCTTTTTTGTCACATTAGAACCCGAACATATACAGTCTTATTCGAAATCAAATACGCTTATCGACCATAACTTCTTCAAAATACACCCGTATATTGATGATATACATGTTCCTACTTCTATTTTTATTTTTCATAAACTAAACTCTATTTTTCTCATATATCAAGAGTTTGTCTCTACTTCGAATAATCATACCACAAAATCTATCCTGAAAAAAAACAATGATAAAAATACAAAATCATCACATACCAAAAAAGTAAAGATTAATACAGAACTGAATGAATCATATCGCAGTGTGCGAAATAAACATACAAAAACACGACGAAATCGTACAAAGTCATAATGTTTATGTCAATGTTCTCAAACTATTCAAATGTAAATGATATAAATATTTTTATTGTAGTATAATTACCTGTATCATTTACTATTATGGATAACGATAATTTTCCATTGATAGAAACTAAATCTGATTATTCGTCTTTTTTTCATGACGAAATTGTATTCTTCTATTTTCATTCCGTTCAGTTTCAAAAATATACTGATTTCAATTCATTTTCCAATCGGTATGAAACACTACTGTCTGTTATAAAAGGACAAATACGTGTTGATAAGGATGCAACATTACCATACTTGAAATCTGTCTATAAACTTATCGCGAATACAAGAGATATTCGTCACGGAAAGGGACAACATGATGTTGCGTATATGATGATTTGGAAATTATATAAATTCTTTCCGATTTTGGCAATTTATATGTTATATCGTTTTGTAAAAAATACCACTAATCAATCGTATACATACGGCTCATGGAGAGATATTAAATATTTATGTGGATTTGTCAAACAGCATAGTCGTCATGGAGAAAATGATTCTATTATTCAAATGTGTATTGAACTTGTTAATACACAACTCAATGAAGACCTCAATACATGGAAATTTTCCGAAAACGCGATGGATTCACGATTTATATCACATGTCGCAAAATGGATTCCGCGAGAGAATAAAAAATTCGGATGGCTTTTTGATTTATTAGCTAACAATTGGGGAGAAACACATTATCCATATATTATTCAATCCGCATCCAGTTACGATTCTCAAATTAGAGCACGAAATAAATATAAACAGTTATATAGAAAAAATGTCTCCTTTTTAAATAAAGCTCTTGATACGGTTGAAATCAACTTATGTGCGAATCGAAGACTATGTATTGAACCGAATAAGATACCGTTATGTTCTCTTTCCAAATATAATAATGTTTCTTTTTATGATTCAGATGACAATGATAAACTTGCATGTAGCCAACAGATTATTAATCATCTTGAATCAAAATATTCAATTCATAATGTATATAACAATAAAGGAAAGTACAATACATCTTCATCGTTACCTATTTCTTATTACGTAAAACAAGCTATTTCGGTTATTCAAGGAAATTATAATGACTCTAATCCACAATTCTATCTTCTCAATAAACAATGGGTTCATTTGGAAAAGGTAACCGCTCAGACGCAACATGAGTATATGATACCAATTATTGATATTTCTTCTTCTATGCGAAAATATGACGATGAACCATTATACGCAGCTATAGGGTACGCTATTCTCATTTCGAATCAAAGTTCTATTCAAAATAGAATTATGATTATGGATAATAATCCTGTATGGATTCAGTTCGAAGACAATATGTTATTCGTTCATAAGGTAAAACGTGTTTTGGATATTCTTTCTTCTGTATATTCCACGAAAACATCATACATCAATACATTCCGTCTTATTGGAAATACATTTGGAGATGATATCAACAATATGCAATTTGTTATTTTCTCTACATTTACCGAAGAACAATCACCAGATACTATTCTATATGATACTATTATGAATACATTATCGTCATATACGAATTCAGTATCACATATCTCTTTCTGGAATCTATCTAAACATGAAAATACTATACTACCATGTCTTTCAGAACAAAATAAAACCAAATTATTGTCGGGGTATTCTCCACATTTGATTTCTCAGTTGTATAATCCAAAACGATATTATATGTACACGCCGTACATCAATATACTATATGAACTCAATTCATATCAATATGATATACTCG
>Ga0222668_1001192_pt1 | contig 12605 bp, 7 predicted proteins | sample AntAcemetagen728_FD_179823 | JGI IMG/M metagenome (GOLD analysis project Ga0222668, IMG submission 179823) | Saline water microbial communities from Ace Lake, Antarctica - #728 | ecosystem: Environmental > Aquatic > Non-marine Saline and Alkaline > Saline | place: Antarctica: Ace Lake | collected... | reverse complement strand
AGCCTGCCTAGGGCAGAATTTCCAATCTTCTCTTCAATCGACTTTTTGGTTTCTTTTCCTTTCACGTCAGTATAAATCGGTACCCAAATTGACCTTCCGAAACTAACGAATACCGCGAAACCCATGATCGATCAGCTAAAAAGCGTAAAACGCTTAGGTGGGTTTGGGTAATGATTTTTAGCGATTGTTGTGGGTAGTATTTTAACTTTTTGTTAAAGCTGTATTTCGTAAATGTAGCACTCACCAGTCAAGGTGTCTCGAAAAAACCTAGGCCTTGATCAAAATCTTCACCACCGCCATATCTTATTGAGTTTTCCGTAGGAGTAACCATGTTGGTGCGTCACTCGGTTTAGTCCATTCCTCTGTGTCAACAGATATGTAATTTTGCTTTAAGAACTCGCTCCACCAGACATTTGTCGGTTTTAATTTTAGGTACACCATCGAGCCCAATGGCGGAGAGGCTGTTCAGCCGAACTGTGGCTTGAACAATAGAAAAATAGAAGGTTCGGTAAGGGACTTGGTAGTTTATCGAAAAAAGAAAAATGAACTAGAGGAGCCCGCTATCTTCATAATCAATGATAGTTTGAAATACTCCTTCGTACCGAATTCAAATATGCGGTTTAGATTTCCTGCGACCAAAAAGAGCGTGAGGATTTGCACGGGAATTGAACTGAACCGGTGTGTAGAACTTGAATTGGAAAACGATGCGACAAGGTATATTAAGCTAGAGCGTCTTGAGGAAAAGAAGGTATCTGAATTTCTGAAAGTAACGGATTCTGAAGGGGAGTTTGATTACTACAAAACGATAAAAGATCAGAAGAAAAGGGGACCTCATAACCCAGCTAAACTATGAGGAAGAAGTGTAACCGCTTTAAACCATCTGAGGCTTTAATCGATTGAAAATATAGTGTTATTAAAGGCCTACAAAACAAAACCCCACTTTTTAAAGCGGGGTTGTGCATCTTCAAAGTAATGATTGAATCGGGTGACTGGTCGATACGTTACAAATTTTGAATTTGTAATAGTGGATCAATATAGCATTCTTTTCGGCAATGCTTTATTTCAAGGAGGTGTAAAAGGCACTCTGGAAATTAGATTGACTCGGATTGGCAGAGGTGATTTGTCCGATTAAACTAAATGACGGGAATTTATTGAGTAGATATGTGACACTGTTTTTCACCGAGAATATTCATTCTGAGTCTTTAAGATATTGCTAATTTGCGGTATCAATATGAGCTGATATGTGGAGTTCATTCTGGGGTTTATATCCTTCCACCAAGTACATATCAACTTCACCTTTGTTTTTGGCTTTGACTTTTCCTCTATGCGTGCAGATAAAGCAATCTTTTACCTGTTCATGGGTGGCTCCTGAAATATTGACTTGTCCAGCAACACCACTTGTCTCCATTCGGCTAGCTGTATTGACGGTATCCCCCCAAATGTCGTAGGCAAACTTGTTTTTTCCAACCACACCTGATACCACAGGCCCCGTATGCACTCCAATTCTCAATTCCCAAGACTTATGGCCCTGACTGATTCGCTCTTCGTGATGGGCCAGCATGTAGTCTCTGATTTCCAATGCCGCCTTAACCATTTCAAACGCATGATCGGGCATCTTCGTAGGCAAACCGCTCGCACACATATAAGAGTCACCGATGGTTTTAATCTTCTCAAGCTTGTACTTGTTTATGATCATATCAAAAGCACTAAAGCATTCATTGAGCTCCTCTACCAACTCTTGCGGTGAAAGCTGTTCTGCGATTTTTGTGAATCCTTGAAAGTCCGTAAACAGGACCGTAACGTTCTCGTAGTACTTTGGCGTGGCTTTTCCGTTCAATTTTAGTTCCTCAGCTGTTTCATGAGGCAGGATGTTAAGCAGCAGCTCTTCCGATCGCTCTTTCTCCTTTTCGATAATCTTGTTTGTTTTGTGTGTGTATCGATAGCGATTAAAAAGAGCAGCAGCCAGTATAAAAAGCAATACCCCAAAAATGGCGGTGCCGTTGCGGATGGTTTTTTCCCGTTTCAGCTCAATTTCCTTGAGTTTTTTATCTTTATGAAGCAGAGTGATTTCTGCCTGCTTTTTTTCAATCTCATAATTTAACGTTGCAGCTTGGAGCCGTTTCTCTGTTTCGGAATTGTAAAGCGTGTCCCTTAGATTAGAAAATAAATCCTTGTAGATGTAGGCATTTTCAAAATCGCCTATGCTGGAATAAGAATTCGCCAATCCATTATAGGCGCTATTCATCTCATAGACTGCACCAATATCCGTGGCTAGTTCTTCAGCTGTCTTGTAAGCTTCGATTGCTTTGAAAATATCTCCCTTTAGTTTGTAAGTTTCTGCCAAGCTTATAAGAGATTGCGCCATTTCCAATCGCCCTCCTACGCTTTTGGCAAAATTGAAAGCATCCGTTTGGTACTTAATGGCTTCTTCAAAATCTCCGCGCTCGGCATAAACTTTGCCTATGCTTTTCAGTGCAAAGGCCAGGTTTCCTGTCGCTGATTCTTTGTAAGTTTCTAGAGCAGTCTCGTAATAGTAAAGAGCCGAATCCAAGAAAATACTGTCCTTTCGACCCAAATAGATCTCCCCGATATTCACGGCACAAGTTCCAATGGCATCCGAATCTCCCAATTTTATGCTAATTGGAAGTGCCCTTTTGTAATACTTAAATGCAAGAACGTGAGTAGATGGTTTGTTAAGATGCAAAGTCCCGATATTAATCAGAGCACTAACAATGCGAAGAGAATCGTTGCTTTGGTCTGCCATTTTTAACGACTTCAAGTAGTATTTCAAAGCTTGTTCGTCGTTTCCTTCATTGAAATAGACTGCACCAATGTTATTGAGTATGTTCGCAATTCCTGCCGAGTCGTTAACCTCCTCGAACACCTCCATTGCAGATTGCCATTGAATCAAGGCGTCAATCCAATTGTTTTGAAAGTAGTAACTCATTCCTGCAGCCTTATGAGCCAGTGCCAAGCCTGGTTTAAAGTCAGAATCTTGGGCTAGTTTTATTGCTTGAAAAGCAAGCTCTCTTGCTTCTTTGGGATTTGTCCTTGCGTAATTTCCGCTTAGCTCTATAAGGGAGGAGACTCTCGAAGTGTCAGTTTGAGGTTTACTGAGGATCTCATTTAAGCTATCAATTTCATTGCTTTGGCTGAAGCCTAAGAGCACGAGCAAACAACTAAGGATTAAAATGGCGGTCGTTTTCATGTATTTATGCTTGCGATTGATCCTCATTCTTGAAGTTAAACTCTTAAGAGATAAGTGTTAAAATTCAAGACTTAAGGGTGGTCTATAGCTTTAAGACAATGTTACTCGTTTCAAAAGATCCATCATTCTTTAGGATTCTTACAATATAGACCCCTTCAGACAAACCACTGATATTCAACCCCATAAAATAGGGTGAGCCCGCGCGTATTTCAAAGGCATGTTTTCTACCCATGATATCGTATATCTCAACGCTTTCAATTTCGGCGGAATCCTCGTCTAAACTTATCGTCACATGACCAGAAGTAGGATTGGGGAATAGACTAGCAGTCCCTGAATCACTCAGGTCCCCTTCATCACCTTTTCCATTTCCTTGATTGGCTTTTGCGCCGTCATAACAATTGACATTAGTCACTGCGGCTATTCGATCTTCGGGGCCAGATTCTCCATTTGAAGTGAGGGTCCAGCATAGCGGGCTCGAAAAAAGAGGTGCGCTGCCTGCGAATGCTATGGTAAACAGGTGATCCCCTAAAAGAAATTCTTCCGGTAAATTACTAGCATCAAAACTGTTTCCCGTCAATTGGTTTTTTTCTCCCTTGGGAATCAGAATGGCGGTGTTATTTAAGTTTCTATACCCGAACGTGCCGACGTAGTTGAACCCTTCTTCAAGGGGCTGTTCCAATAGATCGAAGCAAATAAATTTTACCTTAATCGGTTGGACTCCTTCACCCACAGGGTTCACATATAGTGTTCCACTCAAGGGTTCGAAAACATAGTTTACAGCATCCGCTATTGGAATAATTTCATAGACTCCTGCGCCTCCATCGTAATCCACAACCTCGAAAGTCAAGGATGTTACCACCGACTCATCATCTTCATTGATAAACCCTTCAAATTCTGCCACAAACTCAGGGAGTATTTCTCCTTCATCAATGACAAAAATGCCTGTGGAAACTGAGGCCACTACTTTTTCGATAAGCAATGTAGTGGCAACTGTTCCGACAAAATTGGTGTCGAGAACGCTTACGGTCACTTCATAATTTCCCGCATTGACTGGAAGCTCGGTGCCTTCGTTGTAAGTTATTTCAAAAGGAATGGTGTCGGGCATAACCGTCACATCAATTGATTTCGGGTTGCCATCATATGTTTGGGTCAGCGATTCTTCTTCAAGCATTATTTCCAAAGTGTCTGGCAAGATGGTGACGATACCAACACCGTATTTCACATTGAAATTATTGGTGAGAAGTCCTCCTGGCAGAGAAAAGTGAGAACCCACTGTTGTTCCAGTTACAAGGTTTGTCGGAATCGTTTCGACTGTTCCAGCAGAGTCACCTGAAAGGATGGAGATATCGCTATCTCCCATAATTGTAACGGTTTCCGAATTGCTTTCTTCGTTGACGAAAGTAGTATTCAAAAACCCTGTTGAGTTTGTTAAAGAACTTGGATCGGATAACAATGTACTTTCGACGACAGCTCCTGTAGAATCTACGGTATTTACAAGGGCAGTGCCGCGAACCAAACTAAACGTATTGACCAAGGCGGTGCCACGTGATACCCTTGCCGTTGTCTCAGTTCCCAATTGCACTGATACTGCTTCGAAGAATATGTCGGGATCAATGAGTTCTCCATTTACGAGTGCTGTTCCCCTCGATTCTCTCACTTGGGTGGTCACGAAGAAACCCTTGTTCGTTAATAATGCCGCATTGAGAAGGGGTTCTCCTAGGTCATTAACTAAAGCAGTACCTCTCACAATGGCAGATCTTGCTGGAATTGTGGTTTCATGCAGACTAACAAGAGCAGAGGTAATGGCCAAACTATCGGATTCACTAATGCTAAGCCCCGATTCCGTTTCGGTGCTAAATTGGTAATTGAAAGATAAGTTTGATATCGAATCGTTGTAGATGAATGTTTTGTCACGCGGAGTTATGATAAGATCGAGTGGTTCAATCGTTAAGATTCCGATGATGAAGACAAAATCAAACCGCTCGAGCAGTGAAATGTCCAATGTATCTGTCGCCTCTGTGTCGCTGCCGGGACTGAGCGGATCAGCAGAACTTGGCTCTATGCCCCAAAAAGTAGCATTGCTGAGAGTATTCGCAATTGTGGTGAGTTCAATTGACAAAATCCGCTCTATTTCGGTTTGGGTTAAGTCTGTCGAATCAAGTGGAATATTGCTAGCATCGGATACAAAACTATAACTAGCGGTGAACTCAGGGAGCCCTGCGCCATACGGCTTGACCTTGTCGTCGATAGTGACCAAAATGGTTTCCTTAGAAGTGAAGAAAATGGGATTGGATAATCCACCGTCTAAGCCATTGGTTCCTTCTTTGGGTTGATTGAATATTTGGACCGTAGGGAATGGATTCTCCGTAGGAGGTATCGTCGCAACGATTTCGGTATTTCCCTCTAAGGTTAATTCGACGTCCACGAGGCTGCCGTTCAGGTATAGTACAGAACCACTTTTCAGGTATTCTCCGAAAATGGTGAGTTCCAAAGAATCGACTCCTGGCACCAAAGTACTGTCGTAAGCAAGACCTGTTAAAAAGGGAGCGGGGTTTGCCAATTGGCTTAGAGCTGAATCAGCTAGGATAAAGCCTGAACCCGATGCCCTGTCATAACCCGGAGCTCCCATGTCAAGAGCTGAAAACTTCAAGAGGTTATTAATATCTTCAGGAAGCAAAGAACTTTCGCTACCGTAAAACTTTTGTTGAGCATCCAAAATCAGAGCAGCCAATGCTGCCGCGTGAGGTGCTGCTGCCGAAGTACCCACAAAATTGGAAAAACTATCTCCGTCCTGTGGCAAGTCACCGCCTAGGTCAACAGAAGTATTTACACGGTTAGGCCCACTAAAATCAGGTTTCATGCGGTCATTTCCGTTAACAGGTGTTCCACCCCATGAAGAGAAGGTCTCAATAATAGGCGAGCCTCCATACTCAGGGGTATTTAAATAATCAACAGCGCCAACGGTTATAGCGCTGGCAGCATTCGCTTGTCCCACGATGGTTGAAGCATTTGGTGTCGCATATTCGTTTATTAGTACATCGCCTCTGTACACGATATACTTGAGAAAGGTGGGAGCAGAACCCGATGCGCGTACAATCAGAAAATTGGCAAAAGTATTGTCTTCTTGCACAGTGAATGGAAGAACCTCAAAAGGAAACCCTCCCGTATTGATTCTATTAAAGCCAAATAGAATCTCACCTTCGTTGTTCACCAAGAAGATGTCAAAGTCAGAAGCTGTGTTGTCGAATTCAGGCGTACCGTCATCCCATTGCAGCACTAGAGTGTAGTCGCCGCTGTCTACCGTAATATTTTGATAAATGTCGTTTCCTTCCTCGTCGGCATCAAAGTTATGTGCCTCTCCTTCCAAGTCTCCAGGTGCATCTGTAGGGCTGAAATCTCCTTCCCATGATTTGGTGCCGAAGTTTCCTGCCGCAGAGAAATATGCTGCACCTGTAGCGGATACAGCTTCAACGGCCTGTGCCACAACACCATCTCTGAAGAATGACTCATTGATATAGGTTATGTCGTCAACAATGATGTCACAGCCAGCTTCTTGCAAAGCCAAAATTCCTGCGGCAAAGTCTACAGGACCCAGAAAACCAGTTCTAAATGCAAGATTTGCCCCAGGAGCAACATCGTGAATGATTTGGAGCATCGCTCTTCCTTCATCGCTTCTTATTCCCAAAGGATAGTCAGAAAGTACTTCAACAGGTTGAGGGTAGTCTGGATTTAGGGCTCCTGGTAAATCACCTCTTTCCACATCATCAGAAGCGGGATCATCCAAAATGGTATTGTAGCTATCGGATAGCACACCAATTTTAATTCCAGTACCATCAAGTCCAAAGACATCTCTTGCTCGGAAACTTCGCATGGCCGAATCTCCTTGGCTAGTAATCAAGCCAGCATTGCTCAAAGGAGCATAAACGGGACTGGCTGATATGAGCAAGTCGGGAAGTTCATTGAGAAGCAAAAGGTTTGAAATGGGATATAGCCCACTGATTAGATTATTTGCTTGGTTCCCAATATTATTGATCAATCCAAACTCTTCCAGCGTAATAATTTCCAATGCATTGAAGTATTGACCAGGCTGCGCTTGGATAGAAATAATCACATTGGCATCAACTATTTGAAAGATGTCATCAGATATGTAAGTGCCTGTTTCAATAAAGGTGTTGAAAAGTGAGGTAAGTTCTGAACCGATTATATCAAACGACTTCCCCCCTTCAAGGGGAGGATAGTAAGGAGCGATAGGGTCAGGAAGTAAATCGCACTCTAAAACTGCTTGAAAATCTTCTGCAGTAAAAAGCAAAGGCATCGGAGAAAAGGGAGCTCTTGGCTGAACTATTTGATCTTGAAGGTCTCCTGAAAGGGTGTATGTAACGGAAAAACTTCCTGCATTGCCATTACCAATACCATTAATTCCCACGATACCAAAACCGTCATAAGGGAAACACCGAACGTTGGGCCCAAGATCTAAAACATTAAAAGAGAAATCACCCGCGAGGCTTTCAATTGAAACATCTGAATAGGTATCTGGTATAGCCTGAATCGAATAGCGATTGATTGCTTTGCATCCTATGCATCCATCATTTTCTACGGTGATGGTGATGGTAAACGAATCATCGCCATTGTCTAGGACGGATGATATTGTAGAGGTATATCCTTCATCATGGTTGAGGGTTACTTCACAGCTTTCTTGAGCGATGATCAATGATGATGAAAATACAATGAAAATGAGGCAGACAGCTGCCAATACTTTGGAGGTAAGGAACTTCTTCATTGGTTAGAATTTGGTTAGCTGCAGTAATTGAACAAAGTTTATCCAATCAAAGCATTGCTAAATGTAAGAATTCCAGTAGTAATCTTAATCTTTAAATTTAGACGAGTAATACGCAATGCTTTCACTGTTCCTTCCCAGAAAGTCGATTTATTAGTTGGATAGTCTTCGAACATATAGCCGCACATGGTGTTCTTTTTGAAATCAAATTAAAATGTTAAACATGAAAAAAGTATTCTTATTAAGTGCACTAATGCTGGTTGTTGGATTGGTAACAGCTCAAGACAAAAACCTCGTAGAAATTGCGAAAAGTTCAGGTGACCATACCATTTTGGTGAGAGCAGTTGTAGCAGCTGATTTGGCAGAAACGCTAATGGGTGAAGGTCCGTTTACTGTATTTGCTCCTACAAATGATGCATTTGCAAAACTTCCAAAAGGAACGTTGGATAAACTTCTCGAAGAGGATAACAAAAGCCAACTGCAAGCTATTTTGACTTACCATGTGATTTCGGGTAAGCTGGATGCGGCTGCCGTTGTGGGTGCCATCAAAAAAGGAAATGGAAAAGCGGTAGTTACAACAGTACAAGGCGAAGAATTAACTGCCATGTTGGACGGTAAGAACGTTATCTTAATGGATGTCGCTGGAAATAAGGCTATTGTTACTGCGACAGATTTATCTGGAAGCAATGGTGTAATACACGTTATTGATACAGTGCTAATGCCTAAGAAATAAGTAGAGCTTATCTCCTTAAGTAAATTTATTATTTTATTAAACCCTGCCTTGCGGCGGGGTTTTTTTTGTTTCTGCGCCACGCTCGCCAGCGCCATGCAAAAAGATGACCAGTGGGTATTTTGTGTCGGGGTCGCTATCCGAAAAGAGTTGGCGGTATTTTAGCGTATCGCCTTCGTCGCTGACGTAATTTTCGTAGCTGAACAGCGAAGATTGAGCTGAACTATTGATTACTAATCCGAAGAAGAAAAGGACAATAAGCTGAGTTGATTTAAAGATGTTCCTGGTTTAATTTTTCCACTTAATCCCACAGCCCATACTCGGGTATTGAGCCTCGGTAGTTTGCCTTCCGGCAATGAGGGCGTCGAGCGCTGCCGAAAGATCCTTTCCAGTGGCTTGCCCCATATTCGGACGGGTTTCGTCAAACCGTCCTCGGTAGGCACATTTCAGACTTCCGTCAAAAACGAAAAAGTCAGGTGTGCACTCGGCGCCGTATGCTTTGGCCACGTCTTGCGATGCGTCGTATAGGTAGGGGAATGAATATCCTTCTTGCTTGGCCACTTCGGTCATCAAGTGTGGAGCATCTTGTGGATGGGTCTCCACATTGTTACTGCTGATGGCAATGAATTGAACACCTTTCGCTTGGTAGTGATTAGCCACTTCCACCAACTTGGCATTGAGGTGGTGCACAAAAGGACAATGGTTGCAAATAAAAGTGACCACTGTAGCAATGTCAGATTTTAGCTCGCTGAGCGAAACAAGGTTTCCCGAAACAGTATCGGGAAGAGTAAAGTCAGGAGCGGCAGTGCCAAGCTCCATCATGTTTGATTGGGTGAGGGCCATGAATTATAAATCTATTTAAGTAATTCTATCAGTGTTTTCCACGAATACAGTCACTTTTAATTTAGATAGTGTTTGTCACTTGATAGATAATGCCAAAATAAAAAAGAATAGCGACTTGAGTCCTCACCCAAGTCGCTATCAACTAAAAATAATCCTGTGTTCTGTTACTTCAACATCTCATAAAGATGCTCGGCAGCCTTTTCGGATGAAGCGGGGTTTTGCCCAGTTATTAAATTACCGTCTTCCACCACATTTACGCCCCAATCGTCTGCTCTGGAGAATTTCCCTCCGTTTTCTTTGAGCATATCTTCTACCAAGAATGGTACGATATCAGTTAACTGAACCGCTGCTTCTTCAGAATTGGTAAAACCCGTTACAGTCTTGCCCTTTACTAGAGGCTCGCCATTTTCATTTTTGACCTTTTTAAGAGCTGCTGGCGCGTGGCATACCAAAGCGATTGGTTTGTGCTGTTTGTTGAAAGCCTCGATCAAGGCTATTGAAGTTTCATCTTCGGCAAGGTCCCAAAGAGGACCGTGACCACCAGGATAGAATACTGCATCAAAATCTTCGGCATTTACCGTTTCCAGCTTTACTGTATGGGCAATTACTTTTTGAGCATCGCTATCGCTGTAGTAACGCTTGGTGTCAGCAGTTTGTGCACCATCGGCTTCGCTGCTTGGATCTATCGGCGCTTTTTCACCTTTGGGTGTAGCCACGGTGATGTCCACACCTTTATCTAGCAAAAAGTAATAAGGTGAGGCAAACTCCTCAATCCAAAATCCAGTTTTGTTTCCGGTGTCTCCCAATTCATCATGGGAGGTCAATACAAATAATACTTTCATGATTTTATTTTTTTAATTTATTTAACGGCGATTCTGTCTTTCTGAAATGCCATCCATTTCGGTGTGCATACCCACAACATCAGAAGCTTCATCTTGTGCTCACTTCTTAAGTTTAGTAAGCCATTCTTACTATTTCTTCTATATCCTCTGGTTGGAGTTTTTTGTGTTCGCCAAGACCTATCCAACCTCGCTCTCTAAATCGCTTAGAGATTTCCTCCGCGGTACCTTCAAACTGTTTGGTGTATTTCGATAGTTCGGTATCAATTCCCAATTCATTAAAGAAAGCCTCTGTTCTTTTTATGGCAGCTCGCGCTTGATCTTCGACAGATCCCTCGGTAATGTTCCAGACACGCTCGGCATATTGTGCCAGTTTTTCTTTTTTCGATTCAAAGTTGAATTGGTAATGGCTCGGGGCAATTATTGCGAGCGTTCTTGCGTGGTCTATTCCGTATAGCGCAGTGAGCTCATGGCCCATAGCATGGATTGCCCAGTCAGTAGGAACTCCTTTTTGGATTAGGCCATTCAAAGCCATCGTGCAACTCCACATAAAGTTGGAAGCCGCTGTGTAATCGTTGGGGTCTTTTAGAATTTTGGGTGCCACTTCAATAAGCGTTTGCAGAATGCCTTCGGCAAATCTATCCTGAAGGCTGGCTCCCGCAGGGTAGGTGAGGTACTGCTCCAAAACGTGGGTGAAGGCATCGGTAATTCCATTGGCCAGTTGCCGATGAGGTATGGATTGAATTACTTGAGGGTCGAGCACCGAGAATGCAGGGAATAATCCTCCGCCGCCCATGGTGCGTTTTTCTTTGGTCTCTTTTCGGGTGATAACTGCTCCAGAATTCATTTCAGATCCTGTGGCTGGCAATGTCAATACAGTCCCGAAAGGCATCCCTTTTAATGTCGGAATGTTTTTGGCCAATATCTCCCAAGGATCATCCCCATCATATAAGGCAGCAGCCGAGAGGAATTTTGTTCCGTCAATCACAGAACCTCCTCCCACAGCCAATAAGTAAGTAATGTTCTCTTGCTTGATCACCTCGAGCGCTTTTAGCAAGACGGTGTATTCCGGGTTTGCTGGGATTCCACCAAATTCCACCACTTCATGGTCTTTGAGCGCGGCCACTACCTGCTCGTAGATTCCGTTTGTTTTGATGGATCCTCCGCCATAAAGCATTAGCACTTTGGCATCCTTCGGGATCTCATTTTTAATGTTGTCTATTTGTCCTTTTCCAAAAAGTATTTTGGTCGGGTTCTTAAATTCAAAGTTGTTCATTTCTGTTTTTTCTTATTTATATTTTTACCACCATTTTCCCTTTGTTCTTTCCTTCGAAAAGATCCAAAAAGGCCTGTGGTATATTTTCAAATCCCTCTACAACTGTTTCCGTGTATTTAAGCTTTCCCTGCTGCAACCACTCGACTAGTTGTTTAATTGCTTCAGTGTTTTTATCGGCATAATCAGAAACTATAAACCCTTGCATCAAAGATTTTTTCCTGATCAAAAAAGGCTGAACACTAATGCTCTTGGGCATCTTAGTATCGTTGTATACAGCGATCGCTCCACAGTTAATAGTTCTTGAATGGGTGTTGATGTTAAAGAGTACCGCATCCGAAATCTCGCCGCCCACATTGTCGAAATAGATATCGACACCGTCGGGACAAGCCTTGCCAATAGCCTTGGTCATATTTTCGGTGGTTTTGTAATTGATGCCTTCATCAAAGCCAAACTCAGATTTGAGCATGTCCACTTTTTCATCGCTTCCAGCAATACCCACGACGCGCATTCCAAGGACTTTACCGATTTGCCCAACCACACTTCCTACGGCTCCTGCAGCTCCTGAAACGATCAGTGTTTCACCTTTCTTTGGCTTTCCGATTTCCATTAGACCATGCAGGGCAGTTAACCCAGTCAAACCCAAAATACCTAAGTAAGCAGAAAGAGCTGCTTTACTGGGATCGACTTTAAGCAGACCATCTGTCTTGGCTACTTGCGTTTCTTTCCATTGCAGCATTCCCGACACGTAATCTCCCTTACTGAACTTGCTGTTCTTGGACTCGATGACTTCAGCTATCATACCCGAGGCAATAGGCTTGTGGAGTTCAAAAGGTGGAATGTAGGATGGCGCATCGCTCATTCTTCCCCTTAAGTATGGATCTACGGAAACGTACGTGCTACTTAGCAATACCTCTCCATCCATTAGGTCGGGA
>Ga0222668_1001183_pt1 | contig 12703 bp, 11 predicted proteins | sample AntAcemetagen728_FD_179823 | JGI IMG/M metagenome (GOLD analysis project Ga0222668, IMG submission 179823) | Saline water microbial communities from Ace Lake, Antarctica - #728 | ecosystem: Environmental > Aquatic > Non-marine Saline and Alkaline > Saline | place: Antarctica: Ace Lake... | reverse complement strand
TGGGCCGATATTTGTCACTTTTGGTTACGGCTATTGGGTATTCAGCGTCATCATCGCATCCGCTATCTTAGGAACCTTTGTTTATGGATTGGTCATGAAAAAACTGCCTCATTGATCTCTACTTCTCCTCGTTAGGCTCAACCTCAGAACGCATAAGTTTCTTTTCTTTACCTCTCATAGAAGGAAAGATCACCATGATCAGATTTGTTTTACTGTGTTCTGTAAGTCTGCTTTACAGCCAAATTAGCCAAGCCCAAAAGGTGTTTGGAAAACCGAATGTTTGGTTTTTGCAATTGACCACAGTAGAACTAAATGATAAATGGGTTGCTGGAAATGAACTCCACGCTCGATTTGATGATTACCTGAGAGATCCACAGCAATTTCTTATCAGGCCTTTTCTATCGTTTCACAACAAAGAGGAACTTGTATTTTCTGGCGGTTACACATTCATTACCACCTATCCTTATGGCGCTTATCCTTTGCCTGAAAACTTGCCTGAGCACAATATTTGGGAACAGATTGAGCTGAAGCAAAAATTTGGTAAGACCAAAATATTGCACCGCTACAGATTGGAACAGCGATGGATTGGAAATCTTGTTTTAAACTCTGAGAGTACAGGTTTTGAAGTAGATGGATACGTCTTCAGACACCGATTCAGATACCGCTTTACAGCCTTGGTTGATCTTTCAGACAATTGGTTTCTCCACTTTTTTGATGAGCTCTTTATCCGCTCTGGAGAAGAATTCAAGTTGGTTGGTTTTGACCGAAACTGGCTATACGGAGGAGTGGGGTACAGGGTGAATGACCGAATGAATATCCAGCTGGCTTATCTCCATCAGTACATTCGGCGCACGGTCAATTTGTTTGAGCAACACCATACCATTCAAGGATCGATGGTTCTCACTTTAGGCAGATAGAATATTGTAGATGCAAGGAAAGAGTTCCTTTTTCTTACCTTTAAAAATCCTTTTGACAACGATTGTAAAATCACTAACACATCAACTCATACTGACATGGCAGAAAAAAGTATCCCGAAGAACAGCGAAAAAAAGGCTCCCGAAAAAACATTGAAGGAGAAGCGTGCTGAAAAAAAGGCCAAGAAAAATGCTAAAAACAGGCAAGACTAACGGTCCTTTTGAAACAACCGAACTTTATAGAATACAACGAGACGGAGCCATTGGCTCCGTTTTTTTATGCGCCAAAAAAACTAGTTGAAGGAAGGCTAATTTTAAAGTCCAGATGGTGCAGGAATATGCCGCGAATAAATCCTTAAAAACACTTTGAGGTATTTAAAACTTGATCTAATTTTGTGCCTAGAATGGTGAAAACATCTATTGGGTTTTTTCTTTTTTTGTGCATTGCCTCCTTGGGCGTTTTGAGTTCTGCCCTGAACTTTCAAAATGAGGGGCGCAGTGTCTTTCAGCTAGAATCGGCGCAGGGTCAAGGTGACCAGTTTTTGTTAAATGAAATCTCAGTTGACTGCTCTATTGCTAACTTGACAACACAGCACAAAGACCAAAACAGGCACCTCATTATTCTTGCCGACATTGAAGAAAAGGAAAACGAAGACAAAAAGTACAGCCCTGGTTTCTATCCACTTCTAAGCCTTTATTTCAATGGCTTTAGCGATCTTTTTATTTCAGAAATTTTTGAGTCTTGCTTTTCGCAACTCATAGTCGTCCTCCCTTCTACTGGGGGTGCCAGCCTCTATCTGTTTTTCGAGGTTTTTAGAATCTGATCCCTCTCTCATTTATTGATTTACTCGTTTTCCGCATCCCATGGAAACAGTAACTCATTCGTCTCCTTTCGGCTTCATCTAGCCTAGAGACCATTTATTCAATACATCTATCCCAATTAAATCGAGCAGTTATTGATTGCTCATACAATCATTGTTATGAAGAATAGAATTCTCATGATTCTCAGTCTTTGCGTGGTGTTTTCCCAGACTGGCTGCGATCATGAAAAACACGAAAACCATGAAGAAACCAATCTAACGGTTTCATTCCCGGTAAGAAAAGACACCTCCTTGGTGGTGGATTATGTTTGCCAAATCAGCTCAATTCGCCACATAGAATTGATGGCGCAAGAAAGAGGCTACCTCACTGAAATATTTGTGGACGAGGGGAAAAATGTCAAAAAAGGACAGTTGCTTTTTCAAATCATGCCCAACCTCTACGAGGCCGAGAAACAGATAGCTCAGGCCGAAGTGAGCTTTGCTGAAATAGAGTATGTGAATACCAAGAGGCTGGCTGATAGTAATGTGGTTGCGCCCAATGAATTGGCTATGGCTGAAGCCAAGCTCAATCAGGCGAAGGCCCAGTTATCCTTAGCGCAGGTGCATTTGGATTTCACCCAAATTCGTGCTCCATTTGATGGGATCATTGATCGTTTTCGCGTGAGGGAAGGCAGCTTATTAGAGGAAGGGGATTTACTGACCAATCTGTCTGACAATAGCAAAATGTGGGTGTACTACAATGTGCCTGAGGCGGAATACCTCGACTACCAATCTCAGGTAAAAAGCGATAGCTTGGTGAAAGTTGAGTTGATGCTGGCCAATGGAAAACTATTTCCTTTTGAAGGGAGAGTGGAAACGATTGAAGCGGACTTCAATAACGAAACAGGAAATATTCCCTTTCGGGCCACCTTTCCAAATCCGAATCGACTGCTTCGACACGGCGAGACTGGCAACGTTCAAATGCACGTGCCCTTCCCCAATGCATTGCTTATTCCGCAGAAAGCAACATTCGAAATTCTCGATAAGAAGTACGTCTATGCCGTTAGTGCCGAGGGTGTTATTTCTTCGAGAGAAATAATCATCGCCGCAGAATTGCCCCACCTTTTTATTGTCCAAGAAGGCTTGGAAGAATCTGATCGAATCCTCTTGGAAGGTCTGCGACTGGTGAAGGAAAACGACCAGATAGAATATCGAGTTGCCGATCCCGATTCCGTGATAACCCATTTGAATCTATACGCTGAGTAATTCAGCTCTAAATAAGAAAAACGATGTTTCAACAATTCATACGCAGGCCTGTGTTGGCCATTATTATTTCTGTGGTTATTGTTTTTGCAGGATCATTAGCGATACGGCAATTGCCTATTTCACAGTTTCCTCAAATAGCCCCTACAACCGTAAGTATATTTATTGCATACCCAGGTTCGAGTGCAGATGTACTCGTCAAATCCACGCTGATCACTCTGGAAAACTCCATCAATGGAGTGCAAGGAATGCGCTATATGGCTACCGATGCGACCAGTGCTGGAGAGGCAACACTCAACATTGTTTTTGAACCCGGCACCGACCCCAATCAAGCAGTTATTCGAGTAAAGACGAGGGTGGATCAGGTGATGCCCCTGCTTCCCGAGCTGGTGCAAAGAGAGGGCGTGATCATTACTCCAATTCAGCCCAGTATGTTGATGTATGTCAACCTCTATTCGGAGGAGGAGAGCATAGATGAAAAATTTCTCTACAACTACGCCAATGTTTATATGATTCCCGAGATCAACAGAATCAAGGGTGTGGCAAGGGCAAATATATTGGGCAGTAGAACTTATGCCATGCGGGTTTGGCTCAATCCCGATCGAATGAGAGCCTACGAAATCTCGGTAGAAGAGGTGATGGAGGCGCTGAAAGAGCAGAGCATCATTGGTAGACCAGGAAGAATTGGTCAAAGCTCGGGAATTGATGCCCAATCGTTGGAATACGTCCTTACGTATAAAGGTAGATTCAATACACCCAAAGAATATGAAAGGATCATCATCAGGGCAAATGCCGAGGGTGAGAGCATTCATTTAGAAGACATAGCCACGGTTGAACTAGGAAGCGAATTCTTTGATATCTACTCCAATCTAGACGGAAATCCTTCTGCGGCCATTGTGCTCAAGCAGAATTATGGTAGCAATGCGAGCGAGGTAATCGAAGAGGTGAAGGTGAAACTCGAAGAGATGAAAGAGTCCTTTCCTCCTGGTGTTGATTACAAAATCAGCTACGATGTATCCAAGTTTTTGGATGCATCAATGGAGCAGGTGTTGCATACTCTGAGGGATGCATTTCTCCTGGTGGCACTCGTTGTTTTTCTCTTCCTTGGAGATTGGCGCTCGACGCTGATACCTATTTTGGCAGTTCCCGTTTCGCTCATCGGAGCGTTCTTCGTTATTCAGTTTTTTGGTCTTTCTATTAACCTGGTTACACTATTTGCTTTGGTTCTAGCTATTGGAATCGTGGTAGATGATGCCATCGTCGTCGTCGAGGCCGTCCACGCCAAAATGGAAGAAGAAAATCTGACGCCATATAAGGCTGTGCAAAAAGTAATCAGGGAAATCAGCGGTGCCATCATTGCCATTACTATGGTAATGGTTTCAGTGTTTATTCCAATAGCCTTTATGAGCGGCCCCGTGGGTACATTCTACCGTCAGTTTTCCATTACCATGGCCAGTGCCATTGTTATTTCGGCCATAATCGCGCTAACCCTCACGCCCGTTCTCTGTGCGATGTTGCTCAAAAATAAACATGGAAGACCCAAAAAGACCAATTTGCTGAGTAGGGGGCTGGATTCTTTTAATAGCGGTTTTGATAAACTCACGGGGCATTACGTTGGTCTTCTGCGGACTATTGTCAATAGGAAATGGTTGACGTTTGGAATATTGATCGTCTTTGGATTGGGCATCGTTTTCGAAAACAGCATCTTACCCTCGGGGTTTATTCCCAATGAAGACCAGGGTACGATTTACGCGATCATCCAGACACCTCCAGGTGCAACACTCGAGAGAACCAATAAGGTCGCACAAGAATTGATGAAGATCTGCGAAGAGTTTGATGACGTGGAATCCGTCTCATCTTTGGCGGGATACGAAATTATGACAGAGGGTCGTGGTTCCAATGCCGGTACTTGCCTGATCAACCTCAAGCCTTGGTCTGAGCGCAAACATGGCGTAAAAGAGATCATGGAAGAGCTGGAAGAGGAGTCAAAAGATCTCGGGGCCATTGTCGAGTTCTTTGAGCCTCCTGCTATTCCTGGCTTTGGTTCATCTGGTGGGTTTTCGCTGCGATTGCTGGATAAAGGAACCACCACTGACTACCAAGAGTTTGACAAGATTAATCAGCAGTTCTTGGGTGACCTTGGTAAGCGACCTGAACTGACAGGCTTGTTCACTTTTTTCGCTGCCAATTATCCGCAGTACGAGTTGGTAATCGACAATGAGTTGGCAATGCAAAAAGGAGTCTCCATTGGCAAGGCCATGGAAAACTTGAACATTCTGATCGGTAGTACCTATGAACAAGGGTTTATCCGATTTGGACGATTCTTTAAAGTCTATGTTCAGTCAGATCCAAAATTTAGAAGACTGCCCTCGGATGTGTTGAAGCTCTTCGTGAAAAATGATCACGGAGAAATGGTTCCTTATTCTGCCTTTATGAAAATGGAGAAGAAGCAAGGTCCGAACGAGATCACCCGCTTCAATATGTACAACTCTGCGGCTATTCGCGGTCTTCCTGCAAAGGATTTTACAACGGCTGATGCTATCGCAGCAATAACTGAAGTAGCCGACAATACGCTTCCGAAAGGGTATGACATCGCTTGGGAAGGACTTTCCTATGATGAGGCCAATAGAGGGAACGAAGCGCTCTATGTTTTTGCCATTGTATTGATATTCGTCTACTTCGTTCTGGCGGCCCAATACGAGAGTTTTATTATTCCACTATCGGTGATATTTTCCCTGCCGGTAGGTGTCTTTGGTTCCTTTTTCTTATTGAAAATGATGGGGCTCGACAACGATATCTACGCGCAAATCGGACTTATTATGCTCGTGGGACTCTTAGGCAAAAACGCGGTTTTAATCGTCGAGTTTGCCGTGCAGAAAAGACAGCAAGGTGCCACAATTTTTGATGCTGCCGTTGAGGGAGCAAGAGTTCGGTTCCGACCCATTTTGATGACATCATTCGCATTTATTGCGGGTTTGATTCCGCTCATCATTGCTACGGGTGCCGGAGCTATTGGAAACCGAACCATTGGAGCATCGGCCTTAGGTGGGATGCTTTTTGGGACCATTTTCGGCGTCGTAATCGTACCTGGGCTTTATTTCATTTTCGCTTCCATAGCAGACGGCAGACACCTGATTAAAGACGAAGATGAGTCGCCTCTAAGTGAAAATAGACAAATACAAAACTGATGAAAAAAATGATCAAATATTTGATGAGGCTCGGTGTATTGGCTTTGGCTTTTTCGTCCTGCCAAACACCCGATTCATTGCAGAGAACAGTAGACAAAACGGTCCCCGATGTTTATCAAGACAGCGGAGACACGACCAACGCGGCAAACGTTATTCGAGCCGATTTCTTCACAGATCCTTATTTGCAGGCGCTTATCGATACTGCGTTGCAGCACAATCAGGAACTTCAAATCACCCTAATGGAAATCCAAATTGGAAGCTTTGAAGTCAATGCACGGAAAGGAGAGTACCTCCCTTCCGTGGGGCTCGGAGCGGGAGCAGGTTTAGATAAAACCGCTCGGTATACCCCGCTAGGAGCGAATGAAGCTACCACTGATATCAGGTCAGGGACAGTAATGCCCGATCCAGTTCCCGATTATTTTGTGGGTGCCTTTGCCTCTTGGGAAGTGGATATTTGGCATAAACTGCGAAATGCTAAGAAGGCTGCATTCAGTCGCTTTCTGTCAAGTGTGGAAGGTCAAAATTTCATGGTCACCAATTTGGTAGCTGAAATTGCCAATACCTATTATGAGTTGCTTGCTTTGGATAGTCAGTTGGAAATCGTTCGAAGAAACATTGCTATTCAAAGCAATGCATTGATCACGGTTCGGCTTCAAAAACAGTCGGCCAGAGCTACCGAACTGGCAGTTCGAAGATTTGAAGCACAGGTGCTTAAAACCAAGAGCATGGAGTTTGAACTGAAGCAAAGGATCATTGAAACTGAGAATCAGATTAACTTTCTTCTGGGAAGATTTCCGCAGAGAGTGGCTAGAAATCCTTCACCTTTCTTGGATTTAGATCTGTTTGATGTACAGGCAGGGATACCAATCCAACTGCTTGAAAATCGTCCAGATATACGAGGTGCCGAATTGCGGATGGCAGCCACACATTTAGATGTGAAGTCTGCCAAAGCACAGTTCTATCCTACGCTGGATATTACAGCTGCGATCGGATTAAATGCCTTTCAGCCTGACCTTTTCTTGAAGACACCTGAGTCCATGTTGTTTTCGCTGGCAGGTAATTTGGCAGCACCGCTGATCAATAGAAAAGCGATTGAGGCGGCATTTCAAAGTGCCAACGCCCGTCAGGTTCAGGCGGTTTATGCATACGAACAAACCCTCTTGAAAGCATACATCGAAGTGGCCAATCAGCTGTCCAATCTTGAAAACCTTGATCAGTCATATGATCTACTCTCAGATCAGGTGGATGCGCTCACAGAGTCCATCGATATTTCAAATGATCTCTTCAGATCGGCCAGAGCTGATTACATGGAGGTATTGCTAACCCAAAGAGATGCGCTCGAGTCTACATTCGATCTGATCGAAACCAAGAAGAAACAACTGAATGCACGAATTAACATGTATCGGTCTCTCGGTGGTGGGTGGGAGTAAAGAATTGGATTAAAGATTTTAACTGCGAATATTTCTGCCGGGTGAGCCATTGTTTACTCGGTAGAAGTACCGCTTTTTTCTTCAATGTAGCCAGCACTACTGCTACCCGTTCGACTTCTCTACTTCTCCATTGGGGCCTTCGGGAGACGGCATCCAATGTGTTACTGCATCAAAATACTGATTGCTTTGACCTTCGCCCAGCCAAAAATGAGGACCGAATTTCTCTCGCTTCGGATTTTCAAAACTGAAAAAATCTTCAGCGAATCGCAAGAATATTACTGGCAAGAGCATCGACTCGTCTAACTTTCCAGGAAGATAGATTATGTTTTTCGGCAAAAAGGCCAATACGCGTTGTCCATCGTCCGGTAGCTGCTCGCTAATTGAGATCCAATCCATGCGTCAAAGCTAATTCATTCGAAAAACCATGCAATGCTGCCAAGGTAAATTTCCAATGTTAGTGTCAAGCACAAATCCGCTGGATTCAAATTCCTTTACCGCCTGTTTTTCCGTCATTTTGTGTACCGTTTTAATGGGCACCCAATCGTCTTCTCTGCGGTACTCGATGAGGTAGATAGCCCCACCAGGCTTCAAGGCTTCCCGCATAGATTCGAGCATTTCCCGGGGGAAGGAGAATTCATGGTACACATCAACCATCAGAATTTTATCGACGGAGTTTGGAGGTAGGTTGGCAGTTTTTTCTGCGCCCTTGACCAACTCGACATTCGGTACATCACCCTCTTTGATTCTAGCAGTCATCACATCTAACATTTCCTGCTGAATGTCTACGCCATATACTTTTCCCTTCGCTAACTGAGGTGCCATTCTGAATACGTGATATCCCGACCCAGCTCCAATATCTGCCACCACATCCGTCGGTTGGAGATCGAGGTTATTGATGAGCTTGGAGGTCTTTTCTTCTTTCTCGCGCTCCGGTCTCTCGAGCCATTCCATCCCGTGAAACCCCATGACATGTGCTATCTCCCGATCCATATACCATTTCCTCGTTCCATAGGGGTCTCCTTCTCTAATGCTATAGAGCGTGTCGTTTTGATTTTGGCCCGTGCTCGGGCTGCAGCCAATGACGAAAAAGAGGATAAAAAGAAGAAAGATGTTTTTCATGGAAATGAAACAATGCTAATGACAAACAGTTTTTGAAATGGTATTGGGTGTGGAGTATTGAGGTAGGCTTTGGGAAAGCAGAAAGTATTAAGACGAAAGATTTCTAATCTCTGCAAACTGATATCTAACTGCTAAAAGATGGCTGCCAGCTTTCGGCTACCAGCTGCCAGCTAATCGTGATTCAAAAGAGGTTTATTCTTTGAAGACGAATTCAGAAATTTATCACTTTTCACTGAAAACTGATTTCTTGTCACATTGATCATTCCTTTGACAGCTCTCTATTAGTGACTAACTGCTAAAAGATGGCTGCCAGCTTTCGGCTACCAGCTGCCAGCTAATCGTGATTTAAAAGAGGTTTATTTTTTGAAGTCGAATTCAGAAATTTTTCACTTTTCACTGAAAACTGATTTCTTGTCACATTGATCATTCCTTTCACAGCTCTCCATTTATTAGTGCCTAACTATGAAAAATGGCTGCCAGCTGCCAGCTAATCGTGATTCAAAAGAGGTTTATTCTTTGAAGTCGAATTCAGAAATTTTTCACTTTTCACTTTTCACTGAAAACTGCTCACTTATCACTGACCTCTCATTTCTTCGTGTCTTCCCAAATCTCAATGAAATTACCCTCAGGATCGTTTGTCCAGGCAAATTTTCCTTCGTCGTGGGTTTCAGGGCCCCTGACTTCAACCTTGTTTTCTTTTAGTTTTTCAATGGTCTCTTCCATATTCTGCACCCGAAGATTGACGGTGAAGAATTTCCCATCCACAAAAGGACGGTGCTCGTTGTAGAGGATTGAGAATACAGAGTAGCTTTCTTCTTTTCCGTCTTTCGTCTTGTAAGGAAACGAGACGTAGTAGGCTTTGGAGTCTTCGGTATATTCGTATTCTATCTCAAAGTTTTTGGTGTACCATTCTGCTAAGTATTTGGGGTTTTCAGAATAGAGAAATATGCCTCCGAGGGTAGTCTTCATATATGTTCGATTTGAGCGTTGCAGTCAAACTGTAACGCTACCAAAATACAGATTTAAGCATCCTTTCCCCACCATTTAGCAATCAAAGAATGAACACAGCTTGGTCGATTGATGATAAATGGAGATTTTTGCAACCGAAAAACGTGTAGAATGCTTGGACTAAAACTTCCCACTGACCCTCGCTGGGTGAATATTGTAGAAAAGAACATCGACCAAATCTTGACTGATCACGCTTGGTGTGAGCAGAAAGCCGCAACGATGGCTATCACGCTTATCACTCGATTTCCTGAATATCCAGATATGGTCAGGGAATTTACCGCATTGGCAAGGGAGGAGATGGAGCACTTTTCGATGGTGCACGAAAAGCTACAGGAACGAGGTTTTAAATTGGGGTTTGATGAGAAAGATCCTTACGTAAATGACCTTCGCTCCTTCATGAATAAAGGTGGAAATCGCTATATGCAATTGGTGGAAGCTCTACTGGTTGCGGCCATGATCGAGGCCCGCAGCTGTGAGCGATTTCGTTTACTCTCCGAGCAAATCAATGACGAGGACTTGCGTAAGTTCTATCGGGGATTGATGGCTAGCGAAGCTCGTCACTACACGTTATTCTTGCGATTTGCCAGAAAATACGGCGAAGGCGTAGATGTCGATGCTCGCTGGAATGAATACTTAGAATTCGAAAGTACGCTAATGGAAAAGTACGGAAAGAAAGAAACGATGCATGGCTAGTTGCCATCCTTTTCTATATCCTCTTTAAATATGGCCAGCCATTCCTCAGGTATCGGAATGGTTTTTTGCTGACGGTAATCAAAACATACAGCAATTGATTTTCCTACCGTGCAAGTAGTTTGCACTTCATTACTTTTCTTGTAAATCCGATAGGATACTTCAAAACTCTTCGTGCCTATATGTGAGATCCACAACTCTATAAATGCCTCGTCCGATAGCAACAGAGGTATTTTATACTCAACCTCATGTTTTGCAAGAAGGATTCCGTGTTCGGTCCAATCCCATTTTTTCCCAACCCTATCTTGAAACCAGGACGAACGCCCTTCTTCAAAATAGGTGATGTATACAGCGTTGTTCACGTGACCGTATGTGTCCAAGTCGTTGAACCTGATGTGGAGTGGATATGATTTGTGCATTAAGTAGTGTTAGATTTTATTATTGTGCGCCTTATTCTTAAGCTTTTTGAACCGATTCTAAATGAGAGTCTGTCCATTTAGTCAAGTGGCCGAGCTAGAGAGTTCATTAGCAAGGCGCACGAAATTTTAAAAACCAAGGAGTTGACTCTTGTCAATGACTGTTTTTAAAATAAGTGGAACGCAGGTAATGGACTCTATAGACAGACACTACGTGGTAGGGTTCATGATGACGCTAAACACCATAATGCTGTTCGGGTCGCGGTCATAGAACAATTTATCAAGCGCCGATTGAACATTCTTCGCACTAAAGTAAGAGGTGTTCAAAACGTCTTCATCAGTGTGTCTCCACTGTATAGTGTATGAACTCTCCTTGTCCTTGTAATTTTTGACATACTTCAGCATCTTCTTCATCACGTCCACCTTGTCGTATCCTTCCTCATCGTGAAAGAGAAAGGACTGATTGTGACGAGGGTTCAGGGTCACCAAATGCAGCAAGGTCTTGCCATTGGTATCTGAAAAATTAAAGATCAAACTATTTGGGCCAAGCCCAACGTATTGTTCGATATCACGCTGAATGTTCGCGATTTCGATATTCTTGTCTGTCATTGTGCTGAATTACACGTCAAATTTACTGAATTCGGAGTTGTTGCTTTTAAACTCAGGTACGATTTCTTTCATTTCTTGAACGAGCAGATCGTTGTTTTGTTGATCGAAAAGCTCCACAAGCCGAGTTATCTTCTCGTTTACTTCTTGAAAGGGGTACTCCCTTACCGTGGCAATTTTTATTTGCGGGTGATGAGTGGGTAGGGTATCCTCTTCGTTGTTGAGCAATTCTTCGTACAGTTTTTCGCCAGGGCGTAAGCCCGTAATCTTGATGGCGATGTCTCGATCCAACTCCAATCCGCTCAAACTTATCATTTGACGAGCGAGATCGATGATCTTGACACTTTCTCCCATATCGAAAACGAAAATTTCTCCGCCTTTGCCGAGCGCCCCTGCCTCCAAAACCAGTTGGCAAGCTTCGGGAATCGTCATGAAATACCGAGTGACTTCTGGGTGAGTGACGGTGAGAGGACCGCCAGCTTCAATCTGTTTCTTAAAAAGAGGAATAACGGAGCCGTTGGATCCCAATACATTTCCGAATCTCGTCGTTACAAAGTTCGTTTTACCTCTACCAGTGCTGCTCTGAGCATAGATTTCAGCAATCCGTTTTGATCCGCCCATCACATTGGTGGGATTCACCGCCTTATCGGTGCTGATGAGAACGAAAGTTTCCGTTTCAAATTCAATGGCTTTGTCAACCAATAATTTCGAGCCGAAGACATTCGTAAGAACGGCCTCGCTTGGGTTGAGCTCCATCAATGGCACATGTTTGTATGCAGCCGCATGAAATACTATTTGTGGTCTGAACGTCTTGAAAACGTTGTGCACGCGTTCTGTTCTGCAAATATCTCCAACCACCACTTCCAGCTTTAAGTCAGGGAAGTTTGCTCTCAGTTCATTTTCCAAATCGTAAATAGGTGATTCGGCTTGATCAAATACAATCACCTTCTCAGGAGCATAAGCGGCAATCTGTCTCACCAATCCACTACCTATCGATCCTGCAGCACCCGTCACTAACACCGTTTTTCCTTTAATCGCCGCCTCCACTTTACCGTCTTCCAGTTTGATAACCTCTCTTCCAAGTAGGTCGTCAATCTTCACATCTTTGATCTGGTTGAAGCTCAGTTCCCCGTTTATCCATTGATTTACGGGTGGGACATTCAGCACTTGTACTTGGCTTTTGAGCGCAGCTTCAATTACGCGACGGCGATTCGCGATTCGAGGATTTTGAATCGAAATAATCAGGTTTTCAATTCGATTGGAGCTTAG
>Ga0222668_1001181_pt1 | contig 12716 bp, 15 predicted proteins | sample AntAcemetagen728_FD_179823 | JGI IMG/M metagenome (GOLD analysis project Ga0222668, IMG submission 179823) | Saline water microbial communities from Ace Lake, Antarctica - #728 | ecosystem: Environmental > Aquatic > Non-marine Saline and Alkaline > Saline | place: Antarctica: Ace Lake... | reverse complement strand
AGAATTTGCCAACCAATTCATCCAAAGGAACTGCATCACCAATAGCATGCAGAACCATCGGAAAGAACAATTCCATTCCTGCCATTCCGAAATTGGCCAAATCAAATTCGAGCTTCTTGTGTTCTTCGTCCTCGGGAGAGTGATCGGAAGAGATGACGTCTATCTTGCCTTCCTTCAAAGCAGCTATTAGCGCTTTTCTATTCTCACCCGTTCGAAGTGGTGGCATCAACTTGAAGTTGGTATCAAAGTCGCCAAGCTTCTCTTCTGAGAATGCCAGATGTGCCGCCGTAACTTCGGTTGTAACGCGCAATCCATTTTGCTTCGCTTCGCTCGCTAGTTGAGCCGATTTAGCCGATGATATCGGGCCAAGGTGCAATATCCCTTCGGTGTATTCCAAAAGGGTGAGGTCTCGTCTCACCATCATTTCTTCGCTGATGGCTGGCATACCTTTTAAGCCAAGACTAGTTGATACTTCCCCTTCGTTGATCTGCCCGTTTGGAATGAGCTTCGAATCGTAGGGGAAATGAAAAACAGGGGCATCAAAATTGGACGTGTAAAGTAAGGCTCGGTGCAAAAGTCCAGATTCGTTGAGGGAATGCTTGTCATCGCCAAAACCGCGCGCCCCAGCTTGGTGCATGTCATACATTTCAGACATACTTTCGCCTCTCAGTCCTACTGAAACCGCTCCGATTGGGTAGATGTCCACTCCACTTCCTCTTGCACGGTTTATTAAATATTCAACAGCACCTTTGTTGTCGATGGCAGGCGTGGTATCAGGAGAAACAGCGACTGCGGTAAAACCACTTTTGGCCGCTACTTTAAGTCCGTTTGAAATTCCTTCTTTGTATTCTTCTCCTGGATCGCGAAAGTTGGCGCGCATATCCATCCAACCGATGGATACACAAAGGCCTTCACCTTTGATAGTCTCATCGACATCCTCGATTATAGAAGAAGCTATTTTGCTGATGATTCCATCTACAATCAGAATATCGACGATCTCGCCGTTTTGGGAGTGTCTTTTGTCGATGATCTTCGCTTGCGAAATCAGGGTCTTCATGCCATTGTTCTTTTACCGAAACGCAATAGTAGACTTTCTAATAAAAGGAAAGCCAGTGCCAAAATTAGACAGATTTTCCAGAGTTCTGTTCCCGATACTTTTTGCTGAACTTCTCGAGCTAGATTTTCTGACTCACCCGAGAAAAGCGTGATGTTACTTGCCCCAGTAGCAGTGACAGCAGCTTTCAATTCTTCTACTGAATAGGAAGCCAAATCGCTTTCCATTCGCTCGAAGTTAAAACCAATAGACGCAATTGCTGAATCTCCTAGGAGCAATTTATAAGTCCCCGCTTGGCTCAATTCTGGCCCTGCGAATAATGCTATTCTACCCTCCGACACTTGGAAAGCGGGAATGATATCTTGCTCGTATGCCGCTTGAATTAAATGGAAGACATCTTCATTTTGAGTCCTAAAAAATGGAATGGAAAAAGATGACTCGGAACCGATTTCTACGGCGTATGTTTCGGTGGAACGGCTGAGCTCGGCGATCCTCAAAGCCGTGGCCACAAAGATGGCGTGTCGTGCAAAGTTATTTTTCTCAGAGTTTAAAGGAACGGCTTGAACGTATACGCTTCCTCCCGATTCGCGGTAAGCACTTAAGAATGAATTCCCTCCAGGAAGTTGTAAAAGGGATTCTTCGGATGAGCGAAGTGAACTGCTGATGGGGTAGAATGCTTTGGCATTCGGGAGATCAATATTTTTGGGAACTGATTCGAAGATATCTCGATAAAGCGGACTTTCACCGTTGATCGATCTTACTTTAACTTCCTCTTCTTTCCAGGGCAAATAGGCTCCTGCCTTCAGTTCAGTTAAGAGTTGATTGTAAGAACTCAAATCAATGTCAGCTGAAGGAATCACCCAAACCGAACCGCCATTTGCAGCAAACGAAACGGCTTCTTGGAGCAGTCCACCAGGAATGGAAGGTAGCTCGTTTAAGATGAGCAAATCGTTGCTTTGAAGATCGGAATAGTTCAATTTGGTGAGGCTCGTCGATCGGAAATCATATGCGCTGTCTACTCTATAAACCGAGCCAATGAAATCCCTTCCTTGAGAACCATTTGACGGCGCAATGGACAAAACTCTTAATCGATCGTGAACCCGATATCCAAGATAGTAGGCATCGTCATAATCGATGGGATAGTCTTCAATCTCTACCGCCACGGATTTCAAACCTGGCGTGTCGTGTACAAAAGTGATGGCCGTATCGACGGACGACTGTGCGTTTACGGCAAAGCTTCCGATTGATTTCTGTGATCCGTTGATCGAAAGATTAAGTGGAACGTTTTCCAATTCTTGACTTCCTGTATTGACAATTCTCACACTGAGATTTTCGCTCTCACCCGCACGTCTGAGAGGCGTAGGAAACCACACGGAGTCGATGTAAAGGTTCGAAGGTGAACTCCTTTGCAAGTGAACAAGTCCGTAATTGATGGAAGTATCAGGGGCGAAAGACTCAATTGGAAACTGACTTTTCTGAAAATCGCTGACGAGATAAGCCTCCTTCGACAGGTCGGCATCGGCGTTGGTCATCAGGTCTTGCTGTCGTTCCACGATGCTTTGCAGCGACCGCGACTTTGAACTCAGCTTTAGGTCCTCTACATTTTGAATAAATTCTGTCCTGCTTACGAAGCGCTGGTTTTCACCTAGAAAATCTTGCGAAAGAAGTTGAAAGCGATCGGTGGCGTCATAAGCCATGGCAATGTCGATGGCTCTATTTTTAGCAACATCTAGCAGTGGGCCATCCTCAGTTTCACCTTGCATGCTGAAAGAGTTATCTAAGAAAATGGAGACGGCTTGTCCACGGTCTTTCTCAGCAGAATTATCTTCTGGAAGGTAGGGTTGAGCGAAGGCGAAAACCAGGAGTGCCAAGGCTAGAAGCCGCATCAGCAATACCAGTAGATGCCGCAGTTTGTTTTGCGATTGTGTTTGAATCTTGATCTCTCGCAAAAATCGGACGTTCGTAAAAGGAACTTTTTTGAACCGTCGAAAATTGAAAAGATGGATAATGATCGGAATGGCCAGAAAGGCCAAAGCGTAAAGAAAATTCGGGTAGAGAAATTCCATTCAGGCCCAAATATACGTGGAAGATGCCAACTGAGGAAAGAATTACAAATCCAATAAATCTTCGCTCGTCGAGGGTAGCTGTTTTGTCCAGTGATACTTCAAAAGTTGATAGAAGCCGTAGCATGCGAGAAGACCGAAAGGCAATGCTAGAAAGCCAATCAAATACTCATTGGCAGTCTCTGCATTAAATCCTGTCAAGGGTTCTATGAGAACCAGAACGATGCCGCCGATAAAGGTGCCGATGTAATATGAAAATACTCCAAGCACGGCGAATAGCCATTTGTTTTTGTCGCTGGCCAGCGACAAATCATAAAACGCTTTCCCTAAGAAGTAGATGAGAACTATTCCAATCATCGTCCGATTTTCCCCGAAAAATAGTCAATCTCATGCCTATTTGCCAACCGTTCTTTCACATTTCAATTTTGCTCAATTGACTGCAAACGAAGCGCCTATTTGCTTTTCGGAGGCCTGCCAGAGATCGATCCCTGCTTTTTTAGGGGTAGCTTTTGCTTCGGGTTGAACGATAACGGGTAAGCCTTTCATTTCTTGGAATCCGCTAGGCCCGACAAAGGTTCCGCCATCGAGGCTTGGGTCAAGCGCAGCTCTCAAGCTTGGTTGCGCTCCTGCTTCTGCAGAATTGGCAACGAAGAAGACGAATAGCGGCGTGATCACTTTCATCCATCCAGGCAAATAGCGACTTAGCTCCGTATCGGCGATGCCAGGGTGTGCGCCCAAAGATTTCATCTGGAGTCCGCCAGCTTCAATTCTGCGTTGGAGCTCCAGTGCAAATACCAAACAAGCCAGTTTGCTGTTGCCATAAGCCTTCTGTTTGTCGTAATTCGACTTTCCGATAGGATTGGCGAAATCAGAAGCTTTCCCCCACTTGTGCGCAATACTGCTGAGGTGCACTATCCGTGCATTTTCAGTTGAGGAGAGCACAGGCCATAGCTCTGAAGTGAGCAGAAAATGCCCCAAATGGTTGACGCCCCATTGAAGTTCGTGCCCTTGTTTCGTTTCCGAAAAAGGAGGCATCATCACACCGGCATTATTGACCAAGAAGTCGAGTCTACCGTGATTTTTCTTAAACCTATCGGCAAATCGCCGCACGGAGTCAAGGTCGGTCAAGTCGATTTCACTCACTTCAACCTTCGCTTTCGGATGAGCTTTTAGAATCTTCTTCTTAGCGTTTTCTCCCTTGTCGAGGTTTCTGCAAGCGAGAACAGTTGTTGCTCCATGTTCTGCGAGTGTCTGAATGGTTTGGAAGCCCAAGCCCGTATTTGCACCAGTAACGACCGCAGTTTTACCTGACAAGTCGAGGTCAGAAGGTATAATCCAATGTGTTGCCATATGCCTAGTGGAACAGGTTGCGGGGGAGTTTGTTTGGTGAAAAAATCTACAACTTCTTCAATTCGAAAATGTCTTTTCTTCGATCCATTAGGTTTCTAACGGCTCCTTTTTGATTTAGCTCGCGAAGCAGACTTAAGTCAACATCGGCAATAAGAATCATTTCGGTATTTGGTGTGGCTTCGGCTTTTACTCCATTGGTGGGAAAAGAGAAATCACACGGGGTGAAAACCATGGATTGGGCAAACTGGATGTCCATATTGTGAACGTTAGGCAGATTGCCGACACTACCCGCAATGGCAACGTAGCATTCATTTTCGATGGCCCTAGCTTGGGCGCAGTGCCTCACCCGTGAATACCCATTTTGGGTATCGGTGAGAAATGGAATGAAGAGAATGTCCATCCCTTCATCGGCCAAAAGGCGGCTGAGTTCAGGAAATTCGGAATCGTAGCAAATCAAGATACCAACCTTACCAGCGTCAGTGTCGAATGTTTGTAGTTTGTTGCCGCCCTGCATTCCCCAAACTTTGGCCTCGTCAGGTGTTACGTGAAGCTTTTCATACCGCTCTACGGTACTGTCACGGCGGCAGAGATATCCTACGTTATAAAGATTGTCACCTTCTAGAAGGGGCATGCTTCCGCTAATGATATTGATGTTGTAGGAAACAGCTAACTCTCTAAATTTTTTGACGATATCTTCGGTGTAGCCAGCCAGTTCTCTGATGGCATCCGATTCTTTCAAATGATTGTTCTTGGCCATTAAGGGCGCATTAAAGAACTCGGGAAAAAGAGCGAAATCGCAGCGGTATCCTGAAACGGCATCCACAAAATACTCGACTTGAGTAATCAGCTCATCCAAGTCTTTGTAAGGGCGCATTTGCCATTGTACCAATCCCAGACGAACAATTGTTTTCGTTACGCTGACATCGTTGTTCGGTTTTTCGTAGTAAATGTTGTCCCATTCCATTAATACCGCAAACTCATTGGAGGCCGTATCGCCTTCCAAGTAATTTTTGAGAATTCGAACAGGGTGAAAATCGTTGGATATTTGAAAGTTCAGGACGGGATCCATAATCTCCTTGAGCTTCACTTTCCCTATGTATTCCTTGGGCGATAGTTGATCTGCATATTTATGATAGCCTGGAATTCTACCTCCGAATGCGATCCCTTTCAAGTTTAGTGTTTCGCACAGTTCCTTTCGGTAATCATAGAGTCTTCTTCCCAAGCGAAGGCCACGGAACTCAGGTTTGATGAAAACATCAATTCCATAAAGCATGTCACCCTTGCTGGTATGGGAGTCGAAAGTATAATCTTTGGTGATGTCCTTGTAAGTGTGGTTATTGAGTGTCTTGTCCCAATCTACTATAATGCAAAGTGCACAACCCGCTATCTTACCGTCTACTTTGATTACAACTTGGCCATCGGGAAATTTTTTGATCAAGGTGCTTATGTGATGCTCTTTCCAATAGCTATCGGGCATCGATTTGTAAGCCGAAATCATCGCCGCTTTTAATTCGGCGTAATCGTTTAGATCCAGAAGCTGTAGTTCTACATTCTGGATTTCCTTCGTTGAAGGCATATGTTAAATTGTTATTTGTTAAATGTATCGCCTTCCTTAGAGAAGCACTTAAATTCAACGGTGTATCCGTTCGGGTCTTCCAGAAAGTAGGATTGATGTTCTCCAGGTTCAGCCCTTAAATACAACCGCTTTTCGGTAAGCGTGATTTTCGCCTCGCTGAGCTTATCGAACAATTCTTCCCAAACGCTTTTCTCCAATAAAATTCCGAAGTGGAAGGCGGGAATAATGGAATCACCAAAACGGTAATTGTGGTAATCAAAATGAAAACTTTCATCCTTTATAAAGGTGATCTGGTTTCCGTAGAGGTCAATGTCCACCCAAGTGGAAGCTTCGCGGCCCGCATACGCTCCGAGCTGATCGGTATAAAAAGATTTCGTTGTGCTTACACTTCTGCACGGCAGTGATAGGTGGAACGGAGTGCTCATTTTAGTGTCCAATTTATTGGCACTAATGAAAGTAGAAATTTTCTTTTCAATTTCTTGAAAATATTTTACTCACTTACATCCCTAGGATGTGGGCGAACATGAGCGGTGCGACAATGGTGGCATCTGACTCGATGATGAATTTTGGGGTGTCCAAATCGAGTTTCCCCCACGTAATTTTTTCATTGGGCACAGCTCCCGAGTAGCTTCCATAACTTGTTGTGGAGTCTGAAATCTGGCAGAAATAGCTCCAGAACGGGGTGTCTGTTCGTTCCAAATCTTGGTATAACATGGGCACAACACAAATCGGAAAGTCGCCCGCAATTCCTCCACCGATTTGGAAAAATCCAACTCCATTTTGAGAGTTTGCAGTGTACCAATCGGCCAAGAAACCCATGTACTCGATTCCCGATTTTACCGTAGAGGCCTTTAGTTCGCCTTTTACCACGTAGCTGGCAAAGATGTTTCCCATGGTGCTATCTTCCCAGCCAGGCACTACCATCGGTAGGTTTTTCTTGGCGGCAGCATACATCCAAGAATCGGCGATGTCTATTTCATAATATTCTTCCAGCACTCCCGATAGGAGTAGCTTGTACATAAATTCGTGTGGGAAGTAACGCTCGCCTTTTTCCTCGGCATCCTTCCAAATTTTGAAAACGTGCTTTTGCAAACGGCGGAAGGCTTCCTCCTCGGGAATGCAGGTGTCGGTTACTCGATTTAGTCCACGTTCCAAAAGAGCCCATTCTTCCTGAGGAGTGAGATCGCGGTAGTTTGGAACACGCTCGTAATGGCTATGAGCCACTAAATTCATAATGTCTTCTTCGAGGTTTGCTCCTGTGCAGGAGATGACCTGAACTTTTTCTTGGCGAATCATCTCCGCGAATATTTTACCGATTTCTGCCGTACTCATCGCGCCCGCAAGGGTTACCATCATCTTTGCCCCTTTATCCAATTGGTCTGTGTAGGCTTTTGAAGCATCTACCAGAGTGGCTGCATTAAAGTGGAGGTAGTATTTTTCGATGAAATCGGTAATTGGCTTAGTCATTGTATCCCGAGTTTTTTATCATAGTTCGATCGCTTTCAGACTCTTTTGCTAAATCAGCCCCACCTTCATAATCATCACCTGAATTCTCATTCATGAATTTGTACGAGAGCATTTTGTAATACAGCTTTGCCGCAACGAAATCGGAAGATTTGTCAACCTCATTCGGGCAGAGTTCCATGATATCGAAACCAACGACGTTCTTTTCCGAAAACACAGTTCGAAGAAAATCCAGCGTTTCGTACCAATAAAGACCTCCCGGTTCTGGGGTGCCAGTAGAAGCTAGGATACTCGGGTCAAAAGCATCCAAGTCGAAAGTGATGTAAACGTTATCGGTCAGCAACTCCATCACTTTATCTGACCAATATTCATCAGTGGTCATATCATGAGCGAAGAACACCTTTTCTTTGTCCATCACGCGCGTCTCTGAAATATCCATACTGCGAATTCCGACTTGGATCAGATTGGTGTTTTCATTGGCTTCGTGTACTGAGCAAGCGTGGTTATAAGGTGAGCCTTCGTATTCCTTTCTAAGATCGGCGTGGGCGTCTATTTGTAAAACTGTGAGGTTGTCAAAACACTCGTTGAATGCTCTGATGGCGCCAATTGATGCCGAATGTTCTCCACCAAAAAGCGTAACGAATTTATTCTTGACAATTTCTTCCTTCGTCACTCGGTGTACCTCTTCGACCATCGCTTTTGGACTCGAGTTTTCGGTGACGGGGTCGTGCAAGAAAACGCCTTGCTTGTATACTTCGGTCTCTGTTTCGATATCGTAGAGCTCCATGTTCTCAGAGGCTTTTAGGAAAGCCTCTGGTCCTTTATCGGCCCCTTTAACCCAAGTGCTAGTTCCGTCGTAAGGAACTGGGATTAAAACGATTTTTGACTTTTCGGGAGTAGCGAATTCTCTTTCGATTCCCGCGTAAGTTCTTGTTAAGTTCATTTTAGTTGACTTGTTCTTCTTTTGTTTATAGTTGTAAAGTGCTTTCTTCGTTTTTGTGGTAGCCCAAAATATCAAGCATGGCTTCTTGGGTTTGCTGCGGAGCGAAGAGCTCTGTTTTGATTTCTCCGTTCTCGTCTTTGGTAATCAATAGCTGTTTTGGCTGCGGAATTAAGCAATGCTGCAATCCTCCGTAACCGCCAATGGTATCTTGGTAGGCACCGGTATTGAAAAATCCGATGTAAAGCGGCTTTTCTTTTCTGTATTTCGGAAGATAGATTGCATTGATGTGCTGCTCGGAATTGTAATAATCGTCGCTATCGCAAGTGAGGCCGCCAAGGAGAACGCGCTCATACTCGTCATTCCACCGATTTATGGGAAGCATCACAAAACGCTTATTGATGGCCCACGTATCTGGAAGAGTGGTGATGAACGAGGAGTTAATCATGTTCCATTTTTCGCGATCGTTCTGCTGTTTTTGGTAGAGCACTTCATAGATGGCACCACCACTTTCGCCAACAGTGAAACTCCCGAATTCAGTGAAGAGATCGGGGGTGTCAACTCCCGCTTCATCGCAGGCGATTTTAATTTGTGTCACAATTTCGTTGATTATGTAGGCATAGTCATAATCAAAGGCCAATGAATTTTTAATTGGAAATCCACCGCCAATATTGAGTCTTGTCAGTGATGGACAAACGCGTTTCAGATCGATGTACACCTTTAGGCATTTCTGTAGTTCATTCCAATAATAGGCGTTATCGCGAATGCCTGTATTGATAAAGAAATGGAGCATTTTCAGCTTGACGTCGGGTCGATCTTTTATCTCGCGGTTGTAAAATGGAACAATGTTCTGGTAGCCAATCCCAAGCCTGGATGTATAGAATTCGAACTTCGGTTCTTCTTCTGAAGCGATCCGGATGCCTACCTCAAAGTCCTCATTAATGAGTTCGGAGAGCAAATTCAGCTCTTCAAAATTGTCAATGATTGGTATGCATTTTTTGTGCCCTCCATTTATGAGGTCAGCAATATTGCGCACGTACTGGTCTCTTTTGAAGCCGTTGCAGATCACATAAGTGTCATTCTTTATCGCACTAGTTTTTTTCAGGTTCTGAACGATATTAATATCGAATGCCGAGGACGTTTCGATGTGAATATCATTTTTTAGCGCTTCGTCCAACACATGCTTAAAGTGCGAGCTCTTTGTACAGTAGCAGTAATTGTAAGTCCCTTTATAATTGTTTTTTTCCATGGCCGCCTTAAACCATCCTTTGGCGCGCTTAATGTTGTCGCTTATTTTTGGGAGGTAAGTAAACTTTAGAGGAGTGCCATATTCTTGGGCGAGTTTCATCAGGTCTATTTCATGAAACTTCAATTCCGCCCCGTTCAGTGTAAATTCTTCTTGGGGAAAGAAGAATGATTGATCAATAAGATCAAAGTATTTCGTTTTCAATCTAGTCTGTGTTCGTACGTTTAAGTGAGGTGAACTTTGCCATTATTTGTTTCCTAAAAACATTGGAAGGTAAACGAACCACCAAGTTTCCAAGCAATGATTCGAACACAAAAGTAGATAAAAAGGAAATCAGAAATCCAATTTAATTTCACCTTAATCTCATCGAAATTTCCTCTTTAGCTCAAACAAAATATCGTCTAAACCGTTCAATTTTATTTCATAAACAGTTTCCATTTGTATTCCCAGTTTTCCTTTCGGGAATCCGCCTTTGCGTTTGAACCATTCCAAGTAGGAGATGGGTAAATCACACAAAAGATAGCCTTCGTGTTTTCCGAAAGGCATTTTATGCTGAACTATTTCTTTAAGAAGAGTAGGGTTGAACAAATTATGTTTAGATTCTGAGCATGAGTTTATAATAATTTCATTCCTCTGCAGTCGCTGAGTTCATTGCAGTCTGATACAAACACAACTTCTGAATTTTTTCCCAGTAGCTTATGAGAATTGACGTTTTATTTAGTTCCTCTGCTATTCTAGATGCAATCATCATTGGGGCATTTCCGAGTGGGTCGCCATCCATTCGTTGAGATAGATAAACAGGAAATTTTATTCTTTCGATAATGGAGAAAATAGGGCTTAATGAATTTTCATGGCTCATACTTGCCTTTGCGACTCCGCAGTTTTTGTGATAGGTTACCTCACTTAATTTGGAGTCCAAATACTTTACGACATGCTTTATACTCCCGATCACTTTGTCTTTGGAAATTTTTCCTGCTACTCGAATGTCATTAAGATCTTCTATGCCTTTAGCAAAAACAAGTTCGTGCACGACCCGAGAATTTGTCCAGTTTAAAACCACTGCAAACGATTTTTTGCCTTGCTGGTTTCCAGTTTTCTTGAATTGCAAGCGCGTGGACTTTCAAGGTTCCCGCTCAGGTATTTCTCCATACCTTCTTCTGATGTTTCTAAAGCCACTTTTGCATACATGTTGATGGGAGAATATTAGTGCTGTGACCTCAGAGATTAGACTGATTTTTTTGAATGAGGTTGTAGTAAATCCCAGCATTCAATTCAGAGCTATAAATGTATGAATTGATTGGAGAATCTTCGTTTACATTCACCACCCCGAATCGGGCGATCCCTTCTGCGCGAAGGAAGAATTTCTCGCTCAATTTAAACTCGGCCCCGATACTGAGAGAAGGACTGAGGTTAAATCCAGCGGCCTCTTCTAAATTTTCTATTTCTTGTGTCTCTTTGTCTTCGTTAGTGTAACGAGCTCGAGCAAGTGTTCTTTGATCCAATAAGATTTGCGGAGCCAAACCAAAAGAAGCCAGTATTCTGGTATTTTCAGTGCCGAAACTCCAGATGATCCTGATGGGAATACCCGCGTAGGACAAGCACGTTTTTAAATTCGCTGATTCAATGGATTCATCGAAGATAACACCTCTTCTGGGATCCACCTGATCTCCGATATTGAGATTCAGTACATTGCAATTTTCAACGTAGGCAATCCCTGCTTCAAGTGTCCAGTTTTTTGAGACCTTAAGGCCACCAACCGCGGCTATTCGGAAGCCAAAGGCTGCTTCTTGATTGTTATTCAAGAACTCTATATCATCATCCACACTTGCCTCTCCTGAATTGTTTGACAATACTCGGTATGAGAAATTGGGGCTGAGCTGCAGCCCAAAGTAAATCGATGGAGTTTCGTTTTGTGCGTATCCCGTCAAGAAAAAAGATGAAAGGAATAGGAACGTGAGGTGCTTTTTCATCGAGTTGGGTTTATGGTTTTTCTTGGTTGTGTCTTATTTTTTCAATGATGGCTTGGCCAAAAAAAGACAACCCTGCATTAAAAACGACCAAAGCTGCTGTTCCGTATACCACCCAGTTCAGAGTTGCAGCTCCCGTCATACGGTACATTCCCGCGTCTACCACCATGGATAGTCCTGTTCCTATTAGGACTAATCCGAGTGGTGCAAAAATCAACCAACGCCTTTTGTGTGTAGCTGCATTCATCATCTTAGCTTAAAATAAAATCCACCGCCATTTTGGCGCGAAGATTTGTAGTGGACAATAAAGGCAATTCGGCTTTCATGTCCTTTAGTAAAATGGGCAATTCGGTGCAGCCCAAAATAATTCCATCGGCGCCTCTTTCTTTCATTATTTCTATTTCCTTCAGATAAAATGATTTGGCCTCCATTTGCCTTAGTAGATCCTTCGTTGAGTAGGAGGTAGTATTTTTCTGGGTCATGCCAAGAGTTCCCAACTATGAAACCCAGTGTTTTCATGGTAGTAGCCCTTATCCCAACGAATGTAAGAAGACGCTTTAAATCAGCTTCTAGTGCAAAATGCAGTGGTGAGCCCTATCACGCTCGATTTCCATCTTGTCTGATATTCCTTTTAATTCTGCCGTTCCAAAATCGGGCACCACTTCCAAAATAAGGCGATTTTTCCCGCCGTTCATGATACCATAATTCTGAAGTATAAATTTTTCGATGGCCACAGAGCCCGCCGATAAATCCACCGATGCTCTTGTCGATAGCATCTCATCCATGTCATTTCCCTCTAGTGATCCGTGGAATATTTTATCGTTAACCATGCGACCCAATAGTGGATATTCAGGTGCAAATTTAAGCGGTTTGAGGTTGACTTCGAAGATGCCTTTTGAGGGTTTTGGACGTGGTCGATTGGGTTACTTTCCGATACAGAACTTGCTAAAGATATTCCCCAACAAATCATCAGTAGTAATCTCTCCCGTGATCTCTCCCAGATGATGCAGTGCTCGACGGATATCTATCGCGAGAAAATCTCCCGTAATGTCATTT
>Ga0222668_1001164_pt1 | contig 12866 bp, 9 predicted proteins | sample AntAcemetagen728_FD_179823 | JGI IMG/M metagenome (GOLD analysis project Ga0222668, IMG submission 179823) | Saline water microbial communities from Ace Lake, Antarctica - #728 | ecosystem: Environmental > Aquatic > Non-marine Saline and Alkaline > Saline | place: Antarctica: Ace Lake | collected... | reverse complement strand
AGATAATTCCCTCAAGCTCACGTTTTTCTTTAAAATCCTTTCTACAACTTGCTTCATCTGGAAATTTATCTGCGAATTCCAATATTGTCATACCTTTTTTGTTTATTTGTACAACACAAATAAAGCAGTTGACAACGTAAACTATATACGTACTGGTATAAAGGCGGGGAATCAAAAAGAAAAAGAAAAAAAAACGCCAACCTAATAAAAAAGCAATTATTTTTCGTTATTTTTCGTTTTCTACGTCTTTATAATGAGGGTTTTACGATAAATTAGATATAAAGACGTAGATTGAAAATTTTGGATTTTTGAGTTTTGTTATAAAAGCTTTATTGGCTAATCAATACCCTCTCTAGCTTTCGAAAGATCCTAGATTAATCGACAATAAGCTTTTGGTATTTTTATTTTAAAATAGTTCGATTGATTATTTTTTTTCATTTTTGCATTATGAACACACTCAAACGTATGATCCCAAATTTGTTCACCGCTGGCAATTTGGTGGGAGGTATTTTGGCTATTATTTTTACACTCACTGGAAAAATACAGTTGGCCCCCTATTGCATTTTTGCCTCCGCAATATTTGATTTTTTAGATGGTTTTATGGCCAGATTGCTGAAAGTGCCAAGTGAATTAGGAAAACAATTGGATTCTTTAGCTGATATGGTAACCTTTGGCGTGGCTCCCGGAATTATGGTTTATGAATTATTGAGAAATCACTATGTTATGGGCATTTATGGCCCAGGTTGGGGCTTTAATAACTTCGAATTCCCAATCGATAATATCGATATTGAACAAGCTTGGACAAATTCGGATGTCGCTTTTTCAGCTTATTTTCAATATATTCCTTATCTCGCGTTTATCATTCCTGTTTTCGCGCTTTTCCGTTTGGCAAAATTCAACCTAGACACACGCCAATCCGATTCTTTTATTGGATTGCCAACGCCTGCCATGACACTTTTTTTTGCGGTCATACCAATTCTTGTTGACAACGCATATAATGGTGTAATATTGGGTGAAATCAGTGTTTATAGTTTGCAATTTGAATTGACGAATATTGTGATGACATCATGGTTTTTAGTCATTTCCGCAATCATTATGTCCCTCTTAATGGTTTCAGAAATTCCCTTATTTGCACTCAAGTTTAAACACTTCAAATTCAAAGGCAATGAAATTCGATTCATCTTTTTAACATTCTCAGTGCTGCTGTTGGCAACTTTATTCTTTTGGGCCATACCGTTGATTATAATTTTATATGTACTTTTGTCGATAATTAATAACCAGTTTGTAAAAGCAAAAACAGATGAAATTTAAAGCGGAAATTGATGTAATGCCTCTAGAGGCTTTGTTAGATCCACAGGGAAAAGCAGTGAGTCAATCAATGGGTAATTTAGGATTGTCAGAAATCACAAATGTACGCATTGGTAAACACATCCGTATTTTTATTGAAGCTGCTTCAAAAGCTGAAGCTGAAGCGAAAACTGATGAGGCTTGCAAGAAATTGTTAGTCAACCAAATCATGGAAGGTTATTCGTTTACTGTTAGCGAAGCTTAGTTTGAAGTTCTAAATTTGAATAGTGGGACAACAGCGGGTATTTTGCCTTGATAGCCCACTCAATTAGAAGAACGGAGCGACTAAAATTAAAACTTATTGAATTAGATTTAGGAGACTAAATTATAGCGGTGATTTGCTATAGCCGACTCTGACGAATGTTCAAAATCTATTTACTTTTGCCGATTGGCAAATTTCAATTTCTGATTCATGTTTTTTCAATTCATTTTTTAACTTTCTTTGGTAAAATCTTACCAAATGAAAATTGCAGTCACAGGTGCCACTGGTCATATTGGAAATGTACTTTGCCGCTTGCTAGTAGAGCAAGGATTCGAAGTCCGCGCACTCTATCGTTCGGATTCAAAACCATTAGCACACCTAAATCTCACCTTAATTCAAGGTGATGTACTCAATTATAACAGTTTACTCGAATTAGTAGAAGGGTGCGAGGTGGTGATTAATTGTGCCGCAATCATTTCCATTCACGGCGATCCAACAGGAATAGTTTATACAACAAATACCGAAGGACCGAAAAATGTGGTGACTGCTGCGATTGAAAAAGGAGTGAAAAAGATACTTCACTTAAGCAGTACACATGCGGTTTATGAGCGTCCATTGGATCAACCCTTCAATGAATCACGGCCTTATAAAAAAACAAGTGCTTATGCCTATGATTATTCAAAAGCCATGGGAGAGCAAATTGTTTTAGACGTGCTCAATGAAGGTAATATTGATGGTTGTATCTTACGACCGAGTTCGGTACTTGGTGTTTTTGACTTTCGCCCTTCTGAAATAGGGAAAGCCTTACTCGATTTTTATCATCAAAAAATTCCAATGCTCCCGCCAGGGGGTTATAATTTTATTGATGTACGTGATCTCGCGCAATCGGTTATTAACGCCATCTCAAAAGGCCGAAATAAGGAGATTTACCTGTTGAGTGGACAGTACTATTCCATGGCGGAATTTGCAAAAGTCGTTCATCAGGCATCCGGTAAAAAAACACCGAAAGTTGTCATGCCTTTCTGGTTTATGCGTGCTTTGCTTCCATTTGTGAAAGCTTACGGCAAGCTAAAAAAAGCTGCTCCGATCTTCACAATTGAAGCTATTCATGCACTAAAATATGGGCATCCGAACATGGATAATAGCAAAGCAAAAATTGAACTCAACCATACCTGCCGACCGCTGAAAGAGACGATTGTGGATTTCTATGCATGGCAAAAAAACAAAAATGTGATCCAATGAATTTAACTACACTTGAAACCATCTGTTATAGTTGGCTAGCATTAGCAATTGCTGTACATATTACCATGTTCTTTATCACCGCCCCTTTCGGCAGGCATACTTCCAAGAATTGGGGGCCAATGGTGAATAATAAATTAGGGTGGATAATCATGGAATCGCCATCCTTACTAATCATGTCCTATTTTTTGTTTTTCGGAACCTATTCATTTCATTCCTATGTTTGGATTCTCTTCTCAATTTGGATCTTTCACTATCTCAACCGCACGTTCATTTATCCGTTAAGAATCAAAGCAACTGACAAAAAAATGCCCCTTTTTATTGTACTCAATGCCATTCTATTTAATTGTATGAATGCAGGATTGAATGGTTATTTCCTTGCCGAATTAGCGAGTCCGGAGAAATATGGAAACACTTGGCTTTTTTCTCCGCTCTTTTTGATTGGAGCCTACCTATTCATCATTGGCATGTCGATCAATTGGCGGGCAGACCATATTCTAATCAATCTTCGCAAACCAGGCGAAACCGGCTATAAAATTCCAAAAGGTTTTTTGTTTGATTATATCTCTTCACCGAACTTATTTGGAGAAATTATTGAATGGTCAGGATTCGCAATTATGGCGTGGAATTTACCCGCGCTCACCTTTATGACTTGGACGCTTGCCAACCTTGTTCCGCGCGCTAAAAATCATCACGATTGGTATAAAAATAAATTCATTGATTACCCCAAAGATCGAAAAGCTGTTTTCCCGTTTATTTTTTAAAGCGCGCCTAAATATGGAAATGGAACGAACCATTTACCTAGAAGGTTGTTCCCTTGAAATAGGAATGCAAGTTAAACCGATTTTCATCCTTCAATTCTGTAAATTGAATGGATTTAAGCCGTAATTTTAAAGTCTTAAAACATATTTATGAAAAAATTCATTCTCCTTTTATACGCTATTTCCAGTCTCACCATTTTGAATGCTCAAACCCAAACGAGTTTAAAATGTTTTGGTTGGTCGGGAGAATTGGATCATATCGAATATACGGAGGCCATTGAAATGCCCGGTTATGATCAAGCTGTTATTGATCGAGAAGATGAAATCAACGACCAAAACAAAAGTCAACCGTGGCGATTTGGTTATAAATATGACACCTCTATTTCGCCTGAAAATTCAGGTTCATGGGTTGATGTTGAGGGAGGAAGAGTTTGGAGCGTATTAATCTCATGCCCGGGAGCTCAAACAATTAACCTACTCTTAACTAATTTTCATCTTCCAGAGGGTGGATCTTTGTATCTGTATGATTCCAAGAAGACGAATAGAGTTGGTGCATACACGTCTAAAAATAATAGAATAGAAAACGAATTGGGAACAGAACTTATTCATGGTGAATCGATCATTGTAGAGTATTTTGAACCCACTACAGGGTTGGGGCAAGGACCTTTCGTTATTTCAAATGTGATTCATGGGTATAGAAGTCTGAATACAATTCAGAAAGAACTTGAGCGGGGATTAAACGATTCAGGAGCTTGTAATGTAGATGTGAATTGTCCTTTAGGGGATGGTTGGAATGATCAAATCAGATCGGTTGCCATGATTGTGGTAGGAGGGAATGGCATTTGTTCTGGTGCGCTCATCAATAATACCTGCGAAGACGGAAGATTCTTATTTTTGACAGCTAATCATTGTTTAGGAGGATCCACGGCATCTTGGTCGTTTAGATTTAATTGGGAAAGTCCAGCTGGAACTGAATCATGTGCAACATTTGCTGGCAGTACGAATCCGGGGCCTCCCTATGATCAAACAGCAAATGGAGCAACGGTTTTAGCAAATTCGGGCGGTTCTGATTTTGCTTTACTGGAAATAGACAATATGACGGATGAAAATGCAACAGAGTGGAATGTATTTATGGCAGGATGGGATCGATCAGATCTAGAAACAGTGAATGAAGCAACAGGAATTCATCATCCAAGTGGCGACTTGAAAAAAATCTGTCGAGAGGATAATAATCCATATCATGATTTTACAGGAGGCGCGCAAGTTTGGTGGATTGATGATTGGGATCAAGGTGTAACAGAGCCGGGATCTTCGGGATCTCCTCTTTTTGACCAAAATGGTCGAATTATTGGACAATTATATGGCGGTGCTGCAGCATGTTCCGGAACTGATGACAATGATGCGTTTGACTATTATGGCCGTTTTGGCGTGTCTTGGGGATTAGGTGCGAGTGCATTTCTAGCTCCGGGTGGTTGTGGGACAACTACTGTTTTAGACGGAATTGATTTTGGATCTGATTGTGGACTAGAATTTATTACATCATCAACAAATGCATCTTGTTTTGGAGAAGCGTCAGGATCGATTGAGGTCATTGCGTCTGGTGGTGAAGCGCCCTATACTTACGATATTGGTGATGGACCGTTACCTTTAGGGACATTTACGGGATTAGCTGCAGGTTCTTATACGGTGGTTATAACGGATGCCCTGGGTTGCGAAGAAAGTCAATTTTTCACCCTTTCACAGCCCGCTAATTTAGACGCCATGTATTCAACAACGGATGAAATAGTTGGAAGCGACGGTGCAATTAATATCACAGTTATTGGCGGAACGCCAGGCTTCACATTCGATTGGAGCGGACCCGGTGGATACACTTCAACGGCTGAAGATGCGAGTGGATTAATTAGCGGAACCTACGAAGTTGAAATTACAGACGCCAATGGTTGTGTGCACGTTGAGGAAAACATGTTTGTAGATTCTCAATTATCAATTGCCGAAAATGGATTTGGTTTCCGTATTTATCCAAATCCGTCTAGTGGTTTATTCAATCTTGAGAGCATAAATAATAATATCACTTTAATCAGTATCAGAGATCTTAGTGGAAGGATTATTTACAACGCGCCTGTAAATGGAATTGGAATAGAAATTGATTTATCCAAGCACGCCAAGGGAACCTATTTTGTTGAATTGACCACTGAGCAGGGTACGTTTGTGGAACGAATCGTGAAACAATAATAAATTCATAAAATTGTTCCGCTTACAGTTCTAAATCATTTCCTCTATTTCAGGATGCTCTAACAAGTGCTTGAATGATTCAAGATTGGAGATTAAGAAGTCTATCGCTTTCAGGCAATTATTTTGACGCTTCTTTGCTATTAATAAAAGTGTCCAGCCAATTCCGGGAAATAGAAGATAAAAGGCGAGACTAAATCTAGATTTATACAGCGAAGCTGGCCCAAACGTTATTGCCTCATAAATTTCTTGGGAACGATTACCGATCTCTTGGAGAACGAAATATTCTTTTAATTCTTTAATCACCGTCGCTAATTGCTCAGTATTGTTTAATCCTTCGACTGACAGCCAAGATTGATCAATTTGATTTTTGATTCGTCGGGCAACATGAATTGCATTTTCAACATAATCAATCCCTTTTTCTTTATCATCCTTAATCCGATCTTCTTGCATATTGGAAGACTCTTCCACATCATAATTCTTCCGTCGCAACTCAAAATTAGCCCCTAAATAAACTTTTCGAACCATTTCATCCGCTGCCAAAGCTTCTGCTGTGCCCTCTTTAAGAATCGATCCTTCAAATAGTAAATAAGCTCTATCGGTAATCGACAGGGTTTCTTGCACATTATGATCTGTAATCAATACACCTATATTCCGCTTTTTTAACTTCGACACAATCTTTTGGATATCCTCCACCGCAATCGGATCCACACCGGCAAAAGGTTCGTCTAACAATATAAATTTAGGATCTGTCGCCAGCGCTCTTGCAATTTCTGTTCTTCGCTTCTCTCCACCCGATAAACTTTGCCCAAGATTTTTTCGCACATGTGTTAATCCAAATTCATCCAGAAGTGATTCCATTTTTGAGTGGCGTTCTTCCTTGTTTAAATCCGTCAATTCTAGCACAGTCATGATATTGTCTTCAACAGACATCTTTCGAAAAACAGAAACTTCTTGTGGCAAATAACCAATTCCTAATTGCGCTCGTTTATACATGGCGTGACGGGTAATATCTGTATCATCCAAATAAACATGCCCATCATTCGGACGAACAAGTCCCACCATCATATAAAATGAAGTTGTTTTGCCCGCCCCATTCGGCCCCAATAAACCCACAATTTCGCCTTGATTTACTTCAACCGAAACACCTTTAACCACTTGTCTTCCTTTGTAGCTCTTTTTAATATTTTCGGTGCGTAATTTCATGTAATTTTAATTTTCTTTGCTTTAAAAATCCGAAGTAAAAACGAATTTAATTCCAAAATTTGTTACCGGCTGACCGTATAAATCGAGGTTGTCTCGATAGGATAAACGCCAAATTGCATCAATCCGTATAAATTTAAAAATATTCTCCAATCCTACGCTCACCTCATAGTAGGGAGATGTCAATCTACGTGAATAAAAGGGAAGCAATAGTTCTTGATTGTGTTTGTCTGAATAAGAACCAATCACCATTTTCGCCGTATAAAGTAATCGCAATTTTAACTTTCTAACCAAAGGTATCCGATCCATAACGAAGCCTTGAAAATGATGCTCATATAAAATTCGAAACCATTGATCGCTAATAAATTCATAATAATTCATCAAGTTAAAATTATAATCCTGAATATAATAGGTCTCATTCCCTTGGTGAATCTGGAGAAATGGATAAGGAACTTGTCCAAAAATTTTACCCGCGTGCAAAGTATATGTAATTCGACCCAACATCCCCACCCTTGGACGGTGTGTCCAAATAAAATCCAGTCTGTGGAAATTATATTCACTTGCCAAAATATCTTTGATCCCCCACGTATGTGTTAATGATATAATCGGAAACCTTGACCCTAATGAAGTTCGATCAAATACACCTTTTAAAAATTTCTCTTCTTTCGTAAACATAATTTGATTGCGTACCTCAAATGAAGTTAGACTGGAAATTTTATTGGTATCGCCCGATAGCACATCCACTCTGCTGTAATCTGAACTCCCAAGTGGGACAAAATTCTTCCATTCAATATTATTAAAGGTTCGCATGTCAAAATTCCAATCTTTTTCAAAACCAATCGACCCGAGCGTCACCATAGTGAGTTTATCGAGCGGTGCTCCTGATAATAGCGTTGTAAATGAATTTCCTACATCACCAATTGTAGCGATTAACCCCAATTGATCAATCCTTTTTCGATATGCAAAACGTAACATTTCTCGCGGACTGTCAGTAATTTTCCATCTCAACGACCCTCCATATTTCCAAACTTGATCAAAGGTTCCATAGGCTAAAAAACTAGAAATCTCAACCTTCCTACTAAATTTATTAGAAGTCCGTAGAGAAAACATAAGCCGTGTTCCCTCCACCACATTCGAATTATAAACCGTAAAGAGATTACCGAATTCTAAAGGTCCTTTTCGCCAATAACCCGTATAAGCCATGTATGTCAAATTCTCATAAAATCGATATGTTGGGTTTTGCTTTAACGAATCCACCATTTCAATTACATCCGCTTCTTCTTCGGATAGTTCTTCGTGTCGTTCTGCGTCCCAAAAGGATGCTGGTCTGCGATCGGCGCTATCCAAAATGACAACATCTGCGACATAAAAATCAAAAGGCTTTGGTTCATTAATAATGAAATCTCTTCGTGTAACCGACTTGTGAATGGTCACACCCATCAATCGCGAATCTTCTTGCTCATTGAATAGATCAAAATTGGCAATCATATTTTCTCTCGTTAGCAAATAAACTCCACTGTCGTTTAAAGTAAAATATTGCTCCACATAGAAATCTGAAACGTAGTTCAAATTGACGTCATTTGGAATTTCAGCATATACTTGCTTCACCGCAAAATCATCCTTCGTAATCCATAACTCCCCTTTAAAAACGGCATCCCCTTTCCGCTTCGGTACAAAATTCATATGGTAACAAATTGTACCGTCGAGCGTGTCCTCTTCTAGCAGATAATACTTGTAAAACAATTTTCCCTCATCCGCAATTGGACTTAAAAACTCCTTGTTAAAAAGAGCTACATAGTCATTGTAAAGGTTCACGTTTTGATACATATCTCCCGTGAATTGGCCCAATTGTAAATTGTCAATTCCAGTAATACGCGTTCCTTTTATCACTTCCTTCCGTTGCGTTGGGCTTTTGCGATAATAATAATTTGAAATCGACTCAGACAATAAAACAGGGAGATAATTCTCGCCATTAACCGTATCCATATAATCTATCATGAAATCAAATTTCCGAAATGACTTTCGTGTTTTAAATGCGTCAGTCATATTGTTTAAATCGAATTGCATCTTGTTGTACACTTCGCATTCATAGGACTCTAATCGCTCTGGATCGTTTTGTCGCTTATGCACTTTTACCTGACGCAAAATCTCAAATGCAGGGTTTTCTCCCGCCTCTATCACAACCGCTGTTAAATTCGTACTCTTCTCGCTTAGAATGAAGGATAGATACGAATTGTCATCTCCAGTGTAGAAAGGAGTTATACTTTTTTGATAACCAACAAATTGAATGGATAAGGTATCAGTTTTTAAGGCTGATTTGATACTAAAATAACCCGACGTATCTGTTAATGTCACAGATTTTTGCCCCAAGAACATAACTTTGACAAAGGGCATAGGTTCATTTGTAAGTGAATCTAGAACCTTTCCTGAAACTGTGATTTGAGCTACCCCTATAGTACTGCCGAAACAAAGTAATAATGAGAAAACAAAAGTTCTCATTTTGGATCGAATCAAATATTCATATACCCATTTCATCCTCTCCTAACGTAAACTATCCTTTAAACGCTTTTTCTCAATGCGCTTAGAAATAAGGATACCCATTTCATAGAGGAGCAGAATAGGAATGGCAACAACAATTTGCGTAAATAAATCAGGGGGAGTAATTACCGCTGCAATAATCAACACTATTACAAATGCATGTTTTCGATACTTCCTTAAAAACGCTGGTGTTACCAATCCGAGTTGAGAAAAAATCATAATCACCACAGGTAAAAGAAAGAATAATCCAGTGAAGAATACCGTTGAAATTACAGTTATCAAATAAGAATTAATCGTAATATTATTTTTGATTTCCTCTGTCATTTGCCAATTCCCTAAGAATTGAACAGACAAAGGGGCAACCACATAATACCCGAATAAAATGCCGATAAAAAAGAGCACGGAAACAAAAAACACGATTCCCCTCACTGTCTTTAATTCATTTTGCTTTAGACCTGGTTTTACAAAAGACCACAGCTGATAGAATACATATGGAAATGCTATAATTAACCCACCTATGATAGCCATCATAAGGTTTGTCGTAAACTGGCCCGACATCTGCACACTTTGAAATGTGATTGATATTTCCTCCGTGCAAATGCCAAATGACCAACAGAAAAATTTAAAGATTGGGAATTCAGGCTTCGCCAATGCCAAAAATATATTATCCATAATCCACTCCGTAAAGTAGAAAATGACGATCGAAAAAATCAAAATAGCAACTACACTTTTTACTAAACGCCACCTCAATTCTTCAAGGTGGTCCAGAAAGGGCATATTATTTTCGTTCTCTTCTAACACGGTGCAAAATTAGCATAAATAAATGCATTTTCAATAGGCTGATAAAGAAAGAATCTGAAACTAATTTTCGTATTCTATTTCTTTAAAAATTGGGAACACTCAATTGAATCGATTCGTCAGAAATAAGTATTTTTGAAACCTTCAACTTTTTAATTTGCACCATCACTGCCTTTCGATTCCCACTATTAACCAACCATTTTTCAGCTAAACTATTCAGATGTTGTATCCAATTCTTTACCGATTGTTTAGCCAACATAGCCGTATAAAAATCGGCTTTGGTTAATGCCGGGTATTTTGCTTTTAATTTAAGGTATGCGGGTTCATGGATCGAGAAATTTTCGCTTAACATATTCCCTGTATAGGCGGTAACTACTAACTGCATTTCGCCATTAAATTGAGCGAAATAATGCAATTGATCTTTGTTTTTATACTGAGTAGCATCAAATTCAACAGATTGTTGATTGCTATTCCTTTTTAATGTACCCTTCTCTGTAATTCCAATACCCCCCGCTTTCAAAATTAATTGACTACTTCCTTTATGGGTTAACCAATACGAAAATAATTCTCTAATTTGAAGCGAATCGGATGAGGTCATCTTTTCTTCATCTCCATAAGGCATGATCCGTGATAAATTATACTCCGCATCTGATAATCGATCCGTAACATGAATATGTGTGAAATTTTCATCCAACTTCTCGTCTAAAACCGCTTTACCGAAACTTATATGATAAACTCCAAAGCTCTCTTCACGCTCTGCTGGTGGAAAAGTGAAATCTTGTGTTAAATAATTAAATGTGGCGCCATCCTTAAATATATACAAATCATTATCATAGGTATACTCCATAATCGTATAACCTATGTTCTTTCTCATAAAATCAAGCCTAGTCTCATACCTTACTAAATTTTCATAAGCCTTTTCCATATCATCCTTAAGTTGAGCTAAGGTTGATTTCTGACCGTCCAATTGATTGTTAAGTTGTACCAAACGATTCTGCTCAATGTTCTTTTTCTTATCTAATTTACTGAGTGCACTCGTTGGATGTCCTTTACCTGCCTGATCTGACATGCCCAAATTTTTCTTCTTGAGCTTCTTCTTCTTGATTTTCGGCTTTCCTTCAGGTGTATGTCGCAATTTATCTAAGCGAATTTCAGTCGCTTTGATCTGTAACTTCGATTTTTCGATCTTTTGCTCGTACAAATCAATTTGGTATTCATACCCTCTTTTACCATATAAATCCTCCTTAATTCTTGCTATGTAATCTCGTTCTAAGGATTGCATCAATCGCCAATATGTTGTTCCCTCACCATATGAAGAATCCGGTGAAACTAATCGGTGATCATTCTTGCCATATAATACATATGAGTTTGCCCCTTTCTGTATAGCTATAGTGGTTTGCCTTTCTGGATGATATCCAAACACATCAACATGCACAACCGTATTTCGGTCTGCCACAGTTGTAAAATCACGCTGTAAGATTGATTTTATAACCAAATCCGTGCGATTACGTTCCTTGTTATCATACTCGATTACCTCAAAACGAAACAACCCCTTCTCATCTGGTAATCCAATCGTATAGGGTGTATTGAATCCTCCAACAATCTCTGCCCAATTACTACCATCTCCCACTGCAGACAACAAATTCACACCCACATCTTCTGTTCCTCCCAATTGGTGATAAATTTCCTTTACCCGCTCATTCACATACTTTTGCTCTGCCGTCATTACTGCATTAATAATTAACATCTGCTCTGATTGTGTAAAGCCCGAATTTAATATAGCCGCCAATTTGTCCGAAACCGTAAGTGATGGTGCAAAATATTGATCTATATTCTTTACCAAAACATACTCACCACTTGTAATTGTTCGAACGGCTTTCTGTGGCGCTTCTTCGATTACTAACTGCTCAAATCGCTTAAGTTTTTCTTTTAGTGGCTTATCTACTTCAGATGTCGAGTTACGATATTGCAAGACTTTATCCAATTCCCAAAGAGCATAACGCGTAGCTAAATCCATTACAACACCCTGCGATTGTCTCGGAATTTCTTCTGAATGAAAATTAAGTAACGTCTTGTCCTCTAAAATCTGTCTTTCAACATAACCATAATCTGGTAATGTGTCATTAATGTATGGAATAGAATCAGCATACTCGAATAGATTGAACAACTCCAATCTAAGAACCTCAGTCCTTCTAGTTTGATGAAAGAAAAAAGCGCGTTCTTCTCCACTAAAATCATCCCAATCTTGTCCGAAAACAATATTTCCAATCAATAAAAACAATATGTAAATTTGCCTCATATTTAACAAAATAAATCTTTTACAAGTAACGAACTACCCTTTTTTAGTTACGCTAAATTAAGCATTTATAAACGCTATTCAGGTGCACCACAAAAGAGGTTATTAACATGCTTTTCTGATCAGTTTTGTCATCTAGGTTAGACGTAGGGCAAACCCCTTCATTTCATTACGGGTCGGGCTGTCCACTGTAGTTTCGGCTTCGCCTCAAGCTGCCGCTTCTATCCCTTTTGCGAAACTCCCAACTTTAATT
>Ga0222668_1001159_pt1 | contig 12890 bp, 7 predicted proteins | sample AntAcemetagen728_FD_179823 | JGI IMG/M metagenome (GOLD analysis project Ga0222668, IMG submission 179823) | Saline water microbial communities from Ace Lake, Antarctica - #728 | ecosystem: Environmental > Aquatic > Non-marine Saline and Alkaline > Saline | place: Antarctica: Ace Lake | collected... | reverse complement strand
TCTATCAATTCGGCATCGAAATCAGCTTCACCTTCACTCAGACTGATACCTTCTCCTCCAAACAACCATTTTTCGGTTTTCTACGAATTTTCCAAAACCATAGGAAGGAGAGATTGTATTAATTTCAAGTGTACCGCTGGACACAAGCTTTTCGTTGATGTTTATCCTATTAATGAAGTGGACTGCTCCTAGGGCGTAGAGCTTTTCTGAACTCGATTTTTGCTTGTTTCCATCCTGCGCCTCTAATACCATCGTGCTGGCTAACAATACTGCTACTGTGAATGCAAAATTTGTCATCTTAATTTCTGTTGCCACCAGAGTCCTTACTTGCACTGGAGCATACCAAAGTCGCCAAATTTTGGATTATCACAGCATCGAATTTATTCTATGTTTTTTAATTGTTACGCTTTTTAATCCTTAGCAGCGTATTACTTCACTTATGGCTTTGTAAATTTTAAACGCTTATCGATTTTACGCTTTTTCGTAGTAACCAATTTCATAACATCCATTAAAGATGGATCATTGGTCTTTTTGTAAAATTCATTGATACTTAAAATTATTGATTTGGCCTCTCTTGAAGCAGAGACACGGTCACTAGTGCTCATTTTGCCCATGCTTCTTTTCTCAAAACCTAACGCTTTTTCTATTGCTTCCTCTCTTGCTTTCATAATTCTTTCTTTTCAATTTCAGGAAATCACTGACTTACTCATTGTAATGTAACACAAATAATAACACTTATATTTTTTATAATAAGCATAAATATTATTGATGGTGAATTGCAACTACGACTTGTCGTTTTCACATTCGAATACTACGGTTTTTATTCCTGTTATTCAACGATTTAGTAACAATTGATAACTACACATTGTTTTAGTGAGTCGTTGTTTTCGTTAATGCAATACAACAGACCCGATGCAATCGTCCATTTTACAATCGTAGATAGCGCGAATTTAGCATTCAAAGAAAAAGATCCACTGATAGTTGAAGTCGCAGCGAAACTAAAGAGAATGACCTGTTCTTTATCCAAGCGACCGTCATTGGTCAAATTGGCGACATTGACGGGTGTGATTCAATAGTTGACCAAACGGGCGCAAGAGATTTGAATGCACCATGGACTTATCGGACTTGTCGAAAAGCTCTGCTTTCGGAACAAGCTGATGTAGCGAATTCTTCGATATAAACTATGTAGGACATACCCGATCAATAATTGGGCAAGGGAGGCGGTGGATTTTGAAACAACTCGGTAAAAAGAAGTAGGGCAGGTAATTGCCACCCTTCCTACATCTGCCATTTTGTTTGGGTGCCTAATGTCTCACGATTAGTTTAATGCTTTGATTAAAGCATAGTTCTTATAGATGTCAGACATTGATTTAAACACTTATAAATAGTATTCACAAGTTGCCTACGCTAAGTCTTGGCTACTGTCGACTTCGCCCGAACGCATCCGCTCAATTGTCGGGGCAGGTTTTTAGACACTAAATGGTTTGTTAGACGCCGCAGAGTTGCAAAGCCAGCGGAGCAAGTACCAATGGACCCGCTGATGCGTGTCGGAAATGGGTGGGAAAGTACCCCCGACAAAGGAGATCAGCAAAATTAGTTGGGACGCAGCTCATACTCTGGTTCGAAATACCCAGAAAAAAGCCCGCTAGATCATCTAAGATTCAGCGGGCTTTTTTTTAGACTTGTATCGGGTTCTCGCTTCTCAGTTAGCCCGCATATCTTTAAGATCAGACGCTAGTTCATCACTTTGTGCGCATTTTACAAGATCACCATACTAATCGCTCCAACATTATTGGTTTGGTTTGCAGTAACGATTATCGGAGAAAGAACATTCCAATCAATGACTCCAGGACTTTGTCCAAAATGTCCTTGGATATCACCCTGAGAGAAATTACCATCGCCATCTAAATCTTTCCAAATTTCCAAACGGTAGGTTTGCGGTGCAACATTGGGTATAGTAAATGATACGCTAGCACCAGATCCAGTTACTGCAACTTGCTGCACGGGTAGAAAATTGTTCCAACTAGCTTCATCAAGAAAAATACGAACAACTGCGTTACTTAAATCGACGGAAGAACCAGGGGGCAATGTAGCGGTGCCTACAATCTGAGTTGGCATAGGACCAACAGCAGTTACCGTTAAAGTTCCATTGGCCGAAACTGATCCACCTCTTCCATCTGTTACCGTTACAGTAACCTGATATGATCCAGCAGTGCTTGGTGCTGTCCAAGATGCTGAAGCACCAGATCCATTTACAGCTCCACCATTGGCAGAATAGGCATAAGTAAGTGCATCACCATTTGCATCAGCTGCAGTTACCGTAATCTGCGCAGTCCCGCCAGGAGAAACGCTTGTTGGGTTAACAGAGACAGTGGCAGTGGGGGCTATATTTGCTGGCGCTGCTGCCGGTGGAGTGTCATCATCCTTCGAACACCCAGTCATTACTAATGCTAATGAGATAGCGACAAAAGCGCCTACTTTTAAAAATTTTAGCTTCTTGATCATTTGCGTTGGGTTATTTTTATTTTTGAATCATCTAGTTTCTTTCTGATTCCACTGACAAAGATAAAGTCAGTTAAACCAAGTAACAATAGGGCCTAGACCTTAAATTCAATAGGGTCTAGACCCTATTGACGTGGGTAATACGGCGTCCTTTTCCCTCTAATGACACTGAGCGCTCATTGACAAATTGATTAGGCTGCTAAAGACTGGAGCGCATAGACACCGATGAGCCCATCCGTTTATTTCATGCAGTGCAGAAACAGGTTTTGACAAAATTCAAAAAATCAGGTCGAAATCATACTCGACTTACCTCTGCTTAAGCAGAAAGCGTTGTCATTCCCTTATCGACTAATGATTCATATACGTTTGGCACTCATATACTATCGATAGATTCTGTGCAAACAACAAAACCTCATTTCGAAGAGATGACGGAATGGGCCATTCCAGTAGTGTTAAGAAGAGTGTAGTGATAGTATCAGGTGCAGTTGGACAAGCAAATATTTTTGCTTTCATTTAGGCAACATTTGGGTAATTTGAGTTGTTAAAACGCGTCACGCTAAGCGCGTACTGAGGCAATAATAGAATGCGTGGTTTCAATCAGATATTCAAAGAACTTGAAGCTTCCTAAAAATGGGTGCTCGCAAGGAAAAGGAATCTAAATGATTGCGCTAATATTGGCCACCTGATTTAAAAAACCGATTTAATGAAAGTCTTTCTCTTTTGCCTGTATGTCATCTCTGCTATTCCCGTTTTATCTCAAGTTAGTGAGGTCGATTCTTTGAGTTCCCTTATTAGCGCTTGCCAGCCATTGGATGGAGATAGTTGTCGAGCGTTTGTCCAAGATATACTAGAGTCAGTTAAAGATAATTCTGATGAACAATTGTATCCAGAAATGTTGAATTCTGCAGGATTAGCTTACTATGACAATGGTGACCTTGAAAAAGCAGAGCAGCTGCTATTGGAAGCGAAAACAATCAGTGATTCTTTAGGTGCAACTCTTCTGATTGCTGATGCAAATAGACTATTGGGAATGATTGCGCGAAACAAAGGTGACTATGAGCAATCGCTTACCTATTATTTGAACGCCGCAAAAATTTGGGAAGAAAGCGGCGACAAAAGGGAATTGGCAGAAGTATATCTGGGCATTAGTTCCGTTTTTTTTGATATCGAGAGGTTAACTAAATCTCAATATTATGATAACCTAGTTATGGACATCGCGGAGGATTTGGACGATGATAGATTGCGTTTGAAAGCAGGTGCTAATATTGCCCTTAGCTCAATGACCGTTGGAATTAATTATTATCTCCAAAATCAACAGGACACTCTAAATTTTGAAAGAACCCTGGATACCTTAGATTTTTATTTCAAAAAATCAGAAGTTGAATATTATGAAGGTTTAGATTTAGCTAGGGAAATAGGTAGCCAAGAAGTTGAACTAGGCCTTTTGAATAATTTAGTCGCCTTGACTATGAATATGGAGAATAACGAGAAGGCGTTAAAATTGGCTAAAGAATCAGAAATACTTGCGGAAACTGTTGGCGCTGTAGACTTGATTATTCAAAGTAAAGTGAATATTGGAAGTGCCTATCGGAGAATGGGGAAGCTAGATATGGCTGCAAAATATGGAGAAGAGAGCCTGGCATTGGCAAAGAAATATGGCCTTGAAAGAAAAGAATATATGGCGAATAGAACGTTGTATGAATTGTATAAAACAATGGGAAATTACAGTCAAGCCAATGTGACTCTTGAAGAGATAAGGGCGTATGATAAAAAAGTTGGAGACATTGAACGCAACAAAGACATCGCTGAATTAGAATCAAAGTATCAAAATGCTAAAAAGGAAAAACAAATCCTTTTTCAAAGGAATAGTATTCTAGAATTGGCAGCAGAAAATGTGCGTATAGAAAAGCAGCGGGAATATATCCTAGGCGGAAGTGCAGGTCTATTGCTCCTTGGGTTCTTTGGGTTTCAATTCAATCGTATTAAGAAGGATCGGAATGATAAGATGGCCTTTGCGGAAGCGCTAATTTTTACACAAGAAGAAGAACGGAAGCGAATAGGACGCGACCTTCATGACGGAATTGGCCAATCGCTTCTCTTGATTAAAAAGAAGGTGCTCGCAACAAAGGAGACGACAGAAGAAAATCGGAAATTGATTAGAGAAACGCTGGAGGAAGTGCGGTCTATATCCCGCGACCTTCACCCCTTTCAATTGAAGCAATTCGGACTTACTGCCGCCCTGAAAGATATGCTCTCCAGAGTAGAGAAGTCAAGCGGTCTGTTTATTAGTAAAGAGCTTCCAGACCTAGACGGACTCCTAACAGAGAAGTCGGAAATTCATGTCTACCGAACCATTCAAGAGGCACTGAATAACGCGGTGAAACACGCCCAGGCAACGGCTGTGAGAATAGCGTGTGATATAAATGAGCGTGAAATAGTCATGACTGTCAAAGACAACGGAATCGGATTCGAGAGCAATAGAAAGAATGCACCCGCTAAAAGTCTAGGACTTCGCACCATGTCTGAGCGCATGGCATCCATTGGCGGAAAACTCATAGTAGCGTCGGTCCTATCGAAGGGAACAACCATTACCTTGAACATTCCAAAAATCTGATTGCAAACTTATTAGGAAATAAGACCATGGCGATACGCGTATACAATGCTGATGACCACCCCATACTCAGGAAGGGAATTACCGACTTGATTCAAGAAGCTACCGAACTGGAATGGGTTGGAAGCGCAAAAGATGGAAAGAAGGCACTGGAAGAGATCAGGAGCTTGGCACCAGATGTAGCTGTTCTGGATATCGAGATGCCATACCATACGGGATTGGATGTAGCGGAGACTCTGTTAAAAGAGGGGCTCGACACCCACTTCGTCGTGCTCACGCTTTACAAGGAAGAAGAGTTGCTGGTTAAAGCACTCAAGATGGGTGTCAAAGGATATCTACTAAAGGAAAGTAGCGAGCGAGATATCCTAGCGTGCATTCATGCTGTAGCCGAAGGCCGGTTATATGTGGATCCTTCGCTTACGCAATATCTCGCTTTGCAGAAAAGGGATAAAGGAGATGTCTTTGCCAATCTTTCAGATCACGAGATTGATATCCTCAGGCTCATCTCTCGTCAGAAGACAAGTGCAGAAATAGCGGATATGCTTTTCATAAGTCCCAAGACCATCGCCAATCATCGATCTAATATCAGTAAGAAGTTAAACCTTGCTGGAGTGCAGAATGGGCTTTTGAAATGGGCGATGGAGCACAAAGAGAGCTTGGACTAAAGGTTGGTCAATCTCTTTTCTCAGACTGCACCTGCTCCTCTTTAGCGAATAAGGATTACGCTAGGTTGATGGCTGGATATAGCTCTGTGTATCACAGCAACGCTAAAGGCGCCGCGCACTATACACATTGTTGGCATCCGCTTTATTTGTTTGCTTTATTCGCTGTTGCCAAGTAATGTTTAGCCCTCTGATGTTCAGTGTCTATTTCTAAAGCCATCTCAAACATGCCAATAGCTTCCTCATTTTCATTAACATGCAAGTGATACATTCCAAGGTAAAAATGAGCATTTGATGATGACGGGTAGTTTTCCAAGTTCATCTCAAATAAATCTTTTGCTGCTGTCACCATCTTTTCTTCAGAAACAGTATGTTCTGCTTCTGGCTCCAAAAATTCCATGGCAATGAAGTTGAATAGAAATTCTGGGTATTTCACACCATATCCATATTGTGCTGATCTTTCATTAATATGCACTTTTAGTAATGCTATGTCTGCGTTTTCAATGACCTCCATTGGGATTTTCCAATCTTCAAATATGTATTGCAATCCTTTGTACATGCCAATTAAGGGAACTCCCCAATGGTCCTCATTTTCAATTAGCTCAAACTTATATTCAATTGTTTTCGGACAACTTATTTTGAATAAACTATCCAGCATATAATAGGATTGATTCAATAACTTTGGTGGGTCATGTTCAGCTGCTCCAACATATATTCTTTTGTGGCTTGCCCCAGAGTTTTTGAAATAGTCCACAAGCGCAGGAGTGCCTGGCTTACTAAGTACGTGGTGCATACCTGGACTAAGGGTTAAAATTGCATCAAAAAGTTCTGGCTCCTTTGATAAAGTGAAAAAGGCAAATGGTCCCGCTAATGAATGACCATATAATACGCGGTAATTTTCTGTTCTATAGCTACTGTCAATGAAAGGAATTAATTCTCTTTTAATGAACTCCATTGTCTTTAAAGCACTGCTGTCTGTAAATGTGAAATTCTGATTTCTATTTGAACCACTTCCAATACCAACAATTATCATTTCAGGCATATTTTGAAAATAGTTCGATTTAGTTTTTACTACACTTACTGCATTTTCAAAATTATCTTCCCCATCTGTTAAATACAACACTGGATATTTATACAGGCTATTGCCATACGTTTGAGGTAAATAGATTTGAATAAGTCTTGATTCTTCCAAAACCTCAGATTCAATTTTAAGTGAATGCCCAATTGTAACCTCATTGGTTTCTAATTGAGTATATCCCTCTATACCAATGACCAGAAAGAATATCACGACTATTAACTTAGACAATATTTGATTTTTTTTTATAGGTTTTTTCGCGGTAAACAATTTCCCAAATTTAATTGACACTTTATATCGTTGCCTGCGGCAAATTGTATGAGCAGTGGCAGATTGCGCATTAATTTCCTTTCAAACCGCCATTCAGTTTGAGCGGACTACAAACGTTGAAACTTGCACTTTCATTGCAAAGTGTTGTCTGGCGTTTTTAAATTAGTTTGCCAGATGTTTATCAAACCAAGCCAAAGCTTCGTCAACACCTTTTGACGCTTGTTCAAGTGTAGATGAATAGTTTGTTTGTTTGTTCGAATTCAATAAAATGAGGTTCTACTCCTGCTTTCTTAAGTGCTGCTTACATTAATTCCCCATGTATTATTGGCACATCTTTGTCAGTGTTTCCGTGCACTATGAGGGAACGAGGATCGTTCTTAGTTGCGCTGCTCACAGGTGAAAACTCTTGATATTGATTTGTTCATAGAACATAGCCGTCTCAAATGGCGACTCTGCGCTATGCATCCTGTTGGCAGCCGTATTCTCTTTTTTTAGTCCCTGTATTTCGACAATTAGCGAATACCTTAAATCTTAATCACTTTAAAATATTTTTCAAAAGTACTGTTGTAGCACTTTACAAAATAAGTTCCAGAGACATAGCCGTCCAGAGATATGGTCGTTTTCCCGCTATCATACTTTGATAGTGAGCTGGTTAGAATTGTTCTGCCCAGATTATCGTAAACTTCGATATTTACTAAGTCAGATAGAGCAGAAAATGATTCGATTTCTATGTTAAAATGATTGTTCGTTGGATTTGGATATACCTTAATTCCATTGGATGAATCGTCATCTATAACACTCAGCACAACCGCTTCAATCGTTACGGTCTCTTCATAGTTGCAACCACCAAACGCGTCGAGTACAACAATTTCATAAACCCCTGCACTTAGGTTACTGAATTCACTAGTCGCAAAAAAGTTTTGTCCTCCATCAATACTGTACTGAAAAGGACCCGTTCCTGCGATAGGATATATTGAGATAGTACCATCGCTAGCGAATTCAGAAGAGACATTGCCAGTTTCAATAATCATAGAGACTAGGCAGACTTCTATCGGAGCGTCAGCTTCGTATAAGCAGATGTCCAATGCATCTTTCACAACCACGTTATAGTCGCCCACTGCCAGGTCGAGGAACACATTATTGGCCACAAAGTTTTGCCCTCCATCAATGCTGTATTGATAGGGTGCGACTCCCGAGGTAGGATTGATGACGATGGAACCATTTGCCGTTACCACTGACGAGGCAAAAGTAGCTTCTATATCTGCAGTATTAAATGTACAGGCTTCAATGGAAACGGTCTCCTGGTAAGAGCAATTTACAGTAGAACCTTGCACAATTACATCATACTCGCCTGTGGCTAAATCGGTGAAGGTATTAGAGTCCCCATATGATTGTCCACCATCAATACTGTATTGGAATGGACCCACGCCAGAACTGGTATAAATAGCAATAGCGCCATCATTAGCAGACTCAGAAGTCGAATTGGATATGTTTATATCAGCCGTAATCGCACATCCCGTTCCATTCGGACAAAACACTTCTTGTGCTTCAGAACCAAAATTACCATTGTTGCTTACAATAGTTTCACCTGATGCATTCAAAACTAGAAAATCACCTTCTCCATAGTCACAGCAAATTCCGTCGCCATACGAATCATAAACATACAGAGAGAAGCAAGAGCTATAGTTCAAACAAATGTCTTCAGTAAAGACTTGACTGGCTCCATCTACACCTCCACTGGCTATGGTTTGGTTTGTTCCTTCATCAACTATTTCCCAGGAGGTTTCGCCAGGATAATCATCCGTGTTGATAATCAGCGTGACAATCGCATTATCTGAATCTAGCGTTGTAGAAGTGGTTGCTGAATTATTGGTTCCATCTCCATCCACTTGACTGTTTACACTTAGCAGGTTTAGTGCAATGTTATTAATGGTTGGTAGAAGATTGTCATCTATAGTTACCAATATGGTGCCCTGCTCTTGAAATGGAACATTCAATGTGGCATCAATAACGTCTACTACCACATCATTCACAACTACCTCGATTTCCACATTGGTGATGGTATTCTCGCCTTGGTTCGTAATGATAGCGTTGACTTCAACCACATCATTACAAGTCACCGCTGTCTCTCCTAACGAAAGCGCTCCATCCAATGCTTGAACTTTACTTAATACAACGTTTAGCGTATCGTTGTTGCCGTATTCATCGTCTACATCGCTCACAATTCCTGTCACGTTATAATCGCCAATTGCTGAAAAGTCTTGGGGAATTGAAAATTGAAAATTGGCTTCGCCGAAGGGTTCTATTGTGCTGGCAATATTAATTGTTTCCATCGATTGACCATCTACCACTAACTCGATATCAAAATCGCTCATGTCGTTTAATCCATAATTGGCAACGGTAATTGTTACAAGCTCGTTGCTTCCGAGGCTAGAGGATGACTGAGGTTGTGCAATTGCGGTAACCCCCAAATCGTTATTGGACGTAATATCAGCCCAAAAAGAAACCCATGGTCTTGCTTGTTTAATCACCAGCTGATCTTGGGCCGTTACCTTATACTCGATATCCATTCCAAAACCTTCTGCACCAGTCACTCCATACAGTTCGGCAAATTCATCGTGAATAACGGTAAGGAAGTCTCTCATTTGATCGAGATACACTTGATCCATAACCAGCTCGCCCGGTTCCACCAGGTTTGATAACCTTAATACGAGGTAACCGCCTCCTTGTGTAGGGTCTTCATACAATAAGATTTCCTCTGGCACCGAATTCGGGTCAGGGTTTGTAATCAAAGACTCCCCGACTTGGGTATTTAGATAATACGTCTCCTCTGTTTCGTAAATTGGGTCAAGACTAATCCCTACACCGTTGGATTTTTCCTCTTGAAAATTGGGGTGGCATAGCACTCCCATAGCTGCTATAAAGTGGTCTACACGAGAAAAATCTCTTTCCTCATATGCCCTGAAATTCCACATACTGGCATACACCTGTTTAATGGATTTTTTAATGTGTCCTTCATCGAGGTGTTGGGTTTTGGACGTATATAGTCCTGCCCCGCTGAATCCAGGCAAATCTTCATTGTTCGTACTAGAGCGGCATCTAACGGCGGTACCCTCTGGAAAATCGTCATGCATGGCTTGCAAATTATCCAGCATCCATTGCGGCATGGGCGCATCTTTAATGTCGTCTCTAAAATCCTCTAATCGGTCATTGCGAAAGTTTATATCAGTTTGGAATGTAGGATTGTCAATCATGACTTGAGCCTCCTCGTAAAAATTATTGAACTGCATAAACTCGTCATAGTAGTAGAAAGGAATTCCGAAACCATCGGGTATGGTGCCATCAGGAAACCCAAATGTTCGCATAGTCGCCACGTTGGAACACTTTGCCCCGAAAGCAGAGGACATTCCAAATTCAATTTCATCTAAGGGTAAGATTTCAGTGATACTTAAATCTCGAACAGGAATTTGTGGTTCTGTTGGCCTACGGTCTTCATACCAATCATTCACTTCATCCAAAGTGGCTTCTCGGATTTGAAATGTCTCGTTTTCTACTTTGTAATAAATGTAATTTTCTAGCAAATTTGCAATGGAATCAATCGATAGAGGATCCGCGATATATGCATTTGGCACATCGTCTTGAATGGCTCTTAAATTAACGTGCGATAGCGGAGTTTGTATCACAGAAGTGATGATCCCTCCTACTCTAGGCAGTGAATTCGGTAAAGCGTCGTACAGCACGATATCTCTTGAACCAGGGGTCTCATTCAGATTGTCCATGTGCCTAAAGAAGCCATATCCTTCTGCTTCATGGAAAGGGATGTAATTGATCTCAGCGAAAACTTCAGATTCTAAGGCGACCTCTATTCTGGAGCCCTCAAATTCTGCAGCGTACTGAGTGAGGTGTTGATTTTCATCTGACTGCCCGATAAAATGATTCAGGTTGTTTTGAAGGAATGGCATACTTGCTGCCAAAAGCTCGAATGTTCTTTGGGTGGCCTCAAAATCGTATGCATTTCCAAAAGAGAAGTTGAATGAATACGTCCCTATCACGCCTCCAGGATTAATGATGTTTGGATTAAAGACGATCTCTCCTGAGCCATCATCTCCACCGACGCTTGCACCAATGGAACCCCAAAAACCTGCATGGATCACGTGGGTATTGCTATTGATGAAATATACTTTAGGGTTAGGAGTGTCTCGATCGAGGATGCCGAATTTCACATACAGTTGATCATCTAAGAAAGGAGCCCAACCAACATTATTGACAGTGGCCAAATCCTGAAAGGTTTGCGCGTCTGGTATTGAGGTGGCTCCATTAATAAATGCAACAGGTGCTGCGTAGTTGATTGGCGCATACGTAGGCATGTTGTTAAACTCTGCAATGTCATCTATGCCGTCTCCATCAGAATCATCGGGGGCTGCGACATCATGTTCTGTTATAGAATAGTTCGCCAATGGATAAGCTCCTCCCGGTTCAGAAATCACCATAGTTCCGTCAACACCCATCGTCATTGAAGTAATCCAATTAAAGGTAGGACTATGCTGTGCATGCAGCATATAGTATTTACCTGATTCGGCTTGTATGGATAATTGCGCTTGTCCAATAGTATTTACAGAGTAATTGTCAATGGGTACAATTTGAGCAAAGCAAAAATTACAAGCAAAAATTAAGCAAACAATTGGGAATAATATTTTATTAATCATTGCAGGTGGCTTTGATAATAGGGTTTGAAAATGGGATGTAATTTGTTCAAGGACGACAAAAATAATAATGAGTTGTTTTACCGACTAGTTTTAATTTGAGAACGAACTGTACAAGTCTTAATTATTACATGAAAAAGCTGTGTGTAATAAATGAAGTCGACCACCATTATTAGTGATGACTACCTGATAAACACGATTGTAAATATCTAAATCAAATTCTCCTAACTCTTCACCAACCAAAAGCCCTGCTAAAACCCCTGTGGTATTGCTATGACCTACAACGAGCGCGTCTTGCTTATTTTCGAGTAGGAGGTTTGAAAACTGTTTTAGTTTGCCAGGATCATATTCCTGAATCTCTAGTCCTTTGGAGGTAGCTGTAGGTAAAGCCGTACTTTCAGTTCGATTATAATTAGTGCTGTAAATAACATCAAGATCTACAGCGCTAAGAAAACTTCTTAGACTCTCCGATCTTTGCTCTCCACATGGAGTAAGTGGAGGGTCTGAGGGACTATCGGATGCTAAGTCTTTTTCTGAGTGTCTAACTAGATAGATGGTAAATATTTCATCATTTTTCTGGGCACAGGCATCAGGTTGAAATCCTAGAATTAGTAGAATTATTGCGAGATATCTTTTCGTCATCCTAACGTGTCTTTTTGCTAATGTTTCAACCATTTGCGAAAGTTAATAATTTGTCAATCATGTAGCCTTCCTCGAAAATAGGAAAGTTCAAGGTTTGACTATCAACCATTAATTTGGGTTGTGATGAGAAGTGGAAATTACAGCGAGAGCCAGATCATCTAGGCAGTTAAAAAGAACGAGCAAGGTCGAAAGGTAGATGATGCCTGCTGCGGCATAGGAATAAACAAAGCCACCCTTTACAATTGGCTTTTCGTCGGTTTAATTTTCTGTCATATCGGTGCTGTTTTTTATGCAGCCACCAGCGCTTTGTCTATGAAGCGCAGAATCACAACGGGATGCTATGATTTCATATACATTTCTGTGATTAAGTTATTTAAATTCCTTTTTAATGCACGCTAAAAGCACGGGAGCCTCTCCTCAATAGT
>Ga0222668_1001154_pt1 | contig 12973 bp, 11 predicted proteins | sample AntAcemetagen728_FD_179823 | JGI IMG/M metagenome (GOLD analysis project Ga0222668, IMG submission 179823) | Saline water microbial communities from Ace Lake, Antarctica - #728 | ecosystem: Environmental > Aquatic > Non-marine Saline and Alkaline > Saline | place: Antarctica: Ace Lake... | reverse complement strand
AAAAGCGAATGCGTCTTGAACTGTGTATTGCGTGGAGCAATCCAGACAGTCGGAAATTCGATATGCCTCGTCGTTGAATTCTTCCTCAATGTCGCAGGAGTCGACCATATCCCAAAACGCCACTCCCAGATCAAGGAAAAACTTATGCCATACTGATTGCCCGCCGAACCTGGCATAGAACACAATGGGTCGATCATCTGACGTGTCCGCATCGTAAGCAGCACACAGGCGGAGCAAGCGGCATCCGACCACATCGTTCACAGAAAAATCTCGATCTTGATACAGTCTCTGCATGCGGTACTTTGCCGGATCACGTTTGATAGACAGAAGAGGATTCTATCCAAATGTATCAGGGTTTCGGACTGTTATCAATTGTTTTATGCAGGCATCGTTCTTGAAGAGACGGGCAAAGAGACCGGCACTCGTGTTCTACCTTAATTTTAAATATATTGCAATTTTTATCAATATTGATATTAACATTATTAAGGTGTGTGTTAACAATATTTATTATGAGCAATGTTGAACTAAATGAATCAGTCAAGAAACTCGCCGACAAATCGAGTCTGAATCCCGGTCAAACTCAACGACCTGAGCATCCCTTGTTGTCTCTGGATCAGGAGAATCTTGAGTTTGTATTGCAGCTTGTGTTGGCATCCGGTTCGCTGAAGGAGCTGGCGCGCTATTACGGGATCAGCTATCCCACTGTTCGCGCACGGCTGGATAAGTTGATCGTGCGGCTGGAATTGATTGTGGAAAGCCGCGAGAGAGATGAAATGGCGAATCTGCTTGCCAATCTTGTTGAAGCCGGTCAGCTCACCAGCACAGCGGCACAGAGTATTCTCGCGTTGCATCGTTCCAATCACTAAAGGCAGAGAGGAAGATCATTATGGACGCACCCTGGTTTGATCCCAATACATTTGGTGCCTGGTTCGGTACGATCGTCGGCGGTGGTGGAGGCACGCTGTGCGGGTTATGGGGCGCACTGTGTGGGATGCTGAGCCCGCAAGGGAAGGGACGAAGAATCATTCTCGGCGGGATGTTCGTGTTTGTCATCGTCGGGCTGCTTCTGGTTGCCACAGGTCTGTTCGCATTGTTGAGCGGACAACCGTATGGGATCTGGTATCCATTCCTTTTATCGGGCTTCGTGTTTGCCATTGTCAACGGCGCACTGATTCCCGTGGTACGCAAAAATTATGAACAGGCTGAGAATCGGCGCATCGCCGCCAAGTCAATTCGCGTGGGTTGAATACGCGTCGGTTGAATACGGGGAGACCAAATATGGTCAGACAGCACAAGGCACGTATTGCTTCGATCTGGACCTTAAGTCTGGTCGGAATTGCAGTCACCGGTTTTGTCATGCTTTCTGCTTACCAGCCGTTCGCACTGTCAAAGCCTCGTGAGTCACTTGCTGTTCGACTGGACTCGACGGGCCCCTATCTTATTCTTGCTTCCGAAGCCGCGGATCGCGATTATCTACGGGCGATTCAACGCGCGCAGGCCTTGCACCCGGAAGCCACCCGGTTGACGTTTACTGCGGACAAGATTGAATTGGTTCTGGAGCAGCTCCAAACAATACAGCCGCGATATGTGTTAATTTTTATCAAGCCAGACGAACTTGATATGAACTTTGCCTGGAAATGGCTGAACCTGACGACGCAGATTGACGACGATCCACTCGTTGATGTCATCAGCGGATTCATCACCGGCTCGACTCCGGAAGCCGCCGCCGCGTTCGTAGATCGAATTGCAAAAACCTTGAGCGGTGAATTCACACTACCGGGCAAGCTGATTGATAATTTTGGTCCTAACTCTCAAGCTGCACAGAACAGTTTTATTCAGCAGCCCGGTTGCTTTATGATTCCCGTTTATCAGGAACGGACTGCACTCGCGAGCATTTCCCATGGAACACGCGGATTCACCAAGGCCCGTCTCGACTCGATGCAGGACGCGGGCCTGATCCATCTTGGAGGGCACGGTTATCCGGACCGGATTGTTGACGGGCTCCATGGTCTGCAGGCGAAACAGCTGAAGCTTGCCCCTTGCATCGTGTTCAACGGTGCTTGTTACACCGGAGTCACCAGTGGCTGGTTCAACCAATGGACGCCGAACGGAACCGTAAAAGGTGAGAAGGTCGCCCGCGATGATAGCTTCTGTCTGAACCTGATCGGTAACACCGTCATCGCCTACCTGGCGGCCTTGCATCCCGATCACGGGCTTCCTGTTTACCAGGAAATGGAGTACATGGCGTACTCTGGAACGTCGCTCGGCGATGTCATGCGGCACACTCACAACGGAGTCATACTGGGAAATGGTGGTACGCTGCCCACGTTCGAGCGGTTTACAGATAAGATGCCATCGCCGAAATGGACTCCGAGCGATGTGATGCTGAAAGGGACGGCCGCCCGGATTCTGTTTGGCGATCCGGCGTTGGTCATTTTAGAGGCCTTTACGAAACCGCCGTTTGAGTACACGACATCGGACATCGGTTCCGATGAATTACAAATCACGGCCGTCTTGTCTAACACTCAGTTGAAGAGCGAATACACCGATACCTATCACGCTGACCTGTCCTCGAATCAGCGACTGTTTAACGACCGCAGCCTCATCATCGTCGATCTGCCGGAGGGCTGGAATACGGTTAGTTCTGTCGAGGTCGCTGCAGTACGCGCGAATGGACAAGACTTGAAACACCGGCTGGTTGGTTATGCCGTAGAGACGAACGACGATATTCATCGGTTGCATGTCCAGGTCGACGTGCCCACCACCGGCTACATGAAATCCGCGTTTCGCCAAAAGGGCGCTACCGTTGTGCTTAAAGCCCGTCGCTAAAGCGGTCTGCAGTGAGACCGTCTCTCAGCCTTACGTCCTCGTCGATTCGTCCTCAGAGTTTCCTGCGACCAGCATCGATCTATTTACTCTCATGACAAATGGATCAGAAAATGTGGCGCATGTCCCCTTATTTTTTATCAGGATTTTTGGCTGGATTAAACACAAGACGAATCATTTTCGGTTTTTCAAAATTTGCGGGAGGCAGTAAATGCAAGATCCCATAATGCCGAGCCGAAACTGTTTCACCACGTAGTACACCCAGTCGCCGCGAGATAATTCTGGTGATGATCTTCAATCCCGATACGGGTACTTCTGCATCGAGTTGTTTCTCGCTCAGTTTACTTATTCTGGGGCCCGTTGGATCTTTAAAATCGTGCTTACGTTGAAAGTAATAATATGAATAGAAGTCAGAGCACCATTCGAGATGATCTCCCAGCATGTTCTTGACTTTCAGTTTACCAGCCATGGATAATTGGGCTGCTACTTCCCATTGTGCTTCGGTTGGTAAATTTGCATGGCAATACTCTGCATATCGTGTAGCTTTTGCAGAGTATGCTTCACCGTAGGGCGACTTATTCGACTGCAGCTTTGATAAATGGGTGATGAGCGACGATAAGACTCTTTTAAAAACAGTTCTTTGCAATGGACTTAATTTGAAAGCTCGCATAATCTCTTTTTCAGACATATCTTTACGATACTCCTCTGAGCCTACTAAAGAAATTTGCTTTTCTAATTCCTCATTCAATGACGGAGTTAATTTAAAAAAATCTCCCCAATAAAGACTTATGTTAAAGTAATATTCGGTCATTTGAAAATAGAGCAGATAATCTTGTTGCTGCGACTCAGGCAATTGTTTAATTTCGTTGTGCATCCATGACAACTTTCGATCCATTGTAAAGCCCTCTTCATCCATTGAATGTTTCAAAGAATGAATCAGGTATTTGCTGATCTGTCCGACAGAAACACACGTTTCCGAAATATAAAAGCTGCTTAATTCGACTTTGATTTCTTTTGAATCTTCTAACTGGTCAGAACCGATCTTGTATTCTCCACCTGGTACAAATCGATACCACATGCCTGTGTTTTGATCCTGCACACGATTTGGGAAACGATTTGACATCCCTGCATCAGCATCAATGATGATGGGGAATGGGAAACGCCCCTCTTCACGATCCGGTTTTGAATCCTCGGCCCTGTTCTCATTCAAAAAAAACAGATTTTGAAAGATAAAAAGAAGCAGAAGAATACTGGTTAAGCGATTGTGTTTAATCATTTTTATATCCTGTTTCTGATTCAAGGTTCATCTTATCACAACAGAGTTTTGAGATAAAAGGCCTGGCACTGTTCGGACAGAGGTGAAGCAGAAGGGACAAGCTGATCGGGGTACAAAAAACGGGAAACAGATGCTGTCTGTTTCCCGCGTTTGAAAAAACGTTTCAGGCTGATTGGTTATAAGCATTTCATGAACGCAACCAGTGACTGTTTTTCCTGTTCTGTGAGATTAGTCTGCAGAATCAGGTTATAGAACTCAACGGTATCCGCCAGCGTCAGCATGCGGCCATCATGATGATACGGAGGTGAGTCTTTAATCCCACGCAGCGTAAAGGTCTTAATCGGACCGTCGGCAATGTTATACTGTCCGGCGATCATCTCTGGTGAGTAATATTGTTCCAGATGCAGGTCATGCATTTTGTCGTCCAGGTAAAACGGAGCTGGATGACATTCCGCACAACGCCCTTTTCCGAAGAAGACTTTCTGGCCTTGCAGTTCCAGTTCGGTTGCTTTTTCCGGGATCAGTTTCCCGAAGACATCCAGTTTCGGTGCAGGGGGAAAATCGAGCATATTCTGCATCTGTGCCATCATGGCGACTGCGTCGCTGCGGTTGGGAAGATGGACTCCCTTCTTGGCGGCGATCACATGGTCGCCATCGAAATAAGCCGTTCGTTGTTCGAATTCAGAAAAATCTTCGATACTCCGCAAAGACCGCTTCGAGCCATGAATCTGCTGGTTAAACATTCCTCGCAAACTCACGGTATCGAGCCGGAACCGGGCCTCTTGAGGACGCGTATCGGGATTCAGGTGATAAGCCGCATTCGTGTGCCCATTCACATGACAGTCCAGGCAGGTGACCCCCAGACTGGCCTCTTTCACCTTACGATCTTCCGTCTGATTAAACTGTTGCTGCGGGAACGGTGTCAGCAGCAGCCTCATGCCTTCCATCTGGACGGGAGTCAATTTTCCTTTGAGCAAGGTGTAATAATTCTTAATGGACAGAACCTGCCCCTGGGAAACATCGCCTAGATCGGGACGATTGGAGAGAAAGATTGGCGGTGGAAATTCGGGTGTCAGATGATCGGGCAAGTCGAAGTCGATATCGAACCGAGACAGATCGCGGCTTTCCAGTTTCTGGATCGCATCAATCTGCAGTTTCGGAAAGACCTGGCCTCCCGTGGGGTGTTTGGTATGAGGCAGGGGACGGAAGCCGTAGGGAAATGAATTGGTTTCCTTGATTCTTTCAGGAGAAGCTGCCGAGAGTTGCTCCCACGTGACTCCTTCGGATAATCTCACGCGCACCCCTTCCTGCACTGCTTTCCGGCCGGCAGACATCTTCACATCAGAAGGTTGATCGCTCAAGTCATACCGTTGTTCAAACAGGCTTTGCTGTTTCTGCATGACATCCGGTTTTTCTGCAACATCACCCTGCATGACTTCTTCAAAGGGTTTGTCACTTACGACCGGCATATAGGTCTGAGCGGGCAGCACCGGTTTCGCTTTGTCTGGTTCCTGTGACTTCAGTGCTGTTGTCAATGATACACTCAGCACACCGGTCAGCAGGCTGAGCGTGATCATTCTTTTGAACTGCTTGCGTCTCATCGATTTGTTCCTTTTTCCTGGTGGTTTATCTATTTTTAAGATGATCATCTTGTTTTTGTACGGCACATTCCAAATAGGCGGACTCAACAACAACAAGTCTGAGAAGTCGATCCAAGGCGATCCTGTGAAAACTGCGGTCAAGAACAGAATCAGCAGATGTCATGCCAATGCCCCGTAGCAGCATTGTTCGTACCTCCGATAAGTTGATTAACAACATGTTTTTTCGCATTATTCTTCAACAGAAAAGGCACGTTTCATTTTCTGTGAAAGAAGCGGAATCGAGAGGTGCGGTTGATTTCCGATCAGAGTGGCACATGGGAAGCCAGCATGGACTACAGTCGAAAATTTCAAGGGACCAGACTTCTCATTTCGCATAGCAGCCTGTTTATTATTCAGGCTCTCCTGCAACAGGCAGATTGGCTGTCGCAACGATCAACAATGTGGGGCATACCAAAATTCCGATATTGATTCTTTTGTCCTCGTAATTGTTCTGAGTAATTGTTCTGCAATATGCGAGTTTGACTTACCAATCAATTGCAAACTATCAGTCGAACACGCATTGCGTAGCCTGTGAGATCAGTTGATCTCACAGGTGATTTACTTTTCGTAATGATCCCAATTGGCAAGAACCTGCTCGATTTCTTCCTTGTGCCGCGTCTCATCAGTGATCTGGTTCTCCAGGCTTACCCTGAGCCCAATGTCGCCAAAATCATCCGCTTGATGTAACCGTTCGCAGTAGTCTGAAATCGCTTGTTTTTCAGCAGCGAGTGCCTGCTGGAGCATTTCCTTCGGCTGTTCGGCATGTGGAATCGCTCTCGCATCAGTCGTTGGTTCGCCTCCTAACGCAGCGATTTTGTCGGCGAGGAACTGCGCGTGTCCCTGTTCGTCTGCGATTTCGGACTGAAAAAGGGCTCTCAGTTCTCTGCGATAAGGCCCGGTCAATTTGGCTGAGTATTGAATATACATCAAGATGGCCTGGTATTCGCCGGCCAGATCTTCATTGAGGCCATCGATCAGCGCCCGCAGATCGGTTGCCATGGGAGCCCCGTTTTTACTTTCGGTATGCGTCTTACTTTGGGAGGGTGCGTTTACTGACATCGCTTGAATCTCCAAATAAATTGCTGAGCGAGCGAATCCCGTTGCAATACGTATGTTTGCATTGATGTTCGACTCGCGAGAAAACTCAATGCGCGTCATTATCTCACTGTTTTTGAGAAATTAAATCAGGGGTCATACTCTTCTCGACCTGGTGGCTTCCCCTATACTCACCCGAGGTGGCTGAGGCCTGCCCATACGCGCCCTGTAAAGGAGCAACTGGAAACGAAAAAATAAACGCATGTGAGAACAGCCTGTCTTGCCATGACAAGACTTCCTCATCGATCTCGAAAGCGAACACACTGGCAGGAATCACAAACAGGACGACCCCGGCGATACGGATGGCGATGAATCCCTGCGAATCGTTGCCGAGAGGATTTGACTATTTTCAGGCCCGAGAACTCATGCGAAAATGCAGGAATGCAGTGACAAACAGCACCGCTATGTGTCATGCCTGACTCCGTAAAAAAAACGACACATTTCAGAACTAAATGTGTCGTCTGTTGAAAAAATGTAATCGGGGGGATGTCAATCCTTAATTGGTGCGGCCACCTTATTTAAGTTTTGTCTAGCCGATTCGTAGGCTTTCTTAAGCTGCTTGGTGTTGCCATTCGATCCGGCCAGCTTAATGCACTCTTGATAATCAGCGACCACATCAGCTTTGGCTTTCGCTCTTTCGCCTATTGCAAAATGTGCTGGCAGTTCTGACTTATCAAAGGCTTCTAATGCCGCCTGAAACTCAGGATTGTTGAGAGCTTTATTGAACCCTTTCCAGTCTTCCCGTGCAAAGGTGGTGTCAATCGGCATTAATACTTCGGTAGAAGTGAGCGTGACAAATTCATCCCATTTAGGATATTCCTGATCAATTTTCATCTTTGCAGCTGGATCACTGCATCCGGTAACAAGCAAAGCGAACAGGGAAAACGAGAACCAGAATCTGTGTGTAAATTGTAATTTCATGACAGGCTCATCAAAAGAGTGAATAAGAAAACGGATGCAGGATCGAAGCAATTGAGTTTCGATCCTGCAGGCCAGTCGCCGAAAAAACAGGGAAGTCACGAGTGTATTAGAACTCTACTGTGTTTACTTCGCCCCCTTCTCGGGTTGTTGAATTGCGAAATACCGTAAGATCAATATTTTCTGAGATGAAATGGACCGAGCCATCACCCATCATGGCATGTACGCCCCCCACGTGTTTACTGGATGCGGGACGTCCATTTCCTCCATAACTCAAGTTCAAATAATCATTATCCCAGTCTACCTGATCGACGGCCGGATCATTCGGAGCTCGAAATGAACTTGCTTCACATCTTCCGGCTCCCAGCCACCTTGAGCATCGATCAATTGGTACCGGTCCACCTCCCAGGCGTTCGAATGGTTTACCTCGCCAGACTTCAATGACAGCGATGGAGTTTGTTAAACCATCTGTAACGCTTCGAATGCGGCCTGGTTTTGTCGTTGACATAATGGGTAATGAGGTCTTCGCCGAACTCGTATGATTGTTCGTGGTCCCCGCCATTGCTGCATAATTGGTTCCCGCCTTACCACCTACAACAGAATCTGTGGGGTCACTGGGACACAGAAATGCCGGCAGAACCGTTTTGTCTGCCACTGCAAAGGAGTTGGTACCACCACAGCTTGTGCCAATCAGGTGGTCATCCCAGTTAATCTGATTATAAATAGTTCCCTGGTCCAGAAAGGGGAGTAACATCACTCTCCAGGAAAACCCTCCCGGCCTTTGCCAACCAGCGGTACAACTTCCGGCATATTGCTTTAAGTCCAGCATACGAATACTGGGGAAAATTCGGTGTGTTCCATGATAGTTGTGAAGTGCCAGTCCAATTTGTTTCATGTTATTTTTGCATTGAGAGCGGCGGGCTGCTTCACGGGCTTGCTGGACAGCCGGAAGCAATAACGCGATCAAAATCGCAATGATGGCGATAACGACCAACAATTCGATTAAGGTAAACGCCTTTCGTTTCAGGAATTTAGGAAAAGGCATACTTTAACTCCTCTAAAAAACATCAGTTAAGAGAAAAATGAATTAGAAATAGGCGAGATATTAATTAATTCGTTAAAATCGGGTTCTTAGCAGGTCGCGGGGATCATTATGTATGGGGAAGTCCAGGGGGATCATTATGTATGTAATATAAACATTCAGCATTGAAAGCGAAAGTGATTTATTTGCATTTCGAATGCCAAATCGGTGGCAATAACACTTAGTAAATAAAACTAAGTATTGTGCTGTATAAGCAGGCGTGTTTACTAGCCTTAAAACTTGGACCGAATCTTATTTGGTTACGTGACCAAGTTGGCCAATTAATGTACGTGATGAGTTGTCAAAAGTTATGGTTGGGGGGACTTATACTTGAATGCAGGAAGGCGTTTTTTTGTCCAACGCGCGAATTCGAATCCAGTGATCTGTGAAGTACAGGTTGTCTTGGACATTCAGGGCGGGCATATGGTATTTCAGGCACTGGCTGCCCATCGATTCCTGTGAGCAGACGGGAGCGTGCTTTTTTAAACCGCGATGACAATTTAAGCAGATTTGCAAAATCAGCGCCGATGGAACAAAAGATATTTATAGCTCATTGAATTGAATCCAGCATAAACTGACTGGGAACCGCGAGTCTGTCTTTGAGAAATCGCTGAATTAGTTCTTGAAAGAACACAGCCGAATAAGCGGTATCGCTTGATTCCAGTAGTATCTGCGCTTTCGCGTACAATGTTTCACTGTCAGCGAATGATAATTCAGAGACTGAAGTTGCTATCAGATATCCGAATTGGAAACGGGGGTCAGGAAAAACTCACAATAATGATCAACAGCAAATATTTGCGAAGTCGTCTGTTAATTTTCGATAGGTCTTGCTCAGTCATGCGGAGCTGTCAGAGAATTAAAAATAGGAAGAACAGAGAGATACTTCAGAATAAATAATGACGTGGAATCCAGCTGATTATATAGTTGAGATGTAGAGTTAAATCTGGTTGTTTTGAACTGCCTGCAGAGAATTAGATTTTCTTGTACAAAGTTGACATCTTGAAACTCTTTTTAAAATTGAATGACGAGCTATTGACTCTGCGATTCGTTTCCGAACCTGCTTAAGGTGTATTCATTGATGCCCAGCCTTCGTTATATACGTTTTATTCTGAACAATATTCTCGTACTGTCGTCGTTAATATGGAATGATTCACTTGCATTGGCACAAGAGAAACCCATTCAATTTTCCGAGATCGCTTTATCGCTCGGCATTGAATTTCAACATCATTCCCCGCTGACAGCGGAACGTCACCTGCACAGCTTTCTTGGTTCCGGTCTCGGTTGGCTGGATTATGATCTTGATGGGTGGGATGACTTATACTGCTGCCAGGGGGCGAGTTGGGAGTCGCTGCTGAACCCTGGTGGAGCGCGCGATCTGAAAGAGAGTAACGCCTTGTATCGAAATCAGAGCAGTGTTCGTTTTTCGAATGTGACTCGAGATACCGGCCTCATGGAGTTCGGATATAGTATGGGAGTTGCGTTCGGTGATTTTGACAATGATGGTTTTCCCGATATTTATGTGAATAATTTTGGAGTGAATCAGCTGTTCTGGAATCTGGGAGACGGAACATTCGCTGAAGTCGGAACTGAAGCTGGGGTGAACGCTGCTGGTTTTGGTTCAGGCTGTACCTGGGCCGATTATGACAATGATGGAGACCTCGACTTATTTGTTGTGAACTATCTCAAGCTTGATCTGAAAAACTATCCCGTCTGTGATGCAGGAAGTGGTTCGCAAAAAGTCGCGGTCGGTTGTCATCCCCGCTATCTCCCGGCGGAATATGACATCCTGTATGAAAATCAGTCTGACGGCACTTTTCTTGATGTTTCGCAGAAAGTGGGATTACGCGCAGAGCCGGCACGACAGGGGCTGGGAATCGTGGCTGTCGATTTTAATCAGGATGGCTGGATTGATTTTTATCTGGCCAATGACGAAGTTCCCAACCAGTTGTGGATTAATGATGGCACAGGCGGCTTTACAGATCAGTCACTTATATCAGGCACTGCCGTGAACCGGGGAGGCCAGTGGGAAGCCGGCATGGGGATCGCCGCCGGTGATATCGACGGCGATTTGACTTCTGATCTATTTGTCACAAACTTTTATAAAGAGACGAATACCCTGTATCGGAATGAGGGGGCTCTTTTTTTTCTCGATGTGACAAATGAATTCGGTCTCGCTGCTCCCAGTCAATTCAAATTGGGGTTTGGTACGAATCTGTTCGACGCCGATAATGATGGCTGGCTCGATCTGTTTGTAGCGAATGGTCATATCAAGGATCTGTTTCCCTCTGTGAATGAACGGGAACCGTTTCAGCAGAAACCACAATTTTTTAAAAACAGAAATGGAAAGCGATTCCAGGATGTTTCTGAAACAGCCGGGAACTATTTCAGTGAGACACACCTTGGTCGTGGCTCTGCGGTTTCCGATTTTAATCATGACGGATTAGCTGATATTGCCATTCAGCAATTGGATACCCCACTGATTTTACTGAAAAATAATACGCACACTGCAAATCGGCTTGTCAGCATTCGGTTGATTGGCAGAGAAAGCAATCGGAGTGGAATTGGCGCCCGCGTTGAAATCAGGACCGATCAGCGACGATTTCTCCAAACAAGAATGGGAAGTTCCAGCTATCTCTCATCGGATGCGGCTGAAATCTATCAAGGGATGGTGGCGGGATCCAAAATGGAAGAAGTCGTTATTTACTGGCCAGGAGGGGGGCCTGAAGTCTGGCATCCTGATCAAAGCGCTGCTCGCTTAACCCTGATCCAGGGCACAGGTGTCAAAGTACCGGCTGCTTCAGTTGGGGTGGCAGAATGACAGGACAGACTGAACCTTCTCAAAAAATAAACCAGGCAGGGGCAGTCTGGATTCTCGTTCCATTACTGTTATCCGGCTTTGTCTATCTGGCGATGAAATTAGACCCTGGTTCATCAAATCAAAGCAATCTCTCTCATGAGAAACAAGGAATCGCAACGCGGCAAACCAAAGGCCGTTCATCAGCGGTAGATCAGAATGAAGCACTCTATCAAACAGCCACTTCACTGCAGTCCCAGAATTCGCAACAGGCACTGGAATATTTCAATCGGATCCCCGTTGGGACTGCTCGCTACCAGGATGCTTTAAAGCATGCGGCGCAAATCTATTATCTGTCTGGGCAATATCAGGAGGCAAAATCCAAACTTCTGAAATTAAACAATCAAGTTTCCGATGATCCACTCGTCCAGCTTTCATTGGCAGAACTGTTTTTCAAAACCGGAGAATTTAAACAGGCGCTCCTGTACGCGCGACGCAGTTCAAAAGCGTTACCGGAGAGAATCGAAACGCATCTTCTGATTGCCGAGATTCAGGATGAACTGGATCAGCCTGAAAAAATGATTCCAGAACTCAAGCATGTTCTGGAACTCGATCCTCAAAATCAACAGGCGCATCTGAACCTGTTATATGCGTATCACTATGCTGGTGAATATGAATTCGCGCGTAAAGAAGCGAAATGGTGTCTGGAGAACGAAATCAAAACGATTTTTGTTTATCAAACACTGGCTAAGATTGAAATCGATCAAGGCCACTTTGATCAGGCTGCTAAATTGATCCAGATTGCGATCGCCATGGATACGACTGATATGGAGAACCGGATTATTGAAGCCGATTTGTTATTGTTTGAAAAAAAAGCCGCTGAAGCCTACGAGAAATTGAAGCGCATTTATCCTGAGAATCAATACAATATTCGATATATTGGCGCACTGGCCCGTGTGGCAGCGCGAAGCGGAGATGTCAAAACTGCGAAAAAACTCCATCAAAAACTGGCAGAGTATCATCGGCAACGTAAAAATAAATGAGCCCCGTCAATTTTATGATCGGGCTCTGAAGAGCTCTTTCTAATCGATTTTCTCGGATGCCCTGGATCGTACTGACGTGATACTATGACTGCCGTGTCAAGCCTCCTCCCTGAAACTCTAAAATGAGTGTTCGAGTTATCCATGATCTGAACAGACTATTAAGGATGCAAAGCCATATGGCACGCCGGTGTCAATACTCACCCGAGGTTGCTCAGGGCAGCTCAAAGATTGGCATTGGATGTGCGTAGTAAGTCTAGGGTTGGAATAAGGGGCTGTTTGATGCCCTTTTTTACAAAATCC
>Ga0222668_1001148_pt1 | contig 12987 bp, 21 predicted proteins | sample AntAcemetagen728_FD_179823 | JGI IMG/M metagenome (GOLD analysis project Ga0222668, IMG submission 179823) | Saline water microbial communities from Ace Lake, Antarctica - #728 | ecosystem: Environmental > Aquatic > Non-marine Saline and Alkaline > Saline | place: Antarctica: Ace Lake... | reverse complement strand
TTGCAGCGCTAACCCCATCCTGCTACGTTTAACTCAGCGAGACCATCGAGAGTTTTAACAATAAACGGGACATCCCCGGCGATTTTTCGCAACTTCGAACTACATGTGCTTTTCAGATTGGCGCAGGTGAATTTGGATTTTCCGGGTTTCACTAAAAGATAGGGGGGTATACAGTGTGTAGCCAGCCCTCCCCGGCCCTTTCCTCCCCACTTTTCGAATCCGAGTTTCTCGATTTCTTTTTTTGCAACATCGGATCGAATTAGGTGTCAGATCCTCAAGTACCGTTGCACAGTCCTTGTGCTTGTCCCCAAAGCGTTTGCGATCTCACCAATCTTTAGCCCTTGATCTCGCAACACTTGGGCACGAGCAGGCTTGGCTTTTGTTGTCCCCAGCTTCCTGCCCTTGTAGATCCCTCTCTTCTTTGCAACTTCTACTCCTGCCATCTGTCTTTGCTGACGGTATTCGAGTTCGATCTCTGCCAGTCCCAACATTACAGCGGCGATCATCCGGCCAACCGCTCCATTGAGTTCGATCATTTGAGTGATCACAACGATTTTCAAACCACGCTCACACCAATCGGCAAGAAGAACGACCCCATCTTTTAACCGACGTGACAAACGGTCCAGCTTCCAACAGATGACCGTTTTGATCTTGCCTGAAAAGATGTCTGCTTGCAATCGCTCGAACTCGGGTCGCTTCAATGTCTTGCCCGATTCCTTATCAATGTACCACGTGACTTGGCTTTCATTATAACCGTTGGCATTGAGCCACTTGGTGATTTCGGAGACTTGACTGTCAGCTTTCTGGCGAGCCGTGCTCACTCGACAATATGCAGCGATCATGGGAAGTCCTTTAGTCTCATTGAGGATGACAAAAAGGTTAGAGTCATTTTGTCATTGTTTTGGGAATGCTGAAAACGCCTGAAATATGGTGTTTCAAAGCACGGATATTGAGAGGACCCTTTTTGTCACATTGCCTCTGTGTTGATTCTCTTTGGTTTGATGTTGTTATTGCCGGTGTCCGAAAGGTGAAGCTCCCATCCTTGAGAGCCTCACCATCCACGGACTATTCAGGCTGGAAGCCGAAGTAAAATCTCGGGCTGGCTTGAAAAAGCACACTTCCCCTCACGTTGTCACATCGACGACGAACTCCCACAAGTGGGGACATAAAACCGAGAACTTCAAATTGTTCTTGAAGTTCGGTCGTATCCCATACTTCTCCATGCTTGGCTTCGAGAAATTCACGTGAACCTTCAACAGCATTTAGTTGAGCGACCATTGCACGGCGAGTTGTTTCAGTTGGATCAGTCATTTTCATTCCTTATAATTGAGTGAGTTGTTGTTTCTACAGTCATATTGCCGGTGTCCTACTCACTGGCACTTCGCAGCACGACGAGCACGACGATTCTCGGCGGATCGCTTGTGATGCAAGACGACTTGCTCACGCCACTCTGCATTGCCTCCATATTGGTCAAGCGGCACCATGCGGATATATTTGATAGGGCAACTGTAATAGTAAGGACCACAAGACTCCTCGATATCCTTATATCCCCAGCCATCGCCGTTTTGGTGTCGCAATAAGTCGCATTGAATCCATCGCTGTATGGGACTGGAATCGGCGTCATCTTTGGTGAAAGTACGTTCCCAGACACTCCAGAGAACGCCCGAGAAATTGCCCCCACGATAGCAATGAGCAAGACAGGTGCTTGTGATAACGAGACCGTCATCGTTGGTTCGTTCCCAACCCTCGGTTCTTTCTGCAATCAATCCCTTGCGAGTCATGCTACATCTGAAAAGCCATCCCATGTTTTTCTCCTGTGAAGAATGTTGTTGATTTACAACTGGCTTCCCGGTGTCCGATACGAGGTAATCAATATTCTTCCGGCAGGAGTAGCGTGGTTGCGGATCGATGGCCGTTGCCGTCTGTGGCTTCAGTTATGGCCCACAATTTGACGCCTTTGGAAGTCTTGAAAGCTGACAAGATCCTGCTGCCATCCTTCAAGGCTTCGGTGTTGAGTTCGTGATCTTCAGCACAGAGATCGCCTTGTTCTAGCTGCAAATGTCGCTTGAGAAACTCGGATGGCGATTGGCTGCTTTGTTCAAGAGCTTCCAATGCACCCGGTGTGGCGACTACTTGTCCTAGCTTAAATTGTGGACTGGATGTTTCACTGTTTTGATTGAGCATGTTTTACCTTTCGGGTTGAGTGGTGATTTGTCTGGTTTGATTTCCGGTGTCCTACCAGTCCTCATCACAACCGTAAAACCCAAAATATTCATCACACTGTTCGAAACCTTCCAACTCCTGCTGCGCCAGCACTTCGTCCCACGGTTCTTCAATTTCTGGAAGATCGGGGAACTCATCTGCAAATTCAATTGCGGCCAGTTCATCGAGGATGTGGCCATAGCCACCGTTGATGTGGTCTTCCATGAATTGGTCTAATAAGTCGTCCATTGTGGTGCTCCTGCCATTGAGTGATTTGTTGTTTGACGACTTACTTGCCGGTGTCCTGCTGACTTAATCTTGGTGGCAGAACTTGGTCGGATTCATACCTTCCTTGGGAAGCCCGGCACCGAAATACCGGCATGGAAACGGAGATTCTGTTCCTTCTGCCCCGTGGATCATTAGATGATCCAGATCGATCACCTGACCTGACGGCCCGTAATTGCAGGACTCGGCGTCGTAATCGGCGAGATTATCATCAGACACAGTGATGGTGTGGCCGTACTTTTCGTTGTCGGCGAGTTCGTCTATGGCGTCCTGAATGGTGTCTGCTTCTATGATAAGAAACAGTGGCCAATACGATCCCCCGATTTCGACAAGCCATGTTTTGCCAAACCAATCGCCCGGATTGATTACCGGAATATCTTTGAGTTCGTGCCCGTTGAATGTCGCACATGATTTTACCTCGTACATTGTTTGGACTCCGTTATAAATTGGACTGTTATGACAACTTACTTCCCGGTGTCCTAATCGCCATGTTCAGCACGGAGTCGCTGAAGGCATCTATAAAAACTGGCTCTCGATTTTCCCGTAGCTTCACGCCACGCTTTTTCTTGTTCCTGCACACTGTCGGGGTGTTTCTGAATCGCAATTTGCAGAATTCGCAAATCCTTAGTCTTGCTATCGAGTCGCTTCGTAGATTCATTCTTACGTCCAAGAGTCTGCAATTGGCTTTTAATCATTGGCTTCCAGTCGATGCCTTCGCCACGTGCATACAACAGTTTCCGCAATGAAGGACCGAGTAACCGCATCGACAACTGCCGGTCATCCGCATTCTCGGCGATGTAATCAATAACCATCCCACAATCTTCGGGTGTCAGTTGATGGAATCCCTTCTGTGAAACAGATCGCATCAGATCAATTACTTCTGCATTGGTTGCAGATAGTTCGAAAATGTCACATCGGCTAAGAACAGCTTTGAAAGCATCATTGCGACGAGGCATCACATTTGCCGCAAAAATGAAACGTGCCGTTGTCTCAAACGATGAAGGCAATCCATCAGGCAGTTGTGAGCTTCCATATGTGACTGTTCGTGGCGAGCCCCACAAACAACTTCTGAGCAATCCTAAATGTGGCATCGATGAGTACATAGAATCACAATCATCGAAAAACAACGTCTCCTCGCCACGAAAACGGAAGAGGGTTGTGTATAAAGCCAGAGGCGTAATGTGGCTGTTGATCAGGATCGGCTCGATGCCCTCTTCGTCCAAAATTTGGAGAATTGTGCGGCTTTTACCCAGTCCGCCTTGGGCTCCAAAAACGAAGAGAGCGTGATTGTGTTTCCGAGCAACTAGCCTCACGTGATGGGCAAGAAGCTGCTGCCTTTCTTCCAGAGCGGTTACAGGTTTTTCAAACATGGAATTTTGGAAAGGTGGAATTTGGTCGTTGTTGTCATTCGGCATGTTCATTTCAAATTCTCCGTTGCGAAGTTGATTGTGTCTTGTCAGTTCTCTTGCCGGTGTCCTGTTACTACAGCCCCATCGCTTCACGTCCGATATACTCGCCGTATTCGTTTATCCCCAGTACAGTAAAAATGCTGGACTGGAGCGACGTGGCTGCATCCCAGAGATCGTCAGCACTGTGGTTGTCGGTGTCTTGGAACTCTGTGTCGCCCATTCGACGTAGCAGGACGCATAGGGAGTGCTGCGTGACGGAGCAGTGTCCATTCTCGAACAAGTCCTGCGGATCACAGACCGTTTCGAGGTAGCTGTCGATTCCCTAATTTATACATTGAGCAATTGCGGCCCATTCGAGAGGACTACGGATCGTTATTGTGAACGGGTTGCTGTCAGTGAGTTCGATAGCTCGGAATACCGTGGAATAATTGACCTGCATAAGCTGTGAGTTGCAGATGTTGTTGAGTTGGCTTGTCATCTTTACTCTCCATCAGAATATTGTTTTCGTATGACGAACTTGCCGGTGTCCTGTTTCACTATTTCGGAAGGGAGAAAGAGACCAAGCGGATCGCTGTTGATGATCGTTGAGGACTCCGAGGCTTTGCTGTGGCAGTGGAGTGCCGTTGCTCGCTGGCCAGACCGAGACAACGGTTCCGTTTTGCTTGCGTGCGTCAAAGCCGAAGCACCTTCGTGATCATGATCAGCGATCCAGCTTGGCTGTCCCGATCAGGACGTACCTCTTGCCGGTGTCCTATAGTGACCAGACCGGGAGCAACTGTGACTCAACTGGCGACTGGCGGAAGTCCAGCAGGAAGTCAGTGGCTTTTGATGCGTGCGAAGCTGCCTTGAAAATGAAGCTGGGATCGTTCTGCATTGCATGTAGCCAGCTTTGCACATAGCTCGTCACGCCTGAAAGATCATCACTGGCAGGAATTCCAATTTCAGTACACGTATAACATGAACCGATTTCTGCCACGAGTTCTTCAAAAGCGTAACTCAATTCAGTGCGATTCAGTCTGTTCCGTGATCCACACCAATGCACCAATTCGTGCATGGCTGTGCTGTAAAAATTATTGGCATTAGCGAACTGATTTCGCAACGGCAATTGAATATGATCTGTGGTTGGCGAATAGTATGCCCGATTGCCACCGTATCTAATGTCAGCTTCAGTAGCATCTATTAGTGCATCGGCTTCTTGATGATGATCGTCGATGTAGGTGGTGCTATCACCCTGACCAACTCGGAGTTGATCCAGACCATCAGTTTGTTCGACATTAAATACGTGGTATGTTCGCAAAAGTGGGACGGTTTTTTCACGTTCTTCATCAGCCGTCTTTTTATTCTTCACTGGAATATTTTTGTAGAACGTGATTGCTGTTCCTTTTTCGCCACGATTAACATTAGCACCCAGTTGTTGGATCTGCTTGTATGTCGCCCACCACTTTGATTGAAACCCCTGCCGCATCCGGCTGATTTCCAGCAGGATCGGATTCACACCCGAGTATCGGTTTGTGCTTGTAGCGTTTGTCGGTAGTCCTACATTTGGGTCATTGCTCCACGGCTGACGCCACGGGAGCGTGTTGCCCGACTTTAAGGCGTCTACGATTTGTTGAGAGATGTTTTGGCGAATTTCTTTTGAGCTTGGCATGGCGTCGTTCTTTCACTGTTGAGTGGGTTGATGTTACGACGCCATTGCCGGTGTCCTTTTATCTGGGAGTTACTTTCTCTTGTGATGATATGTTTACGGCAAACTTTTACTTGCCGGTGTCCTGTTCTGCTCTGGCGAGCAGATTGGTTTTCGCATGAGAAACGAGATTGAAGTCGGTTATCGCAAACGCTCAAATGAGAATATGAACCGGTTTGCGACGTAGTTTGGGCTTCAGGCGGAGAGAGTGCCGGGAAGAAATGCCTACATTTACAGAGTTTTACGACACGGCACAGGTGAAGACGGCAGGGTGAGTCTCAATTTTCACGAGAACTTCGTTAAGTCGGCACATTGGACAATCCGATGATGGTCAACTCTGATTAGTTGAATGGGACTCATTTAAGTTGCCTAAAGAACTTATTGCCATTCAAGCTATTTTCTGATCCAATAAGCAGATAATTGAAGAATTCATTACCCGTGAAAATGCACATAAAGAAGGTCTGTGTCCCCAATGAAATTCCATGAGATAGAAGCTGAGATCCGTTATCTGACGACTGAGGAAGGTGGTCGGAAGAATGGTGTCTTCAGTGGATACCGTGGGCAATTCTATTACGATGGGTACGACTACGACGGGTTTCAGTTTTTCCCGAATCAATCAGATGAAGAGATGGTCGAACTTGGAATTACTGTACATGCTCTGGTTCGATTTCCACAAAATCGATGGGATGAGGTCCATGCAAAACGGATCACTGTCGGGATGGAATTTGAGATCCATGAGGGAGCAAAATTGGTGGGACGTGGGACCGTGAAGAGGGTGTGATTGGGGGATAATATACACAAACCCCTTGCTTTCTTGATCCGAAGATTTGCTCGCATATTTTAAGACTTGATACCTGAGACAGATCTCAAGTTTCAACTTTAATGGTCAGGTTGCTGCATCTCAAAACTATGGTAAAGCTCATTCTCACTAACATTGATTTGATCAGGGACAATATTTTGCCCATCGGCTTGATAGGTCACTTCATCCCCAGCCACAAATCTCTGGCTTGTGAAAGTTTTGGTCTCAGTATCGAATACTTGAATCACATAACCCGTAGTGATTTTTTCAATCAACATAATTTGTAACTCTCCTGTGAAAAATAAAGTGTTTGACTGTATCAACTAAAAGTGCAAAGTAGATAATGATACAGGGCAGTATCATACAATTATTGCCCGATTCAAAGTCGGATAAAAGGAAAAATAAATGGATCAAGAAATATGGAATAGATCTGAGAAAACGATAGATAAGATTTATGAATCTATTGACGAACTACTGGACTCACCTGAGCTAGAAGGCCTACGGACCAAGTTAGCAGAATTGAGTAAGCAATTAGGGGAAAGATATAGCGTCGGACTGAATTGTGTTGTGGATGTAATGGATTGGGAAAAAGATCAAAGTCTGCCACTTGTGAATACTGGTATCTCCACAAATGGAAACGGAGAGTTGCATCGCAATTGGAATGATGCCTCCCCCCAGAGATATGTAGTAAATGGGGAACTCAAAATCGTTCCACATGATCACTGCCCCAGTTGTTGGGGTGATTGGCTTTTCAAGACGGAAAATACGATCTGCCCTGAATGTGGAATAAAAATGGGAAAAGAATGTAAGATCTTGCTCGACACAGATGTGTGTCCCCATTGCGAAAAGGGAAAGCTGTCGATGAATGATAGCCAATGTGATAAGTGTGGGTTCTCAATTGATCCTAAATTTGTTGTGTGGGGCTGAGTTAAATTAGAAGCAATCAACATAGGCTTTTGCTACTAAGTAACATGAGAATCTGAGGATTGAGAAATGAAAAAAATCTTAGGCTTGTCGCCTGTTAATCAAGTGCTTCGAGCAACAGTTGCATTGTTGTTGCTTATGGCTTCTTGTTGGTCGATTCTAGGTGTAACTATATTGACAAGTCTCGATATTCTTCTCGCAAATTCACCAATGCAGAACTTGAATAACGATAGCTACTTACTGATCCTCACGTATGCTTTTATCATATCGATGGTTCTTCTCATTACGATAATCGATCTCTTGTACATGAAACAATTTAAGGATGCATTACCGCAGTTGATTGCAATTATCTTTCTTAATTCATTGGCTATAATTGCTTATTGGGTTTATCAGTTAGTAAACGCTTTAAAACATTTAAATGATACTCCAGATAATAATTGAGAGGATGAAGAAGTGGCGGATGAGTGATGTGGACCTACACTCGTAGTCGTCTTCCAGTCAGTATGGTGTACCATGAAATTCAAGCCACCCGAAGTTTGGCATTGAAACGTGAACTGGAAATAAAGGCGATGTCACGCAAGGTGAAAGAAGAGTTAGTTAAGTCGGTGAAGTGAGGCATTATCAGTCTTTCATATTCAGACTACATGCCACATCAGAGGTTTTGTAGCCTTGCTCGGTGATCTGAATAAAGAATCCCAGCGATCATTGACCGTTTTTTTAGTGGTCGCTTAATTGGCTTTGTCCATGTTTCTGGTTAGACTAAATCCTTGAGGTTGAGCAGCCTGAACCTGTTGTGTCAGGCGTTCTACAAAGACTATTTTTTATGAATCGGATTGAAGATGGCAGAAGGTACTATCAAAAAACTGACGGACAAAGGATTTGGGTTTATCGACATGGAGAACGGTGAAGACATGTTCTTTCACCATTCGAACCTCGAAGGGGTGAGCTACGACGATCTCCAAGAAGGACAACGAGTGTCTTTCAATAAGGGACAAGGACCAAAGGGACCAAGAGCGGAAAACGTCAGGGAGATCTAAGCTCCGAGACATTTCGAAAGATATGAAGCCGACGAATCTCGTCGGCTTTTTTAATGTAATCAATATCTTTACTTTGAAGGAAATTACCTATGAAACATTTCTGCGTTCTGCTGACGTTGTTGGCACTGTGCCATTCCTTGCCTGCTGCTGAACCGATTCGTGAACGAATTGAGTGGATCGACATTTGGGTCACAGACGCTGACAAAGACGACCTTCCACGAGTCCTGCTGGTTGGAGATTCGATTACAAGAGGGTACTTCGGTGCTGTGGAAAAACAACTCGCTGGGAAAGCCTCCTGTGCGAGACTGACCACATCGAAATGTGTATCCGATTCAACGTTCAACGACGATCTTCTGCTGTTGCTCAAGCAGTACAAGTTCTCCGTGATCCACTTAAATAACGGTTTGCACGGATGGGGCTATACGGAAGAGCAATACCGTGATGGTCTTTCCAAAACCGTTGCTATTGTGAAGGAACATGCTGGTGATACCAAGTTGATCTGGGCGACCACGACGCCTGTGCGTGAGAGGAGCGACTTGAAAACCTTCGCTGAACGAACAGATCGAGTCAAAGTGCGGAACAAGCTTGCCGCTGAGATCATGACGAAACACCAAGTTCCAACCGACGATCTGTTTGAACTGGTAAAAGACCATGCCGACTGGCAATCCACGGATGGAGTTCACTTCAACGTAAAGGGAAATGAAGCTCTGGCGAAACAAGTGGCTGAGAGCGTGTCGCAGCAATTGCGATTAGCGGAGTAACTGGGCACTACGAGAGGCTAGAGAGTGAAAGGCCATCAAGTCACACTGCATAGCCCGATCACTTCCTCAGTGAGTAGGCGATTAGGAAACCAATACCGATCAGACAACCGAGTCCAATTAAAGTGTATCCAATCCTGAATGCTATAGCGTTACTCGTCGGCTCAAACGTCGCCATGAAGCCAAAGACGCAAAATGCGGCCACGGTGAGAAGAACCAACAATCCCACAATAGCGACAAAGAGTTTCATGATTTCTCACCCTTACTGGTCGTTCACAATCAACACAAGCTTTCTCAGGCAAGTTGGTTTTCTTGTGGGACATGTTTCGTGGAAAAACCTAGCGCAATTACGTCTACCACGAAGTATTTTCAACCATCCACCGCAAGAGGTTAGTAAAACGGAGGCCCGTCATGAGGATGGCTGCTGCGTGGTCATCATTCCTGATATCGTATGAACCGTGAAGCAGATTACAACGAACCATGTAGGCAACCTCAATAAATTCATCCAGACTTAGACTTCCAGATTCGTATTCGACTGCCGGGTCATTTTGAAGGCGGCTGGGCGCACCTCGCCCATGACGTTGAGGGTCTAATGAAAGAATCGGCAACGTAATTTTTGCCTTACCAATAGTCCGGCTGTGATAACGATAGTTTAAAGCTTTCTGATCTTGAGCAACTAGACAGGGTAATGTTGCCAACTGCTTCCAAGATTCCCACTGCGAAGAATTTTTTGGCAGATATTGCTGCTTCCATTCGCTTGCGTACTGATCATAGATCAGGCAGGAATAAATGAATGAATGTAGCTGGCCATAGGCATCTGCGCCTCCTTTGCTCGTCTTGAGAAGTACCAGTGCCATCGAAAGCACACGGTCAATCGTCATGAAGTCGATAGCAGGAGGCTTTGGGCAGACAATAAATCCACCTATATTTTTAAACCAAGCCATTTAATTCTCTCCTATTTATGAGCATATATTTCCACGCACTAAAGCCTTGATGACTTCACGCCACCGATGAAACCATGACAACTGTGGAGAGAATTTGTTCCATTCATTTTCGTTCTTATGGATAGATAAGCTTCATTGCTGGCACAACACTCGGAAATCCATCTGCCAAATATTTTAGCATGTACTCGATCTTCGTTCCTGCAATTGCACCTTCTTTTTGCCAATAACGGTGTTCAATTCCCATAAGTTGCACTGCTGATGGATTCCAAGACTTTAAAGCATCTGGTGTATACCCCGATATCCACCAAACGCCGCATCCACTAATTCCCTTAATCCCATCCGTTGCTGGTAAGTGAGATTCGCCATTTGTTCGAGACGAGTAGGCTCTTTGTTGAAATTCGAGGCGAAAATGGATGGCTGGATCAAACTGAAAAGAGTGTGTTGGTAGCTCGTCACCCCTGTATGGACGGCATAAGTAATTTAGGGGGCTGGATTCAATACGATCTGGTAAAACTGCTAGCCACTCTTGCGGATACCCGGACACAAGGAAGAATCCATCGTCGCTCGTCCACTTTGAAGCGATTTGTGAGAGTGAGATTGGCCGACTTGATGAGGCGATACTTTTTGCGCTCTCGGACGATAATTTTATAATAGCTATATCCCATAACTCTTCTTCACTTGTTTGGAACACTGAATCATGAATGGGGACAGGGACGGCTTCCTCTTCACTCCAACCCACATAAAGATAAATATTGTTTTCAACAATTGCCTTGAGATCATGAGCAGCAGTAAGGATAAAATAATCGTCACCAATTCGAAGAAAGACACCAGACCTATCTCGAACAATTTTGTCATTTTGCACCGCATAAAAAGGAAGCGTTGCATCGATAATCCAAGGAAATACTTCCTCTTGGACACGGCGAATAAAATCACTGACCAGTGGAGACAAATCATTCATTAAATTACCGCTCAATAAAGTACAGTTTCTGACTGGTATAGTTGGCTCGATGCCATGTAAACGATATAGAAATGGGTACATCCCCAAAAAAAGCTGCCAGATTCAACGGAAATTTTACCGAATCAGCTACGGTAGTCAAAATTTCTAGTGAGAATTGGGATTGGCTTCTTGCTTTGTGGTCTACCTTCAATAAACCAAATTCCGGTAGCGGACAGTTCACCGTGCCATTTAGGCTGTTTCCAAGATTTCAATTTGAGAAACAAACCGAGTTGGTAATGGTAATTCATATGACGGTGCCATTTGATTTCCGTCGTAAAGCTCTTTTGTTGTGAAGCATGGCATGTGGATTATTTATGAAGATACACTTTCCTCTTCGAAGATTAATTTCAATCGATTATCGTTCGAAATATTGACAAGGTGATTATTGATGTCAACGGATTGTGATTTTGTTGATCCAATCAACCCAGTTTTTACTAATGCTTGAAATTGTTTGTTATTGAAATGAGGGGCATTATTGACGGAAAGCCCCTTATGTTTTGAGACCATGTGTCTCCAAATGCAGAGTGGATAATAAACCCCCAATGGAACTGAGTGGAGTTGTGAGATTTCTCTTTTGCATAGTTTTATGAAAACAGGGCATCTACAGAGCCTCGCAGAGTAATCATCATCTAGTTGTAAATTAGGACAAGAATCTAAACCGGGAATTGATTTCATTCGTTCAATTTCAGAATCATGACTCGTATCACTGCTTGGATAATATTTCCCTTTATGTTTCTGACATTTGTATTGAACGAAAACGAGCCGTTTATCATCAAGAAAATTATAAATGAGGTCCACACCCAGATACTCTTCGATTTTGGTTCTGTCAACCTTATGTAGATAAAGTTTCCGTCCATTGTGTTCGAATAAATGCTTCCCATCTGGTGTGTTCAACAGCTTCTCACTTTTATTAAAAATCCTTTCTATGTCAAAATCCAGAATTTGGTGCTCTCTCAATTCTGGAATATTCTGAGGATTCAAGCCAAATATTTTTAATGCAGTCTGGAATGCATCTGAGGATTGAACTTGGAGTTCTGAGTTGGCGAGAGGTTCGTTGAAAGTAAAATATGATTCATCAATAGAGTGTTTGTTGCTTTTAAGAATCGCTTTCTTTACAAGGTCTATTTTTGAGTCTGGTACCACAAATAAATCACGCATTAATAGCATGTCAGAGACCTGATCTTTACCAGACATGTCCATATTTATTTCTGATTCTGGAAAAACAGAATTAAATATTCCATGACTTACGAGGTGAATTCTTCTTACATCATAAAGATGGAGAGTCATCCCAATGTCGGCAGGCTTTGTCGTCCTACTTATCTTACAAAGCAACGCTTCGTTTTCTGTATCCCGAAAAAACCAAACCAAAAAAGAAGGGACGACAAGTTCCCGATAATCGTCTATGACAAAGCTAAAATTACTCGATGGCAGGGTGTCTCTTCCCTCCTTGTATGATCCATGAAGATAAATATTAGCAGTCATACTCTTCCCATTCTAACATGACCAATTTCAACACATTCGCTTTCAATATCACAGCCGACGAACTTTCGCCCATTTTTGCGACAAGCAACTGCTGTCGTAAAACTACCAGACATGCAATCACATACAAGGTCCTTTGGCTCAGAGAAATAGTTTACCAACATCTCCACCTCAGTTTCATGTTGCTGCCAGTCATGAAGTGATTTGTCTTTTTCCTGAACTAAAGAAACATCAGACCATCGTTTTTTTTTCTTCCAGTTTCCTTTAGAGAAAATTAAGATCGGTTTCCATTGGCTAGTGATCTGGAGTGGATGGATCATATTTGAATCTCCATTCCAGAATGATTGCGATAGCCCAAGACTGGCGGACTCCTGAAGAATACTTCAGAATCTTCTTAGGAGGAATTTATGAGCAAGGAGTCCAAAGTGTCAGGGAAACAGCATCGGCGATCGTTTACGGAAGAATTCAA
>Ga0222668_1001146_pt1 | contig 13005 bp, 10 predicted proteins | sample AntAcemetagen728_FD_179823 | JGI IMG/M metagenome (GOLD analysis project Ga0222668, IMG submission 179823) | Saline water microbial communities from Ace Lake, Antarctica - #728 | ecosystem: Environmental > Aquatic > Non-marine Saline and Alkaline > Saline | place: Antarctica: Ace Lake... | reverse complement strand
CGGAAAGATGCTTTGATGAGGAGAATCGGCTAATGTACCGAGATAAGTCTAGTATGGGCAATCGTCTCGCTCCTCAGAAACCAAAAGTCGATGATGAGGAAGCGAAGCGTAAAGCTCGTGAACGCGCTTTGATGAATCGACTGTCTTCCGCCCCCGGCAAAGCGTCTTCTTAAGGAGTAGGTAATGGTTGGTCTAAACCCTCGTCAGCAAGATGAGAACATAAGAAGGCGGAACACTTATGGCACCGGCACCCCTGCCGAGTCCATTGCGCAAGACAAAGAAAGGCTGGCGAGGCTTGTTAAGCCCGTTGTGCCTGACCTGAATCCTGACCCTACTCCTGACCCTACTCCTACTCCTCCCCCCAGCAACGATAGGAGAATAGACACTTCAGCCCCAGAGTACAGAGACGCTGAATACAACGCACAAATAGCGTCACTCAACAAAGCACTACAAGACTACGAAACAGGTGCCCAGCAGAGAGCTGACCGTTACGGACAAGACTTCCGCACAGGTGTACAACAAATGGGTTACCGTCCGACAGGTCCTTCAGGATTTGGCGATATTTTGGCAGAACAAGACCCTAACGCAGTACAAGCTGTAGGCGGTCAATGGGATTTGGAAGGGCAGTATGACCCTTACTCCGCTGCTGCTAAAGGCACCCGAGGACTTCGAGATGATTTCGCGGCTAGAGGAACTTTACGGTCTAGTGATTTTGGGCAGACTTTTGGAGAGTTCCAGGACCGTCTTGACGACCAGCTCACCTCTATGAACTTGGCGAAAGCCCGTTTTGGGGAGAACTTGCAAAGCGATCTTGCTACTGAGCGTTCGGGTACGGAAGAACGTAGGCAAGCTGTGGCGCGTACAGCACAGCAAAGGGCTATGTCTAATCAGATGGTTGCTATACAACGTGCTATGGCAGGTGGGTAACTATGACCAACCTCGGAGTAAATTTCAATCAGACTCGTAGCGGTATTGGTATTGGGGGTGGGGTAAATCCTTTCCAGCCTGTAGACGATGCTCCTCCCCCTCCCCCTCCTCCTCCTGTAAATGACGCTTCCGACCCTTCCGGTTTTATGGGGTGGGTACAGAGGGAATATGCTAATAGTGCTCTTGGAAGGGCTCAGGAGGTTGCTAACCCCGGTAGTGTCTCCAATTCCCCCGTAGGTCAGCCCCAAGAAGAACTTTATGGTATTGATGGGCTAATAGATAATTTTAGGGGCCTAGAACGGTGGCGCGGGAAACAAACATTAAATATGGTCGAGGCGATAACCAGGGCTCTTACAAGCCAAAAACAAGTTGATTACAACCAAGGCTTAGGCTCTCGGGCATACTCTACAGGCGACCCTAATGCTTCCCCCGAACTTACTACTGCTCAAAAACTTGCTCAGCAAGCAAATTTTCAGCGGTCTGGAAGAGCCGACCAGGACAACGCTTACGCAAATATCGCTATTGCTGAGGAAGCTGCTCAGGCCCCGACTGACTGGATGGCTGAAGCTATCGCCTACCAAAACCAGTTCGCCCCTGACTACAGCGGTATCCAAGACCGTTGGACCGACGAAGCCAACGCGACTAACGCCAGGATGCAAGCAATGTACGACCAGATTGCTTCTCGGGCCGGAGAAAACGTACAGCGGGTAAGCGACATTTACAGTGGTGCTTCCCAAGGTATTGGTTCCGCTTACGACACAGCATCAGCTAACACTCAAGCCGCTTACGCTTCCAGCCAGCAACAAGCCACCGATCAGATGGCTCGTCTTGGTATTGGGGCAGCAGCCCCTAATGTGTTGAACCCGGCTGCTTTGTCGCAGGCTGAGGCTATCGCTAACTTGGAGGTTGGGCGCGGTTCAGGTCAGGCAGCTAATGAGCGTTTTGGCGCTTCTGCGGGTGGTTTTGCTTCTCAAATGGCTCAGGTTGCTCAGCAGGAGGGTGCCCAGTATCAGACGGGTGTGACGGATGAGTTGCGTCGTCAGTTGATTGGTTTGGATATGAGGGCTCAGCAGGAGGCTTATCAGAGGGCTATGCAGGCTCCTGGTTTGGCTCAGAGTCTGGAACAGGCTTCTCGTATCGGCGAGCCGCAGGGATTGTCGGAAGAGCAAAGACTAGCTCAAGCAGAGTTTGACTTCCGTGTAGGAGAAGCTGGGGCTAACATTAGTATTGACAGGCAAAATGCTCGCACCGATGCGTGGTGGAGATTCTTCGATAGCAACGGCGGGGACCAAGAAAAGGCTAACCAATCAGTAGACCAACTAATAGCGACAGGTCGCATCTAGTTAGGAGTAGCTGTGCCGGAAAATTCTCTCGTATCTGCGGCTGCTGAGAAATATAAACAAGACCTTTTAGCTCAAACTAACCTCCCACAGGGGCCTATTGGCGAGTTTGAGCCAGTAGCACCCCCCGAGCCTGACATGAGTGCCCTGGGTAGTGTCATCGACTTCGTGAGTCGCCCCCTGTACGCAATAACTAACATTGCAGACAAAGCACTAGACCTGCCTGCACGATTTTCTGAAGGCGAAGCGTTCCAAGGTTTAGGCGCTTTAGCCGCCTCCCCTTTTACCGGGTTCTTCTCCAAGAGTCGAGACAACAAAAACTACACTTCAGACCTTATTGAGAAAAGCAGTGACGTGTTCAACAAGGGGCGCACCGGCTATGTCGATGTCAAAGACAACGTAGACCCTGTAACTAAAGGTGTTGTAGGTTTCGCCGGAGACGTACTCCTCGACCCTCTAACTTGGCTCCCAGCAGCTCAGGTTGTCAAAGGAATCAACTTGGGCCTTCGAGGGGTTCGTAAATTCACTGAGGTAGCCAAAAAAGTTATTCCCAAATCCAAGACAGCTAAAGAGGTCATTGAGGATACTGTCGGGAACGAGAAAGCTCCTACCAACAAGCCTGGCAGTTTCGAGGACTTGGCAGAAAACATAACAAACCCTGCTCAAGCAGAAATGAAGTTTTCTGACAGGGTGAAAGACGGTATCAAGAGGGGTCTGCTCCCCGAAGATGTTGTGTCCAGCAGTATGCGTACTACTATCAACGAGGCAAAAGTATTTAAGAGCCCCCGTAGTCGGCGTAACCAAATGGACCAGCTTCTCAAAGAATGGAGCATCGGGAAGCTCCCCACCGATTTGCCTACTGTCGGAGCTAAACTTGGCTACGAAGACTGGGTTAAGCAACTCAATAAACTGCCTGCGGCGGAAGCTGCCCTCGTCAAGGTTGCTGACGAAGTTGCCGGAGTAACAATCCCCGGAGGCACTCTCCAAGGGGTACGTGAAGTTCTTAAAGAGGCTGGCAAGAACGCTTCTGACGAAGTTTATGACCCATTCTTCCAAGCTGTGACAGATACTGTCCTCAAGCCTCTCCACATCAAGTTCTCTCAAGGATTTGACGCTGATCCTTTGGTAGACCTATTGGGCAGGTCTCAAAGGACCACAACTCCTACGGACCTCGCGGAGGGCGCTTTGAACACTGTGGCCCGTATTGCTCGACTTGCGGGTACTGAGTTGGTCAATGCGGAACAGATATTTACTAAGCCTCTTATGGCGAGTATGCGGGCTATGGACCCTGAAGGGATGGCTAAATTCCTCGACAACTCCCAGCACGTACTGAAGAATAAGGGCCTCGTGGAGGGTATGGGCAAAATTACGGGGTCTAGCGCGGAGAGAAACCTGCTCAAAGCTTTCAATGTCTCTCTGACCAAATACAGAACAGCTTTAGACGACCTGACAACTCGCGTAAACAGTATCTTGGAAGGCAACCCACCTATCCCCGTAGCTGCCGCTGTTGCTAACCTTTCTGAGGATTCTGCGTTCTTGGCGGAGCTCACGACACGTTTCAAAGATTTGGGGTTCAATGACCCTAACCTTATTCAGGATTCGGCTAAAGCTATTTCCCGCGCTTTGGTTTCTATGATGAGGAAGAATTTTGACGTAGACGAGTTGAAAGCTCTTGGGTACAAGCCTGAGATTAGGAAGAACGGCGAGATTTACATTACGGATGAGGGAATTGCCCGTATTTCTAACTCGTACAACACGTTTGCTCAAAACGATTTTTATACGGAATTGTCTAAAGAGTTCCGGTTCTTGTTTGGCGGGGTGCCTATCCGAACTAACGCAGGCAATATCAAATCTAGCCGAGTCGGTGGCCCCAAAGGTGTTCGCAACGTCTACGAATATGAGACGTTGCCTGCCTATTACCAGGGGGGCGCTGGGGATGTCGCATACAACGCTTTCAAAGGCTACGATCTAACTCAAAACATCCAGAATTCTACAATGGCTGCTTTGAAAACTGCGGAAGATTTCTTATCGTCTCTGGGGATGCCCATTGTTTTGGATGTCACTACTAAGAGTGCCGGGCGAGTTGTTACACCTCTCCGTTATAGTGACGTTATTGAGTCTCTGAGAATGGGCTTTAACGCGCTCACTAAGATTGAAAGAAATGGAATTCCTGTTATTAGGGCCTCCGATTCTGCGCGGTGGCTACAGCTTGCTTTGTTCCATGCAGGAACAGGGGTTTCTCGCACACACCTTATGGACGGCGTAATGGCCTCGATGAGTGGTGCCACTAAAGAAGAGATTGTTAAGATTCTTGTGTCGGGGAAAACTCGGTATGGCAAGGACCTGCCCAAAGGAGCCAACTGGCTGTCTGGTGCGAGTACGAACGCTGATTTTGGGTTCTACCCCATAAAGAGGGGCCGTCCTGACGACGCTAACGGGTTTACTACGACAGTCAAGGAAGATGTTGATGGGCAAATCATAGGTCACTTTGGTACTTGGAATAACAAAGTCCTTGCCGACAACCTCGCAGAGGCAATTATAGCTTCTCGCAACGCCCTGGAAAACATCTCAGAAGCCCGTAAAGCACAGTACGCGACCAGGGGAATTACCGAGTTCCAGAGCATTTCCCCTCAAATAGCTGCCCAGTTTGTTCGCATGTTCAAAGACGAGAAAAACGCTAGAGCTGCGATCATGGCTGTGAACAATTTGGGTTCTGTCGCTATTGACTATGGTGAGGCTCTCAAAGCCACCAGCTTGGCTGTTATGTACACTGCCGGAGCTTTGAGAAGCGTCATTCCCCAAACTATCCGTAACATGGCTAAAGCTACGAGCGACTTTGAGGAAGCCATCAAAATAGGGGATAACGCCCTTTTTGACGCTCGACAGAAAGCGGCTGCTGCTAACGCAGACGACTACAAGAAGATTTACGATGAGGGTATTGAGGCGGCTGACGAGGTACAGGCACGCCCAGAACTTTACGATGAGGCCACTCGGGAAACAGCAGATGTTGTCAAAGAGGTAGATATAAGTAACCCCAGCATCGCATACGATGGCTACGGCCCTGTAATGTTGGGGGCTATGAAAATAGCTGGTGCGCTCAATGCTAAGTGGGGCATGGACGTAAAGAACCATCTGTCGGCGTGGATACAGTTTCAATCTATCGGAGTCGTTACAGCTAATTACATGGGCAAGCTTAAAAAGCTTGACGAGCTTAGGCTACGGCACCCCACTCTGGCTGATGGAACCAACCCTATGCTTGCTACTGCTATGCGAGAAATTCAGAAGTCTCTGCGTAGCGGGAAAGCAATACCTGACGAGTTCGTACAGAGCAACCCCGCTATGGCAAGAGCTATCAATGAGCTTAGAGAAGAATTGGGCAAGGTCTACAACGTCTCAAGTGACCTGGTAAGGAACGCCCTAAACACAGGGTTCGGGCGAGCAGGACTCCCTCTGAGTGTTATCAACAAATACCTCGCTAAATTCGCTGTCCTAGGGAGGCTCGGGGACAACAAAGCTAGGATACCCGAATCAGGGCAGTTTATTGATGAAGGTTTGGCTCGGCAAGTTCATTCCGACACAGGGCTTGATCCTCTTTCTGCGGGACTAAACCAGTGGATTGATTGGGACATAGCAGACCCAATAGATTTCCTCCGCCAGTCTCACGGAGCGATATTCCAAATGGCGACAGAAACGTCTTTTATAGACAACTTTATTAACCAAATGCGTATCAAAAAGCTATCTGTAAGAAACGCGGGAGAAGCCGCAACTAAAGGATTTGTCCGACTTACGGGAGGTAAAGGCTCTTACTTTGGGGCGATTATCCCTAACGACTTGTACGTAGACAAGAACGTAGCTTCTATTTTTCAAAAAATGGACGAAGCAATGCGCCCGGACGAGTTCTTGCAAACCGGGTTCGGGAAGGCTGTGCGAACTTATTTTGACGTTATTCTCAACCGTTGGAAGACGACAGTTACCATCCTTCGCCCGGGCCACCACGTCAGGAACCAAATTGGGTCGCTGTCCCTGCGTTACTTTGCTCTCGGGCCAGATGGGTTTGTCTTCGCTGATACTGTCGCAGGCCGTCAATTAAAAGGTAGAAACCACTATAAAGACGTAGACATGCTAAAAGCACAGGGATCGGCTACAGAGACCATTCCCCGAGATACTGAAATTATGCTCCGTACCAAGCTGGGCACCATGACCTCTCAGCAGCTAAATGACGATTTTTACGGCATCCTGGCTATTGAGGGCCGAAAAGCTGAGGACTTGTTAGGCCAAGACATCCTAAAAACTAGGTACTCTAAGGTAGTAGACAACTTCTTCACAGCAGCTACTTTGGGGGCCGGTAAGCGCGGGGGCTTTATAGAGAAGGCAGCCCTAGATGTGTCGTGGTACATTCACCACAGAAACATTTATGCCCACTACGTTCAAGCTCTCAAACAACTAGGAGACGCAACCTCTAAAAAGCCTTGGGTACGGAGCCTCACAGAAACCGTAGTGCCTAAAACTATGGCAGAAGCCCGAGCGTTAGCTTTGGAAAGCGCCCTCAAAACCCACCCCACACCTAACCAGTTGTCCGCCTGGGAGAAAGTGTTTGGTCGTCGTTTATTCCCCTTCTACACCTGGATAAAACTGGCTTCCGTAGCACTCGCAGAAGCATCAATTCTCAACCCCGCCAGAACCATAACCCTCATACCTAAAGCCAGCTATAACTTGGCAATAGCGATGGGTACTGATCCGTACTCCATGTACAGCCCATTCCCCACCGATCAAGAATTCCCCAGCTTCTTCGAGGAAGAGGCTACAGGGCCTCAAGCCAAGTGGGGAAACAGGTATATCGGACTCAGCCCAGGGTTCGCTAACCTCGACATTTACAACACTTTCAGCGCAGGGCCTCTCCAAGCAGCTCTAGAGCTCAGCAACCCTTTATTGCGTATCCCGCTAGAACTTCTTGCAGGGTCCCGACTGAGCACACAGTCCCCCATCGGAGACATTAGCGACTACCTCGATTCTTCAATTCCAGGAGTGAACTACATTTCTAGTATCAGTGGTCGCAGTGTGACCGGGTTGGGGGAGTTGCAAGACCAGGTAGAGCGAGGCAACAAAACTTCTTTCGACCAAAAAATGGGTGCTTTCAACTGGCTGACAGGATTGAGTGTAAAGAACTATAGTAGACCTAACTACATCAACTACGCGGAAATTGAAGAGCGTAACAGGATTGCAGCCGAACAAAAGAAGAGCACTGGTTTTCTAGGGTTTTTAGGTTTTTAGGGGGGGTAAACAATGAGCATGTTGAACAACAACGCTAACCCTGCGAGGGTAGCTAAAAACTTTGCTGACAAAGAATTACAACGCGCACAGAATAAAGCTCCCGACACTATGAGTGGTGTCTTTCAGCCCCTTATTGAGCGCGAAGAACCTTCTCTTCCCAGCCCTGACAGTATTGGCGCTCAGGCACCACAGCCCGCTAGTTGGATTGAGGGCCAGAACGTCCAGATACAGCAGGAGCGTGACCGTTTCAGTCAGGCAGAGGCCAACGTTAATGCTATGAACTTGCAAGCTCAGGAAGCTCAGCAGGTTGAAGATAATTCTGCCACTAATGGCATCAAAACTGCTACGGAGGGCAACAACTCCCTCACCTCCGGGGACAGACAACAAATCCTCAATGAGGCTTCTACCTACGCCGGAGCTGACTACCAGCTTGGGGGTAGAACCGCTAAAGGAATTGACTGCTCGGGACTCGTACTGTCGGTGTACAACAAACTAGGGTACAGCCTCGACACGCACCTGGTTAGTGGTATCAGGAAAGAAATACCCGGCGTGAGAACAGCTGTGGAAAACTTGAAACCAGGCGATCTTGTCGTGTGGGGCGACGATAGCCATATTGCTATTTATGCGGGCAACGGGATGATTTGGGATTCTTCCAGAAGCAAAGGAACCACTCGCAGACCACTTTGGGGCGGAAAAGGCCAGTACGGTATCGCCGTTCAACTACCAGGAGACTAAAAGATGACCCCTCAGCAAGCAGCAACATTTTTCTACGACTACGGGCCACTTATCTGGACCGTTTTTATCCTTATCGCCATTATTGCTCTCCTAGTCAAAGCATGGCCCGCAATCTCTCGGGCAGTACACATTATTGACATCATCAACGAATTACCCGCCCGGCTGGACACAATAGAAGACCGTATAAAGCGTGTGGAGCAAGAAGTGAAAACTAACGGGGGCGCAAGCCTCAAAGATGCTCTGAAACGTGTGGAAAACCATCTCTACTCCATGAAATGAAGCACCCCCGGCTAGGACGGTAACCGAGGGTGCAATAAAATGCTATCACAGAGGTTTTGGCTGTAGTAAGCCTTTCGTTTCAAAGTAGTAGTAGCCATGATTATAGGCATCTATAGAGTGGCTCTTGCTATGATCGCTGGGACGTTTGACCCCGCTGTGCAAAGCTGCAACGGTGAGTACTGAAGCGTCTTGCCTGACCATTTTAGCTTTATGTCTTTTCGCATAAGCTTTGAGAGCTCCAATGACTTGGACAGCGGGGAACCGGCTACCTGTCTGTACGAGTTGTTTCCCCTGTCGGAGACGATAATCTTCGTACACGATGACGGAGACACCTTCTAGGAGTTCTAGCTTTTCTAGGAGCGCATCGAAGTCGAGTGCTTCTTTCTCAATGAGTTCGCCTTTGTCTGTCCAGTAGGCGATCCCTGTGGTGTCTCCTGGGTCTACTGTTATGACCATGTGTGAGACTCCGCATCAAGGCAGTGATTAGCTGCCATGTCTTCTTCACTGTCCAAATAGTCGCATTTGGGACATTCATAAATAATTATCATTAGTAGAAGACCATTACTCCTTCATCGTAGGCTTCCTGCTTGACAGTTTTAATCCAACGGTCAAACCAGGCGTAGCCTTCCTGCCTAGCATCTTCAATAGGCAATGTGCGGTCAATGGCAGTGGTCATCGAATAACCCACCATAATACGCACCCACTCGGTGTCTGGCGTGTACTCTTCATTATTCATTTTGTATCGTCCTTTTCTGGAACCCAGCTATCTACCTCAACTGCGAACCGAACATCAAAAGTAATGTCGCCTGTGACAGCGTTTACATCCTCCATTGTTGTCCGTATCTTCTCAATGTATTGGGGTACTGCGGATTCCTTAACCTCGAATGTAATCGAATCGTGTACTTGAAGCAACATCCGACAGTCAGGACCATCCAAGTCCCTGAAACATCTGACCATGATGCGCTCCACAATATCTGCGGCTCCTCCCTGAATCACGCTATTCATTGCTTTGTAAGCGTCATTCCGGTTCTCGAAATGACGTTCCCGACCAGTCCAAATCTTGATGCGCCCATCCTGCATTACTTTAGCTGTGCATCGTTCATTGAACTGGCGGAAGTTAGGGTAACTGGCGAAATAGTTTTGCCTGATGCGCTTCGCCTCTTCACTGCTGACATTGAACGCATCTTTCAGGCGTTGCTCCCCAGCACCGTACTGCATCGAATATACGAGCGTCTTTGTGTCGTGCCTGGACATACCCAGTTGCTTCGACATCTCCGTGAAAATGTCTCGCCCCTCATTGAAGATTGTCTCCAATTCTTTCTCCCCCGCATACGCGGTAGCGAGACGCAATTCTAACTGGCTAAAATCAGCGTTGAGGAGGACATAGCCTTCTTCTGCAATAAAACAGTCTTTGACCTTCCCATTCCACGGTTTATCGGAAGACTTAGGAATTTGCTGCAAGTTTGGCTCAGCGCAAGAAAGGCGACCCGTAGCAGTACCGTGTAGTCGATAACTACACCTCAACCGACCATCTATATCAAGTAGCTCAAGATAGGGCCTGTACGCGGCGCTGACAGCCTTCTGCCAGCCTCGGAACTCCTTTATTTGCTTCGCAACGGGGTTATCGAGCTTTTCCAGCATCGAATCATACGCTAACATGGCCTGTTTATCGAAACTGGGTGCTCCCGTCTTTGCGCTCTTCTTCACGACAGGTAACCCGAGGTCGTCAATAAGCAGTTTTTTCATCTGTTTCGGGCTTGCCGGGTTGATTCCCATGCTTTTTTCTATTCGAGCCATGTGCTCGTCCCCGAGTCTCACGTATTCCCGAGCAAGGTCCTGGTCAATGCGTACTCCGTGGCGCTTCATAGACAGTAGGACACGTACCAGGTCCTGCTTGTGAGGCCACAGATCGGCTGGTAGGGCTTTCCACTGGGGTATCTGCTGAAGCAGGTCCCAGAGTCGCCAGGGGAGCTCTGCGTCACGTATTGCGTAGTCCCACATCATCTGCCAGGTAGTGTTCTGCCAGCCCGTCTTCTTTTCTTTCTCAATAAAAGCGTCTTTTATCTTGCCCTCATTTTTGAGGTAGAAAGCTGCGAGAGAATCAAGCCCTTTGTTGTACGGTTTGTTCTCGTTAATTAAGTGGGCCACAGTGGGTACGTCTATAAAGTTCGTGTGTTCGACCCTTATACCCACGGTTTCTAAGGATAAAATGTCGAACTGGGCGTTACAAAAGATGAGCGTTATTTTATCTCGCTCCAACACGTATTTAAGCATCCCCCTGGTTTCGGGGATTATGTTCTCCCCGACAGAATGGAAGAGGGGAAAATAATGGCTGAGAGGTTCCCCATCAATCAGGGTCGCAATACTGACCCCTATACAAGTGTGCTCCCCGCTGGCTACCCTCAGCCCCGTAGCCTCAGTGTCTACAGAAATCTCCGCTTCGGGGTGGTCGTACAGTTTCTTCAGCACCTGACGACTCTCCGCATCAATATCATCAAAGTTCAAAATTGCTGTCCTTATCAAACTGGTTAAAGATATTCCCCATATCGGTGGAAAAGCTTAGGTTCTCGGGGTTACGAGTAATCTGGAAAGCATCAGGCGTTGGCCCGAGCCTATTCTTGAGGATGTCCACCTGTAGCAGGTTGCCCTCAATCGTCTTCAGCGATAATACAAAGTCCACATCTGTCGTGATATACGTGCTGCCATACACATCTGACAGTTCAACACCCTTCTTTTGTCCGTCATTAGCTTTCTTACGGTTGTGGTGAATCATGATCATGGCGCACGAATACTTGGCTCTCACGGTGGAAAGGTAGTGGATAAGGTTCTTGACCCCTTGCTCATCCGTCAGTTCTCTAGAGCTCACCTTCTGTAACGAGTCGATGACGAGAATGTCTGGCATACAATCATTCATTATCTGGTCAAAGAACACTTGACCTTCGGGTGTATCAAGGTTGATAGGTGTTCCGAACGGGGCGACCAGGAAGTTACGGTTCAAAGTATTCTTGTCCGGGTAAGCCTTACCAATAGTGCCCATAAAATGGTTTAGAGGTGCAGCTGACATTTCCAACGACAAGAATAAGACCTTCTTCTTCCCCGCAATGTTGTCCCAAGTCAGAAACTTCTTTTCCCCCAAAGCCATATGTGCCGCAAGAGCAATAGACAACTGTGTCTTACCTGTCCCCGGATACCCAGTAATAAGCCCAAAGCCCCCCTGAGCCAGTAGTCCATCCAGGACCCACTCAATCTTGAACTCAGCATCCACAAAATCTTGGTACCCCCACACCAGCTTCGACTCACCCATGACAGGGGCACTCTGGTTAGCGGAACTAATCAACTTGCTAAGGTCCACGTTGTCCAGCGAATTGTAGCCATGCTTCTGTCGGGCGCGATTCACGAAGTCAGTGAGCCTACGGTCCCGGTCACGGCGGGTTTTGTACTTCCCCCACCTATCATCAGCATCATAAAGAATCCGAGCTATCTGTTCGTCCCCCCAGCCGAGCTCTGCCCCAAGGTGAGCCAACTCCGACATAGCAGCCGAACGATCCCTTTTAGGAGGCCCTGCAAAGTATGAGGCATCCCTATTGAACTTGTCTGCCATTTCAGAAGTCCATTTAGCTAAAGTACGTACATCCTCAAGCGAAGGTAGCTCCCCAAAAACTAAATCAGTGCTGACAATCTTTCGCGCTGACGGTACATGAGCAAAGTCCTCAAGACTATAATGGCTCTTCACGTTCCCACTCCTTCACTATCACCGGCATGTTGCGCTTGTGATTAGTGGTACGGATTGGTCGAAGTATTTGATCCGCGTCCCAGCCAGACGTATCCGCGTGCATCACATAGGCGAGTGCCCTGTTTTTATCTTCTAGCTCTTCAATGTCTAACAGGAAGTGGTCAAGCTTCCAGTAGCAGTGCTCGTGCCCTTCAATGGAGGATTGGATAATCAGAGTGGGGGGAGGGATAAATATCTTCCCCTCCTCTGCTTCCTGCGCCCACTCTTTAGGCGCGTTCCCATCGAAGTCCACCCACAGCATCCAACTGCCCAGTACATTCTCTTTGGCGGGGTTAGCTGCTTTGAACAAAGCAGGTGAATAGAACACGTTAGCTTTTATTGCCGACCATTTCAGCGTGTGTCGGATGACCCCTTCTCGTTGCCGAGGCCATTCAAACATGTAGGGAGTCCATTTGGATTCGTGCTCAATAGGTAGGTAAACAAACGTGGGTTTGTTCGTAGGCGACTCTTCGCCCCAGACATAGTTGTAAAATTCTTTCAGCTCTTTCGTTGCGTCAATCATTAGGCAACCAGTTTCAAAACAACCAGGACAGATCGCAAGCTTTAACCCACTCAGTTGTTGCTCTACGTTGGTCACTCATTATCGTTACCTTCCCAGTAATAGTGCTCACAAGGCTTCACGTCCTCGGGTACCAAACCCGTGTCATACCCCTCTTAAGA
>Ga0222668_1001141_pt1 | contig 13095 bp, 14 predicted proteins | sample AntAcemetagen728_FD_179823 | JGI IMG/M metagenome (GOLD analysis project Ga0222668, IMG submission 179823) | Saline water microbial communities from Ace Lake, Antarctica - #728 | ecosystem: Environmental > Aquatic > Non-marine Saline and Alkaline > Saline | place: Antarctica: Ace Lake... | reverse complement strand
TTGCTTGCTCTTCGGTTTCGGGTTCCTCGCGAATAGAATTCAAAGGGCTTTCATATGCATTAGCTTCATGCGAATCGTTTTTTTCTTCTGATAAATTAGATTGCCGTATTAATTCTGCTACAACTTCATTTTTAATATCTTCTTTAGCATTATTAAAATTTTTAAATTCTTCTAAACTTTTCATCAATATATCATTGAGAGACGAAAAATTGTGCATCAAGTCTGTCATTTTTTGTTCATTTTCGGATTTATATTTTTCTAAACCGTCTGACAAATCTTTATTCATATGATTTGTGCTTTCCATATTTTTTAACACAAACATTAAATTTTTATTAGCCGTATCATGATTTGTTATCATTTTTTCTTCAACAACTGTTATTTTACTATTAAATTCTTGCATATCTGTAGATGGACCATCTAAATTCGTTTTGCCATTTATTAATTCTTCAATTTGTTTTATTTTTTGTGCGTGATTATAAAGTATTTGTGTCGGATTAAATGCTTGTTTTTGAGCTTGAGATTGTTGTGAGACATTATTTGACTCGTTTATAGACACATGTCTTGATCGTTGTTCTTCTGGTGGACGTGTTCTGCGCTTAATAGCCGACGCTAACCCTGCTCCGCTCATCTTATAAATTTATTTCTAAATAATATCTAAGTTATTTCCGCATTAACATTTTAATTGGTTCGTGATATTTATAGTCTTCTAATTCAAAATCTGATATAGTATAATCCGCAATATTATCATATTTGCTAGTGATTTTGAGACGAGGAAATGCATGCGGTTGTCTCTCAGTTTGCAATTTTAAACTATCAAAATGATCATCGTATATATGAGTATTTCCTAAATAATATATAAATTCATCGGGTTCTAGACCGCAATGGTTCGCCAATAAATGAGTTAAAAAACTGTAACTTGCAATATTAAATGGAACACCTAACCCAACATCCCCGCTCCTCTGGTATAAACTACATGATAGATATAGTCCTTTTCGAACATTGAATTGCATTAGGACATGACATGGCGGAAGAGCCATTTCTTTAAGTTGACATGGATTCCACGCTGAAATAATAATTCGCCGACTCGATCGCGTCAACGGATCTTTAAGAGTTTTAATGGCTTCATATAATTGATCGATTCCTTGGCCTTCGTAAATGGATTCGCAGTTATCATACTCGGCATTAAAATGTCGCCATTGAAATCCATATATTGGACCTAAATCATTCTCTCGATAATTTGTTAATCCAACACTATCTAAGAAATCACGACTACCATTATCATTCCATATATTTACATTTTGCTCTTGTAAAACGCGATTATCAGTATTTCCACTAATAAACCATAATAATTCTTTAAGACATGTTTTCCATGCAACACGTTTAGTGGTTAAAATTGGTATTTGGCCATTTGAAAGATCAAAATGCATTGCACTCCCATAAATCATTTTAGTTGTGCCATTACGGCCTATTTCTGTGGAACCATGTTCTAAAATATCATCGATTAAATTAAGATATTGGTATTCTTCATGGAATTCGTTATTGCGATATTTATTGTTATTTAGGATACGAGAAAGCATATTAATGATAATATATGGATAATATGATTTAGTTTTAATTTCTTTTTCTTTTATTCGATTTGAAAATCTAATAATTTAGTAAATAAGGTTATTTTGTATTTTTATTTATATTTTTATTTATATTTTTATTTATTCAGGATTTTAATTTCTTAATATAAATCATATATGGATAAGGCAGAAGAAATCATAGATAAAGATGTAAATAAAATCGCCGGATTTTTCAATTATGTATTCAATTTTGACGATGACAATAAAGCAAATATGTTAAATATGATGCAATATGTGGTTTTAGCAGTTATTCCGGTAGTTGTTATATTAAAGGTAATTAAAGAATATATTCCTGAGGAGGATGATTCGAAAGGAAGTTTTGAATTAACTTTAGAAGTAGTTGTTCAACTAACCGCATTATTTATGGGAATGTGGTTTATTGATAGAATTGTAAGATATATTCCAACTTATAGTGGTGAATCATATCATAAATTCAACGCCATTAATTTTATTATTCCTCTTTTAATTATTTTAGTAACTATGCAGACCAAGTTAGGTGCAAAAATTAATATTTTAGTTGATCGGGTTGTCGATTTAGCCGATGGCCAGATGAATAAACCACAAAATGGTGGAAAAGGCGGTAATGTAAGAGTTAGACAACCATTAGGGCAAACACATCAAGTAAGTCGGGCTGACACAATGGATTCGGTTGTTTTACCTCCGTCTGGGCAAATGATGGGTGGGGGAGGAAGCACATTAATAAATAATTTACCGAATATAAATAATAGTGGACAGGACCCTAATGCAAGATATGGAAATGATGTTATGAATTTGTCGATGATGGATGGCGGAGAAGAACCAATGGCGGCAAATGGATTGTTGGGCGGAGCATTCGGAAGCGGATGGTAAATATACATTTTTAAAGTTCATAATTTTCAAAAATGTATAGTATAAAAAAAATTGAAATACTTTTATACATGAAAACAGTGTATTATACAATCACACACGCACATCAAGCTTCTAAAAATGTCATCTACTCAGTTTCAGATCTTCATTCCCGTTCTCCACCATACCATTTCGGTTGAGCAGGCAACCGAATATTTGAACTCGAGCTTGAATGACGAAGAAGAGGGTACGGCATCGTGCGATATCAAGGCGGTTACAAAGGGCACTCGGCGGTTTGCGTTTGTGAAGTGGGACAAATTCCCAGAGACGGAGATGGCACAGCGATTCAAGGCTAAGATTGAGAGGGATGAGCCAGTGAAGCTTGTGTACGATAACCCCCGGTATTTCATGTGTTGCAAGATGAACGAGAGGGAGAAGCCCGTGCGAGCGAAGCCATTCTTGGACATGGAGTAGAATGGGATGAGTGAATGAGTGTGTGTGAAGTGTGTGCCGTTTTTTGTTTTTAATAATTTATCTATTTTTTCTTTTTAAATTTTTACCTCCATGAAATATTTTTTCAAAAATATTCTCTGATTTTAAAAGTTTTAAATCATCTAATATTTTTTTTGTCGCTGGAAATGTATCTAATCCCAGAATTATCATTAATACAATATAGTATATTATTGTTAATATATTTGCTGTCTTATTAGATGAATCATCACATGCAGATAAAAATAATAGTAGCGGTATGAGTAATAAAATACAGATAATTATATAATACATATGCTCGAATACTTTATTCGTAATTATTAGTGTAAAAATTAAACCTAATACATTTATAATATTTAATGATGTATTTGGAGTCGATTCACTAATAGATATACTTGCTATAACAATACATATTATCGGAATACTACATATTAAAATCGACATCAGTATTTTTACCATTTTAGTATGTCTTTTACCCATAAAGCTACCTATACTGCTTTTAACGCTACCTATACGGCTACCTATACTGCTAACTAGACTGCTGCCGGTTGTATGTGAGACTCCACCAGCCTGAGGTTGCACCGCATTAAATATTGAATCTTCAGCGTTTTTTAAGTGTGTTAAAAATGGAAATGTTTTTTCTAAGGTTTCAAAAAAATCTTTTAAAATTGTTTTCATTAAAATATAAATAATTGCTAAAATTATTAGGATTCTATTAATATAAATTGAAGGTGATCCTTCGCAACGGTCAGCGTTATAATCATCTTGTGTATATAATTTATTATTTTCTAAAAATGCCTTACCATTAAAAATAATTATTGGTAATACAATACATAATATAAATACTCCCACTAAAATGTAAACCTGAATATTTGTTTGTATATGCTTGATAAACTCCTCTAATGCTTTTCCAACAACTAGCGTCATCAAAACTAATATATATAACTATTATATTTTTTATAAGAAATAGTTATATATTTATGAAAATCCTATTTGCTTAATTATCATCCGTTCCAATTGTATTTACTAAATCATCCTTAATATTTACATTATTACATACACGTTTAATTACCTTTCCACCAACATCGGTCAAACTACTAGAGCACCTACGCACTAGATCAATAAAATAATCTTGCTTATCTGGATCATCCATATAATTAGGGTTGGCATCCATCCATTGTTTCATATTTTTATATTGGATTTTGGTTAGTTCTTTAATTGCCGCCTTCATTTTCGTCTTATCTTGGTCTTTTTCCCATCCATCTTGATCCTTGATATATAATGTCTCTCGTTTCATATCTGTACAATGGACCGGTCTCTCATAAATCGATAATTTATTTATATTTTCAATTAATAAATTAGATAATCCTTCTGTTAAACCTTTATTTTTCGTTATGTCCAAGTCTTCTAAAGATATATTGATTTGCTTAATAAAATCATTCATATTGATTGCATTATGACATTGTTCATTTAAAAATATGTTAATATTAAATCGATTATTCACATTATTTACATTTGTAACATTATTATTATTGCCAATCTTAGGTATCATCTCTCCTATTTGTTTCTGTTGAGTTTCTAAAGTCTTTTGTTGGTGTTGCATTGTTTCGTATTGTTTAACCATCATTTCCTTAATTTCTGTATTTTCTTGGAGTATCTTTAATATAACTTCTGTCGATATATCATTCGTTTTATTATAATCATTAAAATCTCCGTTCGATCCTATTATTGTATTTGATCCAATATTTGAATCAATATTTGAATCAATATTTGAACCAATATTTGAATCAATATATTTACATGTTTTTTTATGTTTTGATAAACTTGATCTATGTTTGTATTCTTTTCCACAATAACATATATTTTGTTTGGATAACCTGTTTGGTAAAAAAGCGCATTTAAGCGCGTTTTCGGACGATATGGTGTTAGTCATAATTAATTTTAGATGTTTTGCTGTCAAATTATGTCTGTTAAAATCATATTTTTTGTTACATTCAAAGTCACATGTGTCACATTTAAATTTATATTTGTTAAAATGCCCTAAAATGTTAGTCGAATTGTTAGCCATTTTATATATATTAGACTAACAAAAAAAGCGTCTAAATCCTTTTTTAAACAAAAAAAATTCTATGGTAAGGGCTTTTTTCAACAAAAAAACCAGTAATTTAGACCGGTAGGGTAAGAAAAGTGTGAAAAGTGGTTTTTGACAACGATTTCCCAAAGTATTTTCGCAAATCCCAAAATGGACATTTTAAAATGTCCTTTTCTCAGATTTTCTAACTCTGTTGAAAACTCGTTTTTTTCACTTTTTTTTATGATAAGAAAAAATAATATATACTATATAATATACCAGAGGATATTCCTTTTAAAGATGGCGTCGGCAAAGAACAGTATTCGTGACCATACAATTCATTCCAATAATTCATGTTAAAGAAGCTTTGTTTCATTCATTAAATCATCCTTGATATTCACATTATTACATACTCGTTTAATTACCTTACTATCAATATCCGTTAGGCTACTAGAACATCTCCTAACAAGATCAATAAAATAATCTTGTTTGTCGGGATCATCCATATAACCAGGGTTTGCATCCATCCATTGTTGCATATTACGGTATTGTATTTTTGTAAGGTCTTTTAATGCCGCTTTCATTTTTGTTTTATCCTGGTCTTTTTCCCATCCATCCTGATCCTTAATATATAATGTCTCTCGTTTTATATCAGTACAATGGACTGGTCTCTCATAAACCGATAATTTATTCATGTTTGCAATCAATAAATTAGATAATCCTTCGGTCAACCCTTGGTTTTTCGTAATATCTAGATCTTCCAAAGAAATATTAATTTGCTTAATAAAATCATTCATATTGATCGCATTGTGACATTGTTCATTCAAGAAAATATTAATGTTAAACTTATTATTTGTATTATTTGTATTATTTGTATTATTTACAGTTGTCGTATTACCAACCATTGGAATCAATTCGCCTATTTGCTTCTGTTGAGTTTCTAATGTTTTCTGTTGGTGTTGCATTGTTTCGAATTGTTTGACCATCAATTCTTTTATATCGGTATTTTCTTGGAGTATCTTCAATATAACATCCCGAGATATATCATTCGATTCAATTATTGTATTTGAACCAATATTATCTCCAATAAATTTACAGGTTTTTTTATGATTATATAGCGATCCGCGATGCATATATTCTTTCCCACAATAACACGTAAACAGCTGTGGGGATTTTTTGGGATCAAATGTTGTAAAATCGGTTGTATCGGTTGTATTTTCTTTATTTGATCGAATTTTATGTTTTTGCGTTTGTAAATGTTTCGAATAATCTTTTTTACTTGATGTATATAGCTCGCAAATATCACATCTGAAATTATTTGTACATTTTTGCGACTTTTGTCCTAAAATAATCCCCATATGTTGTATAATAATACAACATTTTTTATCCCTAAATTCTTTTTTATTTACAATATTTTTTTATGGTAAGGGCTTTTTTCTACTAAAAATTCAATAAACTAGACTGGTATGGTAATAAAAGTGAAAAATATGGTTTTTGAGAACGATTTCCCAAAGTATTTTCGCAAATCCCAAAATGGACATTTATAAATGTCCTTTTCCCAGATTTTCTGACTCTGTTGAAAACTCGTTTTTTTCACCTTTTTTTATGATAAGAAAAAATAATATATACTTTAATAATTACTATACTATACTACATAAGAGAATATACTTTTATTAATGTACCCAACCAACACCCAACAAACACTGAAAACAGCTATATTAGCCAAACGAAATCACCGATGTTTCATATGGTGCTTCATATTCTTCGCGATCATGAAAAGCAATATCCTTATCCAGAGGGCGTCCATCCAAAACCCTACATTCTTGTGTATCTTCTGTCAATCCAATATACATGATTGCATTTGTAATACTGTTCTCTTTCAATTGTACGAGTATATCAGAGGGCATAGATAATATATAAAATCTATACATGTGTGTGGTTTCTGGTGTATCTGAATCCATTTTAACGAACCCAAGATATATAACCAATGCCTTTCGATCATTCTCTCGTAAAACGTTAACCATACTATCTATTAACTCTTCCATCTGTTCTTCGTTTGTTGTTATTGGTAATTGCACTACAATACACTGTCTAGTTTTGCGCGGAACTATTACATGATAGATTTGATTCAAATCGGCAGTGTCAATAGAAGCCATTGATCTATTGATGAGAGTTCGTGTTTGTTCGATTATTACAAAGATATATTTCAAATATAATTTCAATTTCAATTTTTTTTTACCCATTATATTTTAAATATCAAGTATATATTATATGACTTATAAAATGAAGAAAATGAAGAAAACTAAAAAAAATACAACAAAAAGAAAAAGTGTTAGAAAAAGCGGTAGAAGAAATGTTAAAAGAAACAATAAAAAATATTCAAGAAAAATTAGAGGAGGAGGACAACCCCAATTAATACCGATGTCAAAAATATATCAACCATATTTGGATGCTGCTGATGATAGTGAATTGTTGATAAATTTACATCACAAAATTTTAAATAACTTTATGAAGCTGAACAAATCAAATAAAATTACCGATCTCGATGCTTTATGTAGACATTTGAATAGTCAAGATGGAACAATATCTAATATCGACGCTTTTAAAAAAATAATTAAGGATATAATTTATAATATAATTATCGATGATATTAATTTTGAAATTTATTATGATATTGATACTGGTAGTTGGTATAATAGTGATATTAATGACGAAACCGAGGATAACCATTTAGATAAATTAATGGATAGATTTATTAAGTTATATTATTGCGAAACGGATTAACTATATAATATTTTTTATCTATTAATATTATATATATGACTCCTCTTCACGAGACCATTTACACATATATATTATATGCATCATATGCTTTATATGCAATAGTATTATTTGGCATAACCAAATTCGCTCCCCAATATTTAGAATATTTAAAGAATTTCATTAAAATCTATATCTCTCTACTTTTAATTATAAAATTCAATCCATTTGTAAAACAAAGTAAACATTTATCAGATTTCGATAGGAAAGTCGTATTTTCAGCCGGCATTTATCTTTTATTAACAACATCTATTATATCAATAGTAGAGGTTGTTTTGGAGAAAGTATTTAAAAAAACGGCATTAGAGAAGCCGATTAGTACATTGATAAATGAAATTCAACCACAAAAATCTATGATCGCTTAATACGTTTTGTAGTATTTAATCGAATGGTCCGGCGTTTTCTTGTGCGCGATGCCGATTTCTTAGTTTTAAAGAATTCTTCCAGATGATCTATTATTTTTTTTCCTAATATATCATCGATCTCTTGTTCTAGACCACTTTTCTTAAGATTGTCATATTTATATCCTTTACTGTGTCGTTTGAAATATTCCACATATTTCTCTCGTGATGTAATTCTCTGTATTTTTTCGTGGTTTTTCGAAAAATAGGTTTCTATCATATTCTTGAATTTATAATTGTATGTATATGGCTTAATATGTAAATACATAACATTTTCATGTTCCATTTCCGGATGATGGACGTCATCAATAAAACATATTTTCGTATTTTGCGGCAACATCGTACATTTTATCAAATCCGATACACTTTTATAATGTGATGTTCTACACATTTCAATTTGTTTATCATGTACTTTAAACGCTCCGATTACTTGATCGAATAAATGATAATTTAGTTTATGATGAAAATAATCGCGGATTAGTTCAGCCCAACTTTTAGGTCCATTATTATTGGTATAAATCATTATTTTTTCACATTTTCCAGATTCTTTTTTATGTTTTAAAAATTTGAGAATTCGCATTATATTTGGTCTCAGGAATCGATCGAATATGTCGAGTAGATCAAAGAAGTCTTGGTTGGATGTTTCGATATTATGAGAATTATAGAATTTTTCTAAAATAGACCAAAATATGTTTAGTTGACTAAAATGACCGAGCGTTTCGTCTAAATCAAATACAACAATGAATTTTTCGCTATCTATTTCCATTTGAATCTGTATTATATTATCGAGATATTATAATTTAGGACATTTATGAAATATCAAAAAAATTCATTCAAAGTATTTTATATTTTATATTTTATATTTTATATTTCATATTTTATATTTCAATAATATAACACATTAAATATGAAATTGTCGGATAAAGATTATTATAAAATTTTAGATTTTTATGATATAAAATATACTGATAAAACATCGATTAAAACAATTAGAAAAACAGCTGAAAAAATGTTAGCGGAGAAGCTTTGTAGATGTATAAAAAAAGTGAAACAACCTCGAGACGACGACGAACAACGTGCGATTGCTATATGTCGGAAAAGTGTTTTGCGGTATAAGGGGGTATCGGCGGGACGTTTCACATGTAAAAAACGAGCGCGTTTCTTTCCATCAAAATCCACCAAACAAAAACTTATAAAAATCGGATAAATCAATTAAATATGATAATAATTAATTTATAAAAATATATATATATATATGTTTTTTATAAATAAACCAAAATTTCCTTCAAACCAAGAATTTAAAAAAACGACCGAAATTTTACAAGATAATATGTCAGTTGATAAAGATTATATATCTGTATTTAAGTATGAACCACATGCCGAAGTAACTTTATATCATGGAACACCGTATGATAATATAGAAAAAATATTATCCGCAGGATATAAAGATACCGAAATATTTGGTAAATTAGATATAGATAAAGTAATTTCATATATGTTAGACAAATCATTTACACATGAATATGGTGGTATAATGGAATATAAATGTGTAGGGGGGTTACCAGAACCAATTTGGGGAGAATCATATTCTATACCTATTGATAAATGTTATTTATCAGCTATTTATAAAGTGAAAATTAATCAAGAAATGCCTACTTTACGAAGATCGTCGGGTATAACGCGAAAACGTAAATTTGAACAAGACGATGACGATGACGATGATATTTTAAAGAAATTAGGAATGGGGAAAAATGTATCAATAAAACATAAAAAAAGTAAACATAAAAAGCGATCCCATAAAAAGCGATCCCATAAAAAGCGATCCCATAAAAAGCGATCCCATAAAAAGCGATCCCATAAAAAGCGATCCCATAAAAAGCGATCCCATAAAAAGTGATTTCCCCATTAAACAAATAAATATAATAACAATTTAAATTTTATTATATTTATTAAAGTAAATGAGCAACGTATTAAATCGAATAAAAACAATAAGTCAACACAATATATTGAATACGATTGTACCCGATCCACTATCAATTAAAACATTCGTAGTTAATTTAGACGATTATAAAGAAAATTTTACAAATCAATTACCATATTTAGAGAAGATCGGTTTGCATCCGGAACGATTTCCAGCAATTAATGCGATAAAAAACGAACATCTTGATCCCAAATACATACCATATATATCGAGATATGCCAGATATTTCACTCCAAAATCCACGATTGGATGCAGTCTCTCACATATATTATTAGCACATCATATAAATGAGCAATATATTATGGACGAAACAATTAAAGACCGTTATTTTTTAATAATGGAAGACGATGCCTTTCCTGTGCAAAGTTACAATACAGAAGAATCATTTCAAAAAACACTATATTCAACAATAGATGATATAGAAATAATGGATAAAGAATGGGATATAATCCAATTGCATAGCGATGCTCTATTTCCCACCCACGAGACATATCATACACATTTTTTCTGTGGAAGTACGGCCGCATATTTGATTAGTGTGCGAGGAATTCGGAGAATGCTCAAAGAATGCGTAACCAATCATGTCGATTTTGTAACGCAGAATTTCATTAAATATAATAAATATCGAGCCAGATCCAATATTTTTTACACAGACGAAACCAAAAGTCTAAACCGCAAAAAGGCGAATTATTATTTGGTTTTAATAAAAAAAGTAATATTGCAAAGATTGATTCCATTAAGGGGAGAGAAAGATTGGGGGCATTTCCTGAATTTCAAATTCTTTCGTTTACCATATATAGATCATGATTTAACAGGAACCGAATTTTTAGATTATTTGGCTGTATTATTCTTATTGCGAATCTCTTTTAAAATGTCGAGAAAGTATTTGATTTAATTATTAAATACAATAAATACAATAAATACAATAAATACAATAAATACAATAAATACAATAAATACAATAAATACAAATGCTATTTTTATTCTCTTCTACGTTTTTATCGTTATTGTCTTTATTGTCTTTATTTTCTTTATTTATATCAACCTCCTATTCAACCCAATATCTTAGAGGAACAACATATAGAGTAAATCAATTGATGGTTAATAAATCAATCGTAATATTTAATAAAATAAATGTTATATGTATTTTTTATACATCGTTTCGTTGTATGATGTGGCAATGTAATTTATTACATTCATATATTAATTGTTTATTTGCACTATATACGCTATCCTATATTCAAACACATGAATATACTGGAAAAAAAAAATTAAAATTAGATTCATTCATTCTTAGAAATATATATAAATTATTTAAATTATTTGGCGAATATCACATTATTAATGATTATATAAATGACGACAATAATATAAATAATGAAGAGATATATATGATGGGAATACATCCACATGGGATATTCCCAATCGGGACTATTGGGTGTCTAGGATTACCCTCTAATATAGAATCAATTGATAAAATAATTCCTATAATAAATACCAAAAATATATATATTGGTATTGCTAGTTTTTGTTTTTATATACCAGGATTAAGAGAATTTTTTTTATTTGTGGGAGCCGTCGATTGTTCAAGGCCAATATTAGAACGATTTTTAAAAAATAAGAAATCATTAGCTATATTTATGGGCGGAGCTGAAGAAGCAATATATTCAGGATTAGGAAAGACTGACCTAATAATATATAAACGCTTCGGATTTTTTCAGTTAGCAATAGAACATGGGGCAACAATTATACCTATATATACGTTTGGAAATAATAATATATATGAATCACAGACCAACGATATATTTGGTATTTTAAATACAATAAAATTGATTAGTGGAATACGTTTCCCATTAGGAAAACCAATATTAAAACAGCAAAAATATATTACTGTAATTGGACGGCCTATTAAAGTACAAAAATTTAAAAAAGGCGAATATAATAATTATGATATTAATATGTTGCAAACAAAATATATTGAAAATTTGAAAGAAATATTTAATAAATATAAAAACCTCGATCAAACGTGTATAGATAAAGAATTAAATATTATAGAATAATTATGTATAGATAAAGAATTAAATATAAAAAAATAATAAATATTAAAAGTAAACCAATAATTTATATATTATGGGAGAATACGTATTAGTATGTAATAAACAGGATATGTTATTAGAAGTAGATAAGGCAAATCAAACATATTCTCTCAATTTTAATTTATGCAGTAAAGATAAGTTAAATATTGATAATTTTTTAACCTTTAAAATATATGAATTGATCGAAAAATTGAATCCCGATTTAATAGAAAAAATTGATATATTAAATGTGAAATCCGAGAGTGAAGCCGATATTCTATTTAAGTTTACACATATAGCAAAAGAGGTGGGAATAAAGCAAAAATATATGTTATTGAACACTAAAAAGTCGGTATCGGATGATAAAAAAATGATTGTTTTCAATAGTAAATCAACCGAATTAACTCCCGAACAATTCAGTACATATAAATTGAGAAAGTTCGATCGTTTATATTGTGAATTTGCTGATTTACGCGTTAATATCGATAATAGCGAAGTGAAAATCCATTATCATTTTAAAATTATTCAGAATGAACAGTTTCCAATCTATATGGAAAATCTAATTGGTTTAATGATGAAAAAAATATTTTATAATATAAAACAATTTATAGAGAAAATGGATTAATATATTATAAATTGTTTTATATATATAATATATATGTGGAACGATAACCAGGAAGTCAATCAAATATTTCGAAATTATGCCAATACATGCAGAAGTTTATTCAATATATGTCATATTATGTGGATATTAGTATCTCAATTATCTAAATATTATCTGATTCATAATGATCGGTCTCTTTTAGTT
>Ga0222668_1001134_pt1 | contig 13135 bp, 7 predicted proteins | sample AntAcemetagen728_FD_179823 | JGI IMG/M metagenome (GOLD analysis project Ga0222668, IMG submission 179823) | Saline water microbial communities from Ace Lake, Antarctica - #728 | ecosystem: Environmental > Aquatic > Non-marine Saline and Alkaline > Saline | place: Antarctica: Ace Lake | collected... | reverse complement strand
ACCGTCACCTTGATTTGCCTTCAAAACACGGTAACCACAACAGTACAGGTTTACGTTCTAATTCATTGAGGAATAGATATTTGAACTAATTGACTATTAACCTTTTTTTATAGGTCTCATTATTGGAAGTTGCTGTCACCAAATAAACTCCAGGCTTCAGCTTTTGAGAAGGTTCAATAGCATACACATCTTCGTGACTGTCGCTAGTAATTATGACTTCCGAATACAATTTTTTACCAAGCATATCGTACATAACCACTAATAATTGAAAAGATTTATTTTTATTTATTTTAATACTAAATCCCTCGCCATTGTTTGGGTTTGGATAGATCTTAAAATTAAACCCAATCATGCTGTTAAATTCTACTACCTCTAGTTCGGAATAGCTTGATTTACCATCATAATCCGTTTGCTTTAAACGGTAGTATGATATCCCATTTAGGGGAGAACCGTCAACGACTGCATAATCTAATATTTGACTGCTATTTCCTGCACCATCTACTTTGCCAATTGAATTAAAATTAATTCCGTCGGCCGAGCGCTCCACATTAAAGTAATCATTGTTAATTTCACTAGCAGTAATCCAATTAAGCTCAACAAATGCATCTTTGGCAGCAGCAGTAAAACTTAACAATTCAATAGGCAAAGGAGAATTTTCTGAGCTTGCGTGCAACCAAAACTCAGAGAATTCAGAAACTGAAAAATCTACATACGCGGAATTGGCGATGAGGGAATATGCGCTTGTACGACCATTTACAGATTGATTGTGTAAAGTCACCCCCCCTGAACCGCCATTCGAAACACAGTTATCAGCTGCACTAGCATTCACATTTAGAGGCCCACTATATTTGGTCAATTTAATATCTTCAACATTGGATATATCGTCTGATGCATTTGAATTTGAATTTGCTTTGATTACTAAATTGTCATATTCATCATCTGTAAATAGCAATCTCACCTGAACAGGCAAAGTTGGTTGAATACTTGGGGTTATAACCCAGTGACGCTGCATTACTGCAGTCGCGTACAATAAAAATGGATTGGAGCAATCTGCCACAACTTGAACTGCAGAATCGAGGTAAGTTGTTACGGAGACAGCACCCAAATTTTGCCCCGCAGAATTTACCGAAGCTAACAATCGACCTGAAGAATGGTAGTAATGTACCCATCCAGCTTGATTAACTAAACATGTTGATACGTCATTATTGATTGCTACGCCCGCATCTTTGGGTGGTAAGATTACGGTTGTCGACCCAGAAGACATGCCTGTTTCCGCGCTAGCATCAACAATACTTGAAATCGTAAATACTGTTGTGCTTGTCGGCAAAACAACAATCTTCCAAGTTCCATTTCCAGAACCCGTTGTCGATTGCCCATTGCTTAATGTTAAAGTCCAATCACAGATAGCTGTAATATTACCGCTGAGTGTAACTTCTTCCCCATGACATGCTGTCTTAGATGCTGTTGTTAAATTTGCAGTCGGTCCCATTACAAAACTCTTTGGGGCAATATTTATATCGGTCGTAGTGATGGAACCAGCTGTTGAAAATGCTCTCCCCTCAAGGATTATTCCGCTAGCTAAGATGATTGCGCTATTGCTAGCTACAATTGTTCCCTTGAAATTACCAGCACCGCTAATGGTAACCGCGCCTTCTACCTGCCAGAAGATGTTCTTTGCCTCCGCTCCTCCCAAAAGCACTACCTGCGGATTTCCATTGGTAGTAAGGGCTCCATTTATGCGTATAATAAATACTGCAGAGCTCAAGCACATCGCATCCAAAAAAAGAGTGTCGGTAAGCCTTGTAGCTGCACTGAGATGGTAAACATTTGGGGTAAGTACCAGGCTGTTTCCAAAGGTGGTAGGAGACAAAAGCTCAATATCAACGGGCATGCTATTCAGGTCAGCATGGAGCGCATCCAAATCCAAGGCTGCTTGTGCAGTAGTACCGTCGGGTGTTGAATGAATGGTATCAATTACAAATGCAGGGTCAAACCCTGAGACTGCTCCATTGTTTGATCCAACATTGCCATGAACATCTGTTGTTCCTGTATTTGAAACCGCTCCTATGGCAGAAAATATTTTAAAATAATCAATGCTATCTCCTAAAATAGGAGCAATAGGACCTGAAATTATCGGCTCGCCACATCCCAAAGGAATATTAGCTGTTAAGCTACTCACAGAGATTGCTCCCGTAATGGACAATGCCCTGCCTTCAAGGTTTACTCCAGCAGCCAGCGGCATTGCTCCAGCAGTAATAACACTGCCCTTAAAAATGGTGTTTGTTGCCATGCTCATCTGTCCGTCTACTCTCCAAAACACATTGCAAGCTTTTGTTCCGTTTGTTAAAATAATGTTGGAGCCTGCAGCAGTTGCAAAGGCTCCATTGATTTTAATTACAAAACAAGCGTTGGGGTCATTTCCTCCATCTAAGGTAAGAGTGCCTGTGAGCGTTGCAGCTCCAGCTGATAAATAAATATTAGGCAATAATACCTGTCCAAAACCAAGCAAAGCGGGAACTACCGAGTCTGGTCCCTGGGCATTTATATGAGAATAGGCAATATTCAAATCAGCTGCGGCTTGCGCTGATACCCCATTAGCAATATGAGCACTCCCATTTATATTACCGAAACCACTAAAGGCTCCTACGTTTGTTCCTGCATCTCCAGTAACATTTGATATTCCTTCATTTGATACTGCTCCGTTTGAAGTAAAAAGCACAAAATCAGCAGCTAAACCGAGAGGCGGTGGAGCTTGAGCAACCATAACAGTTGGAATTACAAACACCGTGAAAGAAATTATTAGATTCTTTATTTTTGCATTCATAACACGGTCAATCAGCGATTTACAATAATTCATAAGGGCATTGGTGATATGGCGCTTAACATCTGGATAAACCCAATAGAGAAAATGTTTATATACGCTAATTGCCTTCTACGGACGCAAGTATTTTAGGTTATCGTCAAGTTAAACGGAGTCGATTAAATCAAGATGGACCTCAACCATTAATCAACTTATAAAATACTAGATGGCAACTGTTTGGAAAGCGCTCAATCTCAAATATGCCCTATCCCATTTACGTCAAATTTATTTCCTCGCCTTCATCTTAACAGCACTTCTATTCAATCAAATTTGAAATCCATTCCATTGTATCATCTGTCTCCATTATGGATCAAGAATGTGGATGTTTGGCTCCATTCAATCGAACTCCCCTATTCTGAGTAATTATTACCTCGGCATTCTTGTTCCCATTTATGTTTAGCTGATTGACAAATGCACCTATATCGGCACCATTCCAATCATACAAGTCACGTTTCCTTTCATTTAACAAGCAACCGTCTTTTTAGTCATTGACAATTGCAATGAGCTCAAGGCCTATAGGCTTTTGCATTCCCCCTGATCCAGGATTTTACATGTTCTGCTACACCTCTATAATTCTATAGACGCAACTTGAAATGGGCTTTACAACGACGTAATCTTGAGAATTTCCTCTGTTAATCCGAGTACCGTCACCTTGATTTTCCTTCAAAACACAGTACAACAACAACGTAGATTTACGCTCTATTTGATTGAGGGGGAACTACTTGAACTAATTTACTATTAATCTTTTTTTATACGTCCCATTATTGGAGCTTACTGCCACTAAATAAACCCCAGCCTTCAGTTTCTGATAAGGCTCGATACCATACACATACTCATGGCTGTCAGACGTAAAAATAACTTCCGAATACACTTTTTTTCCAAAAATATCGTGTATAACAACTAATAATATATAATTATTTTCATTTATATCGATACTAAATCTCTCCCCATTATTTGGATTTGGATAGATCTTAAAATTAAACCTATTCCTACTGTCAAATTCTACTGCCTCCAGCTCAGAATAGCTGGTTTTACCATCATAATCCGTTTGACTTAAACGATAGTACGATATGCCATTTAGAGGAGTATCGTCAATGACTGAATAAGTTAAGTTTTGACTGCTATGTCCTGCACCATTTACTTTGCCAATTGAATTAAAATTAATTCCGTCGGCCGAACGCTCAACATTAAAGTAATCATTGTTAATTTCAGTAGCAGTAATCCAATTAAGATCAACAAATCCATCTTTGGCAGCAGCAGTAAAACTTATCAGCTCAATAGGCAAAGCATAATTTTCTGAGCTTGCATGCAACCAGAACTCAGAGAATTCAGAAACTGAAAAATCTACATACGCTGAATTAGAAATGAGAGAGTATGAGCTTGTACGGCCTTTTGCAGATTGATTGTGTAAAGTCGCCTCTCCTGAACCACCATTCGAAACACAGTTATCAGATGCACTGGCATTGACATTTAGAGGCCCACTATATTTGGTCAATTTAATGTCTTCAACTCTGGATATATCGTCTGATGCATTTGAATTTGAATTTGCTTTGATTACTAAATTGTCATATTCATCATCTGTAAATACCAATCTCACCTGAACAGGCAAAGTTGGCTGAATACTTGGGGCGATGACCCAGTGACGCTGCATTACTGCGGTAGCATATGGTAAAGATGGATTCATGCAATCTAGTACAACTTGAACTGCAGAATCGAGGTAAGTTGTAATGGAGACAGTTCCCAAGTTTTGCCCAGCAGAATTTATCGATGCTAATAATCGACCTGAAGAATGGTAATAATGCAACCATCCAGCTTGATTAACTAAACATGTTGATACATCATTATTGATTGCTACCCCTGTATCTTTGATTGGCAATGTAATCGTTGCTGACCCATAGGGCATCCCTGTTTCCGCGCTTGCATCAACAATGCTTGAAATAGCAAATACAGTTGTGCTTGTCGGCAAAACAACAATCTTCCAAGTTCCATTTCCAGAACCCGTTGTCGTTTGTCCATTGCTCAATGTTAAAGTCCAATCACAGGTTGCAGTAATATTACCGCTGAGTGTAACTTCTTCTCCATAGCATACTGTCTTAGAATCTGTTGTTAAATTTGCAGTTGGTCCCGTTACAGTAGTATTGATTGCAATATTTGCATCACCCGTAGTAACGGCACCTGTCGTTGAAAATGCCCTCCCCGCAAGGACAACTCCGCTAGCTAATACAACTGCGCCATTGTTAGCTACAATTGTTCCCTTGAAATTACCAGCACCACTAATGGTAACCGCACCCTCTACCTGCCAAAAAATATTCTTGGCTTGCGCTCCTCCCAAAAGCACTACCTGCGGGTTTCCGTTGGTAGTAAGGGCTCCATTTACACGTAAAACAAATACTGCAGAGCTGACACACCTCGCATCTAAAAAAACGGTATCAGTAAGCATTGTAGCTGCGCCGAGAAGGTAAACATGAGGGGTCAGTACCAAGCTGTTTCCAAAGGTGGAAGGAGACGAAAGCTCAATATCAACGGGCATGCTATTCAGGTCAGCATAGAGTTCATCCAAATCCAAGACTGCTTGTGCGGTAATAGCGTCTGGTATTGAATGAATAGTGTCAATTACAAATGCTGGGTCAAAACCTGAGACTGCTCCATTGTTTGATCCAACATTGCCATGAATATTTGTTGTTCCTGTATTTGAAACTGCTCCTGTGGTAGTAAATATCCCAAAATAATCAATGCTATCCCCCAAAATAGGAGCAGTAGGGCCTGAAAGTATAGGCTCGCCACATCCCAAAGGAATATTAGCTGTTAAGCTACTCACAGAGATTGCTCCCGAAATAGACAGTGCCCTGCCTTCAAGATGCACTCCAACACCAAGCGGAATTGCTCCAGCAGTAATAACACTGCCCTTAAAGATGGTGTTTGTTGCCATGCTCATCTGTCCGTCTACTCTCCAGAATACATTGCACGCTTTTGTTCCGTTTGTTAAAACAATGTTGGAACCTGCGGTAGTTGAAAAGGCTCCATTAATTTTAATTACAAAACAAGCGTTGGGATCATTTCCTCCATCTAAGGTAAGAGTGCCTGTGAGCGTTGCAGCTCCAGGTGCTAAATAAACATTAGGGGATAATACCTGATCAGAGCCAAGCAAAACAGCAATTGCCGAGTCTGGTCCTTGGGCATTTATATTAGAATAGGCAGTATTCAAATCAATCGCGGCTTGCGATGATACCGCGTCAGCAACGTGAGCACTCCCATTTATATTACCGAAACCACTGAAGGCACCAAGGTTTGTTCCTACATCTCCAATAACATTTGATAAACCTTCATTTGATACTGCTCCGTTTGAAGTAAAGAGCACAAAATCTGCAGCTACACCAAGAGGTGGTGGAGTTTGAGCAACCATAACGGCTGGAATTGCAAACACCGTGAAAGAAATTATTAGATTCTTTAGTTTCTTCATAATACTAGTAACCTGCAATTTGATATAATTAGTAAGGGCATTGGTGATATAGCGATGAACATATAAATAAGCCCAATAGAGAAAATGATTATTGCATTATTTATCTTGTACGTAACCAAGTATTTAAAGTTCTCGTCAAGTTAAACGGAGTCCTAGATCAAGATGGATCTCGACCGTGAATCATCATATAAAATCTCAGATGACAACTGTTTGGCAAACGCTCAATCTCAAATATGCCCTATCCCATTTACGTCGGGCTTATCTCCTCGGCATTCTTGTTTCCATTTATCTTTAGCTGATTGACAAATGCAACGATATCGGTTCCATTCCAATCATACACATCACGTTTCCTTTCATTTAATAAGTCATATAGGCTCAAAGAGGAGAGCCTCTGTAGATGGTGCTGTAGTTATTCAAGAGCCATCTAGCTTCTGCGATTCCTTTGGTGGATGCGACACTTCTACCTCCTCTAAACGGGCCAATATTGCGCCACTTCAACCCATGAAATAAAGAGTCTGTTATGGTTATGACAGGTTCTGAAGATGTCTTTTCACCTTTTTTGGGCATTGGTCGTTATTGGCAGCATTAGCATGCAAATAAAAAGCAGTTGTAGCGATCTCATGTTGTTCCTTGGGGTTAATAGTAACAGATGCATTCGGCGAAAGGATTTGTCATTGGTCAATGGATGAGTTTTACAAAAAACACCATTTATGGATATAGTGAATAACACAGACATTGATTCATGTTATCCCTTTAATGGAACCAAATGTTTTAACTTCTCATCAAGTTTAACTGAATCCAATAAATCAAGATTGGCCTCAATAGTGAACCTCTCTCTATTCAAAATAGGAAGCTCCTCCTTGCCTGTTCAGCTGTATTTTGAGTAGCTCCTTACCACCGCTATTCAAGCACAAAGCAGGAACATAAACCAACTTAGAATTTAGAACCGAATTTTATATCCGCGATTTTCATTTTGCATCTCTTGGATGGGCAGCCTGTACTCATTATCGTGAAAATCGATAAACTCTAACTTTTCTAAGCCATCTATCTCTATTGGTATTTCTTTGAATCGATTGTTGTTAAGGTACAATGACTCCAAGTGGCTTAGTTTATAAATGTCTTTGGGCAATGATTCTAAGCCATCGTTCTCGATGTGAAGGGTTTTTAGATTTGGTAGTGTGCTCAGTATAGGGATATTCTTTTCGAACTTGAGGTATTTGTCATCATTTAAAAACAGCTCTTCCAAATTGGTTAGGTTCCCAAAAGTTGAGGGCAATACTTCAAAATCATTTCCACTCAAATCAAGTACTTTAAGGCTTTTCAAAAAACCAACACCTTCTGGTATTTCTTTAAGGTGGTCGTTCTTAAAACTTAAATACTGAAGGTTGGTAAATTGCGACCAAATAGAATCTGAAAATTGCAATTTTTGATTGCTCAAGTCAAGCCTGTATACTTTCTCGGGGTTCTTTAGCGCTTCGTCTAGACTGGTGTACTCTTTGTTTAATTGAAGTGAATCTAAAGTAGATTGCGCCTTAACATTCGTAAAAAGAAACGCGAAAATCAATAAGAGGAATGATGAATACTTTGTCATATTTACAATTGATGTTAAATGGCTTCTAAAATAATTAAACATGTCTCGTCCGAGAAAAGAAATTCAGACTTTTTGTTTAATAACAAACTCCTTATCAAGCTTATACATGGTGTGTAATTTTGAATAAGTGGTCTTCATTTTTAAACTCTGTTATCGATGCATTTGTTCAGCTATTAATAGTCTTGGTTTTCCAAGTGAGCCAAGTCTGCTATTCCAAAGGTTAAAAGGATTTAAAAGAAAAACTTACGGATTCCAATAAATACAAACACCATGACGGTGTACGCCAAAAAGAAAGGTAGAATAACGTCTTTTAAACCCAATACAAGCAGAATGGCGATAATGAGCAATTGGAAACCAAGACCGAAAGTAGATACACTCGTCATCAACCAATTGGGCAATACCTCACCCTTATCTGCATCTCTATCTAAGGCGTAAATGGTTTTATCAAAAGCACCATAAAGTGCTTTATACAGGGCAAAAAGAATATTAACGTGCTTTTGCGCTTCGCCTTTTAATGCGGTTGGTGTCTTGTCTTCAAACACTCGGCTAGTCGTGTCACCATCAAATTTATTTCTCAAAATGACGTAGTAGTAATTGTAGAGTGTGCCTTGCAGTTGCAGGCCCAAGAAGGCTACAAAGCAAATCCATACTGCAGTATCAGTGACGTACCAGATGGAAATAAAAAACAAGGCATTTAAAACGATGTCTGCTACAGAATCTAGATAGCGACCCGTATACGATGGCTTTTGTTTTACACGAGCCAATTCACCGTCGGCGGCATCTAGAATCGATTTGAAAATTAAAAAGAATGCAGCTAGCCAGTAATACCCTTGAACGATACAATAGATGGCGATGAGGCCAGATATTATAAATCCAATGGTAACGTGAATAGGCGTGAAAAAACTGTTCTTTAGGGAGTTGGCAATAACTTTAGCTACTGGTCTTCCATAGTCTGAAAGATCAATAAACTTATGCTCTTCTGGTAATTTGGACATCTAAGGTCATAGAATACTGTATTGTGGGATATACCAATTTAAATAAATGCAAAGATACGCCTAAATCATTGCTTTTGGATTGGACTTCGGGAAGCATTGGACGCCTGATGTCTCAGCTATCCATTAGAGAAATAATACTCCATAGATACTCTTCGACACATTTTCCATTTGGTTGTCTCCTCTACAATTTATAGAATCAACTGTTTTCGACAAAATTTAAAAAAACCTTTTTATGAAGTTCCAAATCCATATTTGGGGAAAGTGCTACACGGGCTATATAGTCTTTGTCACCTTCTTTGGTCGTTCCTTGGGTGGATGTTGCGGGTATCGTCCAATAACAGCCATTTAACTGCCCATAGCTTACACAGTGCTTGCTTTCATTGGGAATCTCACTGATCATTAAGTTGATCAACTTATGATTTAAAGCTCTTTTGTAAGATTCTCTTTCTTCATCCGTATTCCCTTTTGTAGGAAGGTCTAGTGAAAACACAGATGGGGTAAATCCTTGCTTTGCCAATGCTGCCGAAACGAAATTGATTTTCGCCGCTGGTAAAGTATCCTTGATGAAGTTTACGAATTCACGTGTATTGGCATAGGCATCATGAATCCTTTGGTTCATTGAGGGCAGTTGTTTGGCCAATATTTCCATTTGTAGATCCGTAGCTTCATTATCACAAAGCATTAGGTGAGTTTCTATATTGCCCATCAAAGATTCTGCTTTACTATTTGCTACGCAATAGCCAGCAGTGCACTTACCGCCACTTGGAAATTTGGATCCACTCGCATACGATATAGCTCGCACCGTTGAAAGTATTTCGCCTTCACCTAGAAAGAGCACATTGGGACAGAATGTTTGGTCTAAAATAAAAACGGGTTCGATCGCCACTTCACCGCTAGCAGTTTTGCGGGCTGCACTTAAAACGGTCTTTAACTCGATCAGGTCAGGAACTTCAACTCTAGGGTTCGTAGGAATTTCTGCGATGATGTAAGGAACCCCATCTTCGTTGGCGATTTGAGCTAAAATGGTGTCTATGCTTTGAACCATGTCGTTGTCACCATCAACGGGCAAATCCACCACTTCCACATTGTCAACGCAGGCTGCAACTCTCCTGGCTTGGTCATTTGTTCCACCATAGCAATTTGGCGGAACAATAAATTTGATAGCCTTTCCTTTGTGGTTTTCGAGGGCGTCGTGTATGAGCCCCATCATTATCGCATATTGAATAGATAGCCCACTAGAAGCAACCAATGGCTTTGCGGTGGTGCCCGTAATGGCCACAATGGAATCCAAGACCAGTGTTTTGTTCGCCTCGACATCGTTTTTCGGGGGCTCGATAGAAGCTTGCTCTACTAGCGACTTTAAGGCAGCAAGACAGTTAATCGGTGTCATGGCAATGGTCTCTCTCCTTCTTACATGCTGAATTTCTGAGATGTAGTGTTCGTTTGACTCTCCGCTCACTAGCAATACGCTCCCCAAGTTTGCGTAAAGATTGACGAAGAAGTCAACATTTGGTGCGGCTTCCGTTCTAGAAATTTTCTCTTGCTGTGCAATGAATATAGTGCTGCCGTTGAACTCGGCAATTGCCGTAGCGCTCTCCACCTTTTTTAATTCAAATTTGAAGCCATAAACACGTTGCAGTATTTCAGCGTCAAAAGAATCTGGTAGTTGACCTGCATAAGCGATTTGGGTGTTTTTATGATCCAGCAAATTCTTTCTTAACACCGCCAAAATCGGAACCGTCTTTGAAGAAAAACTGATTACGCTTTCTGAGTTTAGCTTATTCAGATTGGCAATACCCCATTCCAATACCGAAGATAAAGGGTGACCCAAGCGGATGTAGTCGTAAGCAGTGGGCAATTCAGCGAGTGCCGATGAAGCGGAATTGTTGTCGTTGAATAGGCTTTGAAACTGATCTAAGAACTGAACTTTGGCTCTTTTCTCATCATAAATATCTAATCGATGGGTCGTTAGACTCAACCAGTCCGTTGGCATATTATCCAATACATCTTTGATATAATCCAGCATTTTATTGTCTTCCATTACTTACACATTTAGGCAGGCCAGTAACATACATTAATTAGATTTATAGTAAGGTAGTTGAAGGGTGTTTTGTTGAACTAGCACCCAACTGCAGGTCTGTGGCCATTGTCCCTGCGCACCTTTCAGCTGTTGTTCCATTTCAGCTCCCTAGTTAGGTATATCCTAGAGCATCTCTTCTAACGCAACTGCCATTCCCTGCGTTTTTGAGAACAACACGCTAGTGATCATTTCATTTCTCTGTCTACTCGGCGCCAATGGCAGGCTAATCTGCGCAGTGCGAGTTGTAAAAGTCAATCACCTCTACGACTTGTTTCAATTCCTTCTGTTCTATCTTTTTCGATAGCTCGGGGCACTCCAATCTTTTTATGGTACTCAGGACTCGCACCGCGGCGGTCAATGTGTTCTACTTTTCCATAGAGGGTATCTCCGACATTTGAAATCAAATAGTCTCTGGTATCGGCTTGTGCTGATAGAGGTGCCATTGCCGAAAGGCAAAAAACGGCACAAAGGAAAAGGAAGATTAAGGTTCTGTTCATTGTTGTTCTACGTGCATTCTAACCGCCATGACTGGCTTTAAATCTCAAAAGCCCCCACTGCTTTTTCGCAACCTTCCCAAAATAGGCGAATATTCTCCGCATCATAGAGCAGCTTTTCAGGAGCCAATACCTCAGGGAAGCCGCTCCAACCTGCAGCTGGGCCATAGAAATTTCCCGACGCCGCCTCGGGATCCATCGCGGCTCTAATGATACCCGTGGCGCCGTCTTCTGCCGACTGGGCTTGATTCATAAATTCAGCTTCTATATCCATGCCGCCCGTCGATGCAGAAGTGACCTGGAGCTGGGTGAGTGCCAACCCTGGATGAGCGAGTAGCGGCATGACATGATTGATGCCAGCCTTGTCAAACTTCTCCTTGAGGACATAGTTAAATACGGCATTTGCCAATTTAGTTTGGTGGTAGCGCTCCCATCGCGGGCCCGAGAATTGAAAGTTCTCTTCCTTCGTTCCATCTCCTCCAAGATTGCCTCCGTTCTTCCCGAAGTATTCACTTTTTAGCGGGCCTCCCAGTCGCGCACCTGAACTGTGGTTTACAATCCGTCCATCCGCACTTTTCACGATCAGCGGAAGGAGTTCCCGGGTTAGTAAGAAGTGAGAGAGCACATTGGTTTGCATCTGCACATCATAGCCATCTTCGGTAGCTCTGTCTTCCAAAGCCATTACACCGGCGTTGTTTACCAAGACATCCACGACTTCGTATTTTGACTTGATCCAAGCTATGGCATCCTCCACGCTGGCCAAGCTCTGCAAGTCGCATTCAATCGACTCAAAATGCGCTTTGGGCACATCTATCTGTAGTACCTTAAATGCCTTTTCAGCTCGTTGACTTTTGCGGTTGAGAAGGACAACCTTCGCGCCTTTCTTAGCAACTTCTCTGGCACAGATATAACCTGTTCCGCTGGTGGTTCCCGTTATGACCACGACCTTTCCTGTCATGTTTTGAGAGTGATCGGCTATTACTTTCGGAAGGTGTTTGGTTTCGATGGTAGTGGGCATGATTGACTCTTTAGATTTGAATCTAAAGCTCGTTAAATGTTCGGTAGAATTATAGAGCTGGTAGAATTACCCGATGAATTCCTTTTTGAGGTTCTCGCAATAACCACCAAAATGAGTGAAATGCTAAGAGCATTTTGAACTTGAGATTGAAGTCGGTAATCTCTAAGACAACAACTGCTCAAAGAATCCGCCGATCCCCTGCTCTCGATCGATCAGGTGAATCTCGTAAATCCAAAACCGCTCGTTTCCGTTTTGATCGGGGGCACTCATCTTTTTGTGGTTGTTGGGGTGGATGTAATTGATCTCGTCCTCTCCCACTATCTTCTCGTGCGGGAACTTCCCGATCAGGTGTCCGCAATGGATATTGCCATAATCCCAACCGTACTTCTTGGCCAGTTCTGCGGTGTATTGGTAGAATTCGGAACCCGTTAGTTCATTCTTGTGCTGGTGGTAATAGGCTTTTCCCTCATGCCAAGCTAGTTCGACATCGCGCTTTAGCTTTTGCTTACGGGCATCGTTTCCTACGACATAGGTTTTGCCCAAGTCGGCCTCCCAATCTTCGAATATGGGCCCGAAATCGAAAAAGAGAATATCGTCTTCTTGGAGAGTGTGATCGGGAGGATTATCGTGGTAAGGA
>Ga0222668_1001132_pt1 | contig 13156 bp, 10 predicted proteins | sample AntAcemetagen728_FD_179823 | JGI IMG/M metagenome (GOLD analysis project Ga0222668, IMG submission 179823) | Saline water microbial communities from Ace Lake, Antarctica - #728 | ecosystem: Environmental > Aquatic > Non-marine Saline and Alkaline > Saline | place: Antarctica: Ace Lake... | reverse complement strand
CAAAGGCAAAATGCTGGTAATAAGCTTGCCGGGTAACACCAAATAATCGACACAAAACAACAAGGCTAACGCTCTTGTGTGTGTCTTTCATCTCAAGGATTACTTGGTACTTCCCTTTTTTACAATGTCGATCCTGTAGTGATTCTCAGCATTGGCAATCAGCCGCTCATAAGCTTCTACTTTCAGCTCCGCTTCCGCTAGCTTGGCTTTTAACAAGGCTAACTCGTGGGCTGTTGGATCTGTTTGTTTTTCTGGCTTGGATTTGGGCAAAATGATGGATGGGGCTTTAGCTGTATGTTCAAATTTAAGCAACCAACTTAATATTGTGCATTTTCCGCCAACACCAAATTGACGACTCAACTCCGATTTAGAGTAATTCCCCGTTAAGTATAGTCCGAATACCTCACGTTTAAAGGCTTCGCTGTAATAGTTCACTGCTTTCATTTTTAATGAATTTGAGTAAACCTATTTCAGGACAAGACACTAACAAAGCAGGAGAATATTGTCTTAATCCGCCTAATGAGCACATCGGTTTGATCAATCAGTTTGCAATAAGTCTCCACACCGCTATGCAACGAAGCTAACTCCAATCTGAAGGTGATGGGTAAGCAAGGAAGAGCTGAGATCCTGTTTAAAAAGGCAAATTGGCTGGTTGGAGGCGTTGCTCATAACAACGGAATAATCACCATAGCCTTTATCCAAGATCTGTTCCCAAGTTAAGCAACACAGCGTTTATTTCTGAAAACATATAAGGGTGATAAAGCAATATTTTCTTGATGAAAAAAGCCTCAAAACTAGAAATGTTGTGTAAAACGTCGTGTAATTAGAAAACAAAAAACAATCGTCTCCTTAAGGGTTCACTGATTTACTTGAAGATCCCAACCGGATTATTTCATGATCCAAAAGGGGGCCCAATCAAAGGAAAACCCTCCGTCCTTATCAGGCTGGTTGGTTTTTTTTATGCCCAACCTTCACACTCAAGCTGCGCTTGACCCTCAGTTTTGGGCATAAAAAAAACCCTGCGTTAACAGGGTTTTTCAATTGGAGGTCCCGAGCGGATTCGAACCGCTGTACGAGGTTTTGCAGACCTCTGCCTAGCCGCTCGGCCACAGGACCATTACATTTAATGGAGGGCAAATATAAGAAATCTGATATGCTTTGCAAGGTGGTTTTACTCCTCGCGCCAAAAAAGGTTTCAGTAATTCAGAACTTATCAATGAATAAAGGGTGTCCAGAGGGCCCTTAACTCTGCTAGTTTCGAATAGCAGCGATGCCCGGAAGCTCAATTCCTTCTAAATACTCCAACATAGCGCCTCCACCAGTTGAAACATAGCTCACTTTATCTGCTAGACCGAACTTATTCACCGCGGCAACACTGTCTCCACCTCCAACGAGGGTGAACGTCCCATTTTCCGTTGCTTTTGCCAACGACTTTGCCACTTCAATGGTACCGTTCGCGAAGCTTTCCATTTCAAATACACCCATGGGTCCGTTCCACAACACTGTCTTGCTGTTTTGAATCACATCTAGGTATGCAGCAACTGCTTTTGGACCAATGTCCAAACCCATCCATCCGTCAGGAATGGAATTGGAATCAACTATTTGCGTGTTTGCGTCATTTGAAAAGGCATCAGCTACAATGCTGTCTTCAGGGAGGTGAATTTTCACGCCTTTCGCTTCAGCTTTCGCCAAAATTGTGCGGGCATTGTCCAAGTAATCATCTTCAATCAAGCTGCTTCCTACCTTTCCGCCCTGCGCTTTTAAGAAGGTAAAGGCCATTCCACCGCCAATTAGCACATGGTCTACCTTGTCAATGAGGTTTTCTAAGATGCTAATTTTGCTTGAAACCTTCGCCCCGCCAACAATGGCTGTTACAGGCTTTTCTGATCCGTAGAGTACTTTATCTATGTTTTTGATTTCACTTTCCATCACATATCCAAAGAGTTTATCGTGTGGGAAGAAACGCGCAATAATGGCTGTTGAGGCGTGTGCTCTGTGAGCCGTTCCGAAAGCGTCATTGATGTATACATCGCCATGTTCAGCTAGCTGTCCGGCAAAAAACTCATCGCCTGCCGTTTCTTCTTTGTGAAAACGAAGGTTGTCTAGCAACACCACTTTCCCCATGGCGAGGTGAGAAGTGATTTCTTTCGCCTCATCGCCAATGCAGTCTCCTGCAAATTGCACGTCCATGCCCAATTCAGCCGACACTGCTTTTACAATGTGCTTCATTGAGAATTTGTCCTCAGCTCCTTTTGGCCTGCCTAAATGTGACATTAACACAGCACTTCCGCCACCGTCGATGATCTTTTTAATGGTGGGCACTGCTGCGCGAATTCGAGTAGCATCGGTCACTTCAAAGGCATCGTTCAACGGAACATTGAAATCAACACGAATGAGAACGCGTTTTCCTGAGAAATCAAAAGTAGCAATGGAGTTCATGGGTCGAAGTTTGGGCAAAGATAGGAGTCCAGATAATACTGATTTGCAAATCGACATAAAAACGGGGAATGGGTTCAAACAAGCTGTACAATTAACTCGTTTTGGAGCGTCCTCTGAGCGAGTGATGATGCATTGAAATTATCAAAATGAAACAATTACTAGGGAAGCACAAATAAGCAAAAGAAAATCCACATCAAGAATAACGTTGATTATTAAACAATAGAAAGTACCTTCATAAAAAACACATGGTATGCTCTCTCCTTCATCTTCCTTTCCTCCATTGAAATTCTTTCTTAGTTATGCAATACTTTGTATAGTGTTGTTTTTAGTTGCAAGCTCAGCGCTATGTCAAGACTGTTCAGCTTTTTTTGTGGGTGGAAGAACGAATGATGAAATCAACGCCGTAGAGGTTGATAATTTTGGAAACGTTTATTCTGCAGGAATCACAAGTGACACCACTTATTTCAGCAATTCTGATGAAGTGATATCGGACTATGAATTGCCTGGGATAATGCCTTCTTGTGCCTTTATAATGAAAACGAACAGTGAAGGTGAGCTGCTTTGGTTTCAGCCGTTGAATTTTATGTCGTATCCGCTGCCCATTGGAAACTCAACTCGCTTTTCCTTTCACTTAATGCAGGATGGAACCGGGGGGGTGATCGTTGGTGGATGGCATTTTGACAACGGGGACTTTTTAGGAGTTGAACTGCCAAACTCTTTGGGTTACGCTTCTTATTTATTAGCACACTTGAATACAGAAGGTGAACTTCAATGGATCAAACATTCAGATGAGGTCACTTTTATGAACCATGCCATTGTTGACATGGCTAGGAAGGATGAAAACACCATTATTTGTCAACTATTCAATGAATACGAAGTGTTGTACGATGATGAGCTGCTCGCAGACCATCAAGTGTTGGTGATAGATCAAACAACGGGGGAAATGATCAGTCATGCAGATGCTTTAAGTCCATTTATCAAAACAACAGAACAAGGTTATCACGTATCAAGTTCGCTGGGAATCAGGTATTTTGATTTCAATCACCAGCTTCTCAATACACTCCCCATTGGGGCAGAGGTGCGTGAATTTCAGGTTACTGAGGATCTTGAGTATTATGTTGTTACCCAGTTCCAATTAGACTTTCACCTGATTCATTATTCTTCAGATGGTGAGATTCTAGCGAGTATTGAGCTTCCTACGAATAACTTTAAGACAATGGCAATGAATGAAGAAAACCTAATTCTCGTAACAATCGTTGAGTCTGATGGAGTGAAGCTTAAGGTTTATGATTCCGAATTGAACTTGACACGTGAAAGTCAATTTGGTTTGGTGCTGCCGAATTCCATCTTTTCGGCTTCTATGAGAGAAACAAAACTTAAAGGAGATACCATCTATGCTGTAGGAGCTTTAAGCGGTTTGGGTGGAATAGCAGATTTTGTTTGCACCACTGCAGAGTCTATTGACAATGGAGACGGGTACCAAGCAATTCTTTCTGTTGAAGACATCGCACCAGTTTCCGTGCAAGAACTAGAAAACACCATTGATTTTGTTGTTTATCCCAATCCGTGCAATGAAGTATTGAAGGTTCAAGCTGAAACAGCAACGAATGAAGAATTTACGTTGATTATTTACAATAGTATAGGTGAGAAAATATACTCTGAATTGATCCATACAGGTGTGAGTCAAACATTCGAACTGAATGTTACGGCCTTGAAAAAAGGCATTTACTCAGTGCAGTTGAAAAGTCAAAAAAACGGCATCGCGCAAAACCAACTATTCATTAAAATGTAATCCCACACTTGTGTATAACGGTTTTAACTTCAGTGAGTTCCAAAATAGCTTAACCAACCGGGGCTTGAGATTCATTTCCTCGAGTAGGCTCAATCTCTATCAATTTTTCTGATGATTAAAACAGAATAATTGCTTTGTTTATTCAATAATATAAAACACCTTCATAAAAAACACACGGCATGTTCTCTCTATCATCTTCCTTTCCTGCGTTGAAAACCTTTCTTAGTCATGCAATACGCTGTATAGGGTTGTTTTTAATTGCGGGCTCAGCGCAATGTCAAGACTGTTCAGCTTTTTTTGTTGGTGGAAGAGCGAGTGATGAGATTTATGCTGTTGAAGCAGATGATTTTGGAAACGTTTATTCTGCAGGAATCACAAGTGACACCACTTATTTCAGCAATTCCGATGTGGTAATAACGGACTATGAGTTACCTGGCATTATGCCTTCTTGTGCCTTTATTATGAAAACGAACAGTGAAGGTGAGCTTCTTTGGTTTCAACCGTTGAATGTTATGCCATTTCCGCTGCCCATTGGGAATTCAACACGCAACCCTTTTCTCTTAATGCAGGATGGAACTGGGGGGGTGATAGTTGGTGGGTGGTATTTTGACAACGGGGATTTTTTAGGAGTTGAACTGCCCAATTCTTTCGGCTATGCTGCTTACTTTTTAGCTCATCTCAATTCAGAGGGGGAGTTACTCTGGCTCAACTACTCAAATGAATCAACATTCATGAACCACGCCATTGTAGATATGGCGCGCATTGATGATGAGACCATCGTTTGTCAGTTTTTCAATGAGTATGAGGTGTTGTACGATGATGAATTGATTGTTGAACATCAAGTGTTGGTGGTTAATCAAACGACTGGGGAATTGATCAGTCATGCAGATGGTTTAAGTCCGTTTATTAAAACAACAGACCAAGGTTATCATGTATCAAGTTCACAGGGAATCAGGTACTTTGATTTCAATCACCAGCTACTCAATACACTCCCCATTGGGGCAGAGGTGCGTGAATTTCAGGTTACTGAGGATCTTGAGTATTATGTTGTTACCCAGTTCCAATTAGACTTTCACCTGATTCATTATTCTTCAGATGGTGAGGTAATTGAGAGCCTTGAGCTACCAACGAATAACTTCCAGACAATGGCAATGAATGAAGAAAACCTAATTCTCACAGCCATTATAGAATCTGACGGATTAAACCTTAAGATTTATGATCAGGAATTGAATTTGATACGTGAAAGTCAATTTGGTGTGGTGCTGCCGAATTCCATCTTTTCGACTTCCGTGAGAGTTACAAGGTTTAAAGGAGAGTCCATTTACGTTGTAGGTTATACAGGTAGTTTGGCTGGAACAGTAGACTTTGTTTGCACTACTGCAGAGTCTATTGAAGATGGAGACGGGTTCCAAGCAATTCTTTCTGTGGAAGACATCGCACCAGTTTCCGTGCAAGAACTAGAAAACACCATTGATTTTGTTGTTTATCCCAATCCGTGCAATGAAGTATTGAAGGTTCAAGCTGAGACAGCCACAAATGAAGAGTTTACGTTGATTATTTACAATAGTATAGGTCAGAAAGTATACTGTGAATTAATCAATACAGGTGAGAGTAAAACATTTGAATTGAATGTTACGGCCTTGGACAAAGGCATTTACTCAGTGCAGTTGAAGAATCAAAATAACGGCAACGCGCAAAACCAACTATTTATTAAAAGATAACCACCTATGAAAAAGTCTCAACTTTTAGCTAGAGGGATTCTCTCTGGCCTAATCGTGATATGCCTCACTTATCACGTAAAAGCTCAAATTCCGGAGTGAAAAAAATCATTGTCAACTCTCGACGGAAATTTTCATGAGAAAAGAGCTGCAATACAAACTTTTTTCGAACAAAACCCTGAATTGATTGATGAGCCGGGCTCGGGTTACAAAGATTTTATTCGATGGCAAGAGTTTTGGTCAGCCAGAGTCAATGAAACGGGTAACTATTTTACCGCGAATGATGCGATGCTTGCTTACCAAAATGACATTTCGCTGTATTGCAATGGATCATCTAGTATTGATGTCAATTGGGAATTACTCGGGCCTATCTCAACCCCTCCCAGAGTCGACTTAAATTCACCTAACTATGGTTCACATGGAATGGGAATAACAAGGGCGGTTTGGGTCAACCCAGCTAACCCAAATCATATTCTACTTGGAAGTGGCAGCGGGGGGCTTTGGAAGTCCATGGATGGTGGCCAAAATTGGACGAATATTACGGATAGCAGCGGCCTAATGACATTAGGTGTAAACTCAATTGCCGTTCATCCAATAACAGGATTTATTTATATAACAACGGGCATAGAATCAAGTTTTTGGGGATTGAGCAAATATTATGGGTTCGGTCTACTCAAATCTGCAGACGGTGGAAATTCATGGGAAACAACTGGATTATCATTCAGCCCTGGAGGACCGTTACCAGTGGCAGAAAAAGTGGTTTTTGACGAAAGTGACATCACTGGCCAACGCGCTTTTGCTCTTGTTGAACATCAAATTTTAGAAACAACAGATTTTGGAGTAACTTGGTCAGTCGTTCTAACCGGACAAGTATCAGAGCGATTTACAGATATTGACTTTAATCCAATTACACCTACAAATTGGGTGGCTTGTTCCAGTGATGGTACTGAGTCATTTGAACCGAATGTTCCGGGTAAGTTTTACAGAAGTTCTAACAATGGTAATAGTTGGTCAGAATTTACGAATTCCATTTCCTTAACACCAATAACCTATGCTACGCTTGAATATTCTGAAGCAGGTGTTGATGTAATCTATGCCGCCATTGCATTCGATGGTGCAACAGATAAAGTTTTTAAATCTTCGGACAATGGGATCACTTGGACAGAGCAAGGAAACGTACCTGGAGGGTGGAAAGGAACATTTGAAGTTTCTAAATTTGATGAAAACAGGTTGTACTTTGGGTGCTTAAATGTGGTACAAAGCAATGACGGCGGCTTAACAAATACAGCTATTTCAGATTGGTTCAACCTTACGTCCATAAATTACATTCATGCTGATCACCGTGATCTGAAATCTGTTGAAATCGGTGGTCAAGAGTACTTGTACTCAGCACACGATGGTGGCTTGGGCCGGAAACTAATTAGTGAAAGTGCTTGGGAAGATCTCAGCGGAAACGGGTTGACCATTTCACAGATTTATGCTGTCGGCGTCGGAAGCTCAGGAAAAGTTTATGGTGGGATGCAAGATCTGAGCACAAACTTTTATGACGGTAACGCGTGGTTCAACATAGGGCAGGGAGATGGAGGTAACTGTATGGTCGACTATCTCGCTGAAAATGTGACCTAATAGTTGCTGGAATGGAATTATTAAGAAATCTAACGATGGAGGATTAACGAGTACGACAACTAACTATGGTAATTCATTGTCACATGATGTACCAATGGACATGCACCCTTCAGTTCCTACAATCTTTTGGGCCTCAAAAGGAACAAATGATGGAGCAGATGTTCAGAGGTGGGATCCATTGCTAGTCGACTGGGTTGACCTTATGGATCATCAAGATATGATCTTTGATTTTCTTGACCGCCCTTCCACCCTTAGAGTTGCCCCTAGCGACCCAAATAGATTGTATTTAGTTGCCGGTGGAGCTACATGGGGAGAGCCATTAGTAGGCAGGATTTGGAAAACTAACGAGGCAATGGGAACCGCAATAGCAGAATGGATAGACATTACCAGTGGTCTTGATGCTCTGCTATGGGCTTCAGCCGAAGACATTGCCATTGATCCGGAAAACCCTGATCGTATCTGGATAACGTTTCAAAATTTCTCTGACGGCCAAAAGGTGTATCATAGTCCCAATGGAGGAACAACTTAGATAAACCAATCGTTGAATCTACCTAACATGCCTGTCAATTGCATTGAATACCACACAGGTACAAATGACGGTTTGTACATAGGTACAGATGTGGGGCTATTTTATAAAGACGCTTCCATGTCTGAATGGAAATGTTTGAATTCAGGTCAACCAGCATTACTTGTTACGGACATTGAAGTAGATTATTGCATCAATAAACTGATAGTTTCCACTTTCGGAAGGGGGGTGTACAGAACTTCACTTGTTGAAGAAGAAACATTCACTTCTATTTTAACAGATAGGCTAATAGATATCCCAACAGTTTCGCAAGGGGGAATGGTAATAGAGCCAGGTGTTACCTTGACAGTGACAAGTGACTTGTACATGGGAGAAAATGCACGAATAATCGTCAAACCAAATGCTAGACTGATTATTGACGGAGGAACGATCTCTAACAAGTGTGGTAAAATGTGGAGTGGCATAGAGGTATGGGGAACGTCTTCTATGCCCCAGGCAAGTAGCTCCTTTTCACTCGACCCAAATCAAGGAAAGCTTGTAATTAAAAATAGTGGTGTAATAGAGCACGCCAATTGTGCTGTGAGGTTAGGCCATTTAGCCTCAACAAACCCGTGGCAATACGACTGGAGCAAGACAGGGGGAGTCATCAATGTACGAAATGGAATCTTACGAAATAATCGAAAATCTATTGAGTACCTCTCATACCATAACTATAATAATCTTGGAAATATGTCAGCAAATCGAGGCTATTTTTACGATTGTTCATTTGAAATTGATAATGATTACAGGTATCCGAATCAGCAACACACTGCTTTCGTGACTATGTGGGATGTAGACAACATTAAGTTCAAAGGATGTAATTTTAATAACTCATCATCTGCTGTAGTATGGGCTGATAGAGGGCTCGGAATTTATTCTGCAATGTCTACCTTCACTATTGATGACTACTGCACAGCCGGCATTCTTGAATATGGTACTCCATGTCCAATTGAGAACACGCTAAGAAGTGAATTTCATGGACTTCAATATGCGATTAAAGCATCAGGGGCAACGAATTACAGTAAAGTACGTGTTAATCACTCCATAGTTCAAGACTGTTACAACGGTATATATCTTGCGCTTGTCAATAATGCCGTCATAATTCGAAACAACTTTGATAGAATTGAAAATAGTGGCAGTCCAACGTATAGTTTATACCTAGATGAATGCTCTGGTTATGAAGTTGAAGAGAATGTTTTTGAGGGATTGGACCACGACGGCTGTAGAGGATTAATTGTGAATAATTCAGGTGATGCACCAAATTTAGTTTACCGAAATCTTTTCAAAAACCACACCTACGGTATTCTAGTCATTGGAGATAATAGAGGTTTGCAACACGAAGGACTACAATTCAGATGTAACCTTTTTGGAGATCCAGGTGATGCTACTCAATCTAATGAATTCGCTCTTGGATTGGTTGACAATGCTTCTATAGCTGATTACCAAGGAAACCTCTCGGAGTATACCTCTGCTGCAAACAGATTTTGGCCAGAGTGTGTCTTTTACGATCCAGATGACGAAGATGAAATCATTCTTTCCGATCCCGATCAGATTTCAATCTTTGACTATATACACAATAGTGGAGTAAATAGTCCGGAAACGGTCCCTGAATGTAGATCAATTGGTATTGGTCTCATAGACAATGCTGTGCCATTCTCAATTCAGCAATGTCCTTTGGACCTTGAAGATGGAAAGGATAAAATAGTAGTTAAATCCCAAATGCAGGAGTCACATGACGTATATGTTAGTTTAAAAAGTGCGTATGATAGCTACATCAACAACGGGGAAGGTCCTTCATTGTCAGATGCGGTTTCAGACCTTTCTGTTTCTTCTGTTGAACTCAGAAATGTATTTCTTGATGCCTCACCAAAAGTTTCTGATGACTTAATGATCAGAGCAATGCAACGAACACCAGAGGTTGATGGTTGGCATATGGCACAAATTTTAATTGCCAATTCGCCACTCAGAGAAGTTGTGATCAATGCAATGAATAGATACGACTACGAGCCGTTTTACACTGCGCTAGTAGAAGGAGCACAAAATGGTACTGTGAACACTAGAAACCTCATGGAAATGGACTACGCATGGTATAGAAGTCTCCAAGAACAATATTGTGATGACTTTATTCGGTTGAATCTCCAAGAAGAAGAAACCGACTGGGGGTCAATCCAACAACTGTTCAATGACCCAAGTGCACCATTGACCATAGGAGAAGAAGCGTCTTTTTATATTGAAAAAGGTGATTGGACTTCAGCCCATGCAATTCTTGATTCTTGGCCAGAACCAACAGATGATGAGTTTCTGTTGTACCAGACTATTCTTCGGATAAAGGAATTTGGATTAGACGCTACAGGACTTCAAGAACAAACGGTTACAGAATTGGAGACTCTTGTCTTTTCTTCGGAACCTCAAGTAAAATCTTGTGCATCTTTTATACTAGAGTTTTGGGATGAAGGAACATTTTCTGAAGAGCTCGGGACCATCGGAGGCGTGCGCGGTTTAACTCAAATTTACGACGGCGAAACCTCATCTGATATCTTTCAGTTCGAACCATCTCCAAACCCTGCTAAAGAATCCTTTTTTCTTACCTTTAAGGTTCCAGAAACTTCTGAATCAGGCGTAATTCACATTTTTGATGTTTCTGGCAAACGGGTTTATCAAAGTAAAATCGTTGGAACTACGGGAATTATCGAAATAAATTGTTCTAAATGGAGAACCGGAACCTACATTGCAGAATTAGAGGTTGATGGTATTCTCTTAAAGACAACCAAAGTATCAATTATTAAATAGGGTAAAATAAATCTAATACTAAAACGGCCTCAATTTGAGGCCGTTTTTTTTGCATGTTATAAAATCAACATAATTTCTAAACAACTTTCCCAGAACTTCCCGTACTTCGTCTCTCATGAAATCCCTCATTCCGAATTTCTTTACCATGGCCAACCTGGTCTGCGGGTGCTTGGCCATCTTTTTCGCCTTCAAAGAGCCCTTGCTAGAAACGGCCACCCTATTCATCATGGCGGGTGCTTTCTTTGATTTGTTTGACGGATTTTTCGCCCGCCTCTTAAAAGTGCAGGGCGAAATGGGTAAACAGCTAGACTCATTGGCAGACGCCGTAACCTTCGGCGTGGCACCCGGAATCATTGTGTTTCTCCTGTTTTCACGCATTTGTAGTTTGTATGAATGGCCTATTTGGGTGGGATTCTTCGCCTTTCTCCTGGTGATCGCATCGATCTATAGACTGGCGAAATTCAACATAGATAAACGTCAGAGTGATTCCTTCAGGGGGTTGCCAACTCCTTCCAATGCGTTGTTTTGGATTGGCATTGTGTACCTCTATTCCATGGGGAAATCAGTAGATGGAATTGATCCTTCATTTGTGGAGGTCGGACTTCCTTATGCCAGTTACACTGACTACATTTTATTTACGGTGCGAAAGGGCTATTTGGCATTGGTTTTCCATCCCGCAACGTTCATTGTGATGATTGTGGGCATGAGTTGGTGGATGATTTCAGACCTGAAGATGTTGGCTCTGAAATTCAAAGACTTCGGCCTCCGAGGAAACAGAGCACGGTACATCTTAATTTTAGCTTCAATCAGCATAGGAATCATTTCGCAAATCTTTTTGGGAAGTGTTTTCATGTCCTTACCGATTGTGCTACTTTTGTACCTCCTGATTTCGATCGGATATAACTTAATACACCGCAACCATGAAGTTCAGCGCTGAAATCGATGTAATGCCTTTAGAAGCTTTGCTTGACCCACAAGGAAAAGCCGTTACGAATAACATGAAGAACATTGGTCTTCCAGAGATCGGTCGTGTGCGCATTGGAAAACACATCACCTTGGAAATTGAGGCTGATTCGAAAGCTACGGCTGAAGCGAAAGTGGATGAAGCGTGCAAGAAATTGCTCGTAAACGAAATCATGGAATACTACACTTTCGACGTAAAGGAAGCAGTAGAAGCATAATTACAATTCGCCCAGAACAAGAAGAATTGCTAACGTCTCTTCTGGGGTCGGATTTCCATCCAGAAAATACAGCGCGTCTAAACGCGAAATAGAATTGTCTCTGTAAATAGCACCGTCTCTTATTGTATAAATAAGGTCCATAAGAAATGTGCTGTTGCCCCGGTAAATAGCCCCTTTGTCGTAAGTATAGAGCACATCGCCACTAAATCTGCTATCAGTCAAGTAGAGCTTGTTATCTCTAAAAGTGTACAAGAGATCAAAAGGACTGGTACTGAATCCTTCAAAGATTTTTCCTTCGCGAATATTGAGAATGGCGTCACCATTAAAGCGGGAGTCGCCCGGCAAAACCAAACCGTTTTCAACATGTAGTAGCATGTCTGGTTGCCACATGCGTTCATCACTGTAAACGTAGGTCTGACTCCAAGCTAAACAACTCAGAAACAAGAAGGAAAAGAGGATAAGTGCTTTAATCAGTTTCATGATCTACTATTTCTTGAACGCGTCCTACCTCTCCAGATTGCAAGCGAACTTTAATTCCATGTGGATGTTCAGCTGAATTGGTCAAAAGCTGCTTTACAATGCCTTCAGTCAATTCCCCAGAGCGCTGGTGGTGCTTCTGTACAACAGCAACCAACATGCCAACTTTGATGTTCTTTCTTACTGTTCCTTCCATGATTCGCTATTTTGAGTTTCTTCAGGATTTGCGTTGCGAATGGATTTCGCAAGGTTTGAAGCTAAGAGCAGACCAACAACTGAGTAGGCAGTAAAAAGATAAAACCCTAGCTGCAAGGTCGAATTGTTTGTGGTAAAAACCTCTAAAGTTCCACTGGCACGCTCAAGCTGGGTCAATTGGCTGTTAATGACACCACTGAAACCAATGTACGCCATAAAAAGCGCAACAACCATCACATCAGCCATAGACCATTTGCCAGATTTAAAAACAATGAACTTGGCCACTTTGCTCTTCGGGGTGCGTTTTCGCGCTAGCGCAACAAAAGAAAACACCAATTTGAGAATGGGAATTAAAATGGAGAACGAAAAGATG
>Ga0222668_1001119_pt1 | contig 13320 bp, 16 predicted proteins | sample AntAcemetagen728_FD_179823 | JGI IMG/M metagenome (GOLD analysis project Ga0222668, IMG submission 179823) | Saline water microbial communities from Ace Lake, Antarctica - #728 | ecosystem: Environmental > Aquatic > Non-marine Saline and Alkaline > Saline | place: Antarctica: Ace Lake... | reverse complement strand
TCTGACACTCCTTACAACCCTGAAAAAAGAGGTCTCTGCTCTGCCCCCTAACCCTTATAAACTCTAGCCAAAATTACTCAAATTACCGCTGGATTTTCACCGCAGCATCTTGTTATCCCTTTCGATTGGTCGGAGATTCTGGAGTGAGGAACATCTACAGCAAACCAAGATGAACATTCCGCAGGTTCTGGTAGCGGGTTGCTGGCGACCACAAAATGTAAACTGATTGGAGTCATAGCTTCGAGATTGGGCAACGTAATACGAAATCCATTGGCGAGGAACTCAGTTGGCGGCCTGTCGTCTGAAAGATTCAGAGACGGCAATCTATGGCTGAGGAAGTCGATGTCTTCAGTTCCAATCATCACAATATGTTCGCCACTCTCCCACGATTGAGCATCGAGCGCTTCACCGGTCTCTGGAGCTCCCACTACAGGAGTATCTCGAAAAACAAATTCAATAAGGAGGTCAGTAAGTGGTGTTTCGGGAATGATCTCAAAAAACACTGCCTTCGATGATTCCACGGTCATTCCCGGCGGCAGCTTGGGTTCCAGATCGAACGCTCTTACTGATAGCTGATCTTCTTGAGTGATCGGTCTTCCCGCTGACAAGTCAAAGTGTAGAAGCCCGAGCGAGGTCGACATCTCTACGAGCGTGGAGGTCATTTCTTGGGATAACGTTTTAGGCCTGGCGACCCGTAAATGGGAGCGCGACCTCGATTGGACATTAAGGATTCTGATCAGGGCAGTCAATCAACTCGGAGCGTTTTACGGGTTGTCCAGCGCCGGGTTGTTAGCCCAGTCTCGAGTGACTATCGACCTCCGAAATAGAAGAATGCGCGGTCAGCCGCTCGATCATATGCAATGCAGGTATTCCCTCCATCGGGTTCTACGGCACTTTGGTAGAATTGCCCAACGTCGATCCGTTTTATTGAAGGCTCAGTTTTATATTCTGTTGGAATAGCGAAGTTTTTTACTCTTAAAGGTGCGAGAAATCGCCGAATTTCAATTGGTGTTGCGATCTCGTTCAAGTTCCACTCTTTGCTAGCGCAAAGAGTCTCGAAGTCCTTCTCAGGAATATCGCATTCCAAAACTCTATATGGCCAAAATGATTGATAGAACGAACAAATTTTCGTCGCAGTCGATGGTAACATAGGATGTGATGTTTCATTGAATCTGACTCTGGGCCGAAAAGAGTTCATGATGAACAAAAGCAAAGAGACGAGTAAAAGTGTAATCCCTATTCCAACTACTTTCGCCATAGATCGATAATTTTTGGGCTAACGTCCGAGGCATCGCAGCCCGATCCGACGGCGCAACCTCGAAGGGAGGGTAATAATTCTAATCAGGTAAGTCATTCAACTCGAAGCGTGATCGGGCTTTCGATCGCCGGCTTGTTAGCGTGGTTTTTTCAGTTACCGTTCGCACTGAAGATTTCAATTACCGCTGCTCGCCGTTGGTCATAGACAAACACGGCATTCATTGGTCTGCCGTATCCACCGTCAGCTGGTTTCCATCCTTTGAGTTCGATAGTAAAGTGCCAAAACGGTGCTGGGCCGAAATCTTCAAAAAGCTTCTGAATTTGGGGAATATCATACTTGGGGATATCAGATATCGTAACCCAAGTTGCTGAACTTACATACCACTTGGTTGGATCGAACCCATTTTGTTTTATCGCCAACTCTGATACGATGAGTGCATTTTGAAGTTGGAGGTTTGGCTCAGGGCGAACTCGAATTTGACTAGCTACATCCTGTGATGTCCCCACGGTTTTTGTGAACATGAGAATTGCAATGAGGAGAAGCATTTTCATTTCTAAGCGCTAACGTTTGAGGTGAGGTAGGTGATAGCCGTAGCGAAGCGGAGGGTAACACCTTACCTCCACCGGCTTGTTCGGCTCGTTTGGATGGTTGCGAGAATAGCAACGAGGGTCAGAATAATCAATGAAGTTACTATGTGATTCGGATCAGGCGGGATGAGGTCTTCATACTCGGGTAATACCCGTCCCTCTCGTGGCGGGAACCTTCTATACGAAATATAGTTTTGAACGGCTAATACGATAGTCAAAAGACATAAAAAATAGGCCTTAACTCGATTTGAGGCTCCAAGAATCTCGCCGAGAACGATCAAGATTATACCCAAAATCGCAATCACTAATAAATAGGGGTAATTCGATAAATTGAATGGTCCAGAAATATCGATTGGAGCCATTAAGCCAATGGTGGCGAGCCAGAGTGTTACCCCGCCAATCAGTGTTAGAATTGCAAAGGAGATTTTACCACTCATTTCTTAGCCGAACGTCGAAGTCCTCTCACACCTGCCCGAGGGCGAGGCTTCGACTGTGGGTTGATGGTTGAATTGTCATGGCGAATTGAACTCGCGGCGGGGCAGGTGTTGAGAGCGACGCCTTGTTCGCCTTGGTTTTTTCGGTGCTGGTGTTCAGGAACTTTGAGTCGGAGCGGCGTCTAGGAACTTCTGCCGACAACGCAGCAGCCAGTCGAAGGAGTCGTTGTCGAACGGCGCTGAGCGTCCGCTGCAATTGTAACCCGTCTTGGCTGCGTTCTCGGCAACGTATACAAATAAGGAATCCAAATCGGACTTCCCATGGGTCTCGTCTCTGAGGGTGATGTTCACCCTGATGGCACTGAACTGATCGTGGGCTTCATGCCATCGTGACGGATCCCTGAGTATGTCCACCAATCCGGAATACTCAGGGCGAGGTGTCACCAGAGGCATGAGCTCCTCAAGGATCGCAAGCGCTCGCGCCGCGTACTCCGGAGTGTAAGTGATCATTTCTGTGGCGAACGTTCGAGGCATCGTAGCCTGATCTGAGGGCGATGTCTCGAATGAATGTTAGGGACTCTAATCATGGAAGTCAATCAAGTCGGAGCGTGATCAGGCTTACGATCGCCGGCTTGTTCTGCCCGTTTTTGGAGAAGACGTTCGGTCTCATCATAAAGTCTCTCCACTCGCAATCGGATCTCGTCGGAGTCATCCCGAAGAAGTGTCTCGTACAACTCAAAGACTGATTCTGATGGGCTCTCTTCGATGTAGAGCTTCAGGTAATCCCGGGGAAACAGAAGGAGGGCATTCGGGCGTCCGTGCCCAAACAGGACAGGCGCTCCGAGGATGTTTCGGCCTGTGCCTTGGTAGCTGACCCATTTATGCTGGATTCTATCAGGGGCATTGTCCTCGAGGAAGGATTCGAGAGGAGAGGCGTTGTATTCGTAGTTCGTTCGAATGGTGAAAAGCCATCTCGTCCAGCTCTTCGTTGATCCCGTAAAACCACAGTGATATCCCATGTCGCGCGAGACACACCCGTTCAGTGCGAAGCCACAGATAAAAACCAGGCCAACACAAATTATTGCGACCTTTGCACCGGTTTTCATTTTTCAGGCAGAACGTTGAAGTCATCCTACGCCTGACCGGGGGCGCGCTCCGACTTCTCGGTTGATGGTTGAATGGTCATGAAACTTTCGACTCGCAGCGGGTCAGGCGTTAGGATCGACGCCTTGTTAGCCGTTGCCTTTTCGGTTGTCGATTATGGCTTCTACGTTGGCTTGATCCAAGTGGATTCTTCGAAGGATCGACCGGCACTCCTCCCATTCCTTCGCTTCTACAAACTGATCGAACACCTCCAGAAGTCTTAGCGCAAATAGTCGTTCGTTAACAGTCATTCCGGAGAGCACGAGCCGTTCGCACTGCTCTTTGTAATTCTTCCAGTCATCGTAGAATGCTCCAAATGGTGCGGGGTCGATTAGGAATGAATGACCGACGAGTCTCTCGAATCCGTCGAGATCCTTGTATTCGACCAGCGACAGTTCGGACGAGGCGAGAACGGGTGCCAGATAGGCAAGCCACTTCTCTCCAAGGACACGATCTTCCGGGCGACTCGACGTTCTGACGCCGTGCTCGATCTTCAGAATGCAGTTGGCGAGCGCATTGAGCATTTTCTTCGGCTAACGTCCAAGGCCTGGCAACCGCTACTGGGAGCGCCCCTCCGATTCTGGTTCAGGTTTCTGTTCACCCTCCGGCTTCGACTCCGGAGCGGTAGCGGGTTGCTCAGCGCCATATTGTTCTGCGTCGTCTTTACGGAATGACTCGTTGATCCACGTCAACCATTCAGTCTCTCCATCATACTTGACAAACTTGGTGTTAACTCCCTTCGGATTCTCAATCGTGTATCCCAAAAGTGCTGCCTCAGATCGATCATCTGACTCAGTGTAAAGAATTCTTACCGTGTGTGCGCATTCCGGCAGTTTCTTGATCGACGTATAGAGTTCAACCACGGGATCTGCTACCATCGCCTCAGAGATAATGATGACAGGCATGGGGTTCACCAATCGTCCCAAAGCTTCCGATCCAATGAGCCGCCCATCGTCGTTCAGCGCCCGCCCTGCTGAGTTGCTAATCAAAACGGCATTGTGCGCTTTGTGCTCGGAACGGAAGGCTGCTATCTCGATGTCCAATTCTGTTTCTTCTCGAGGAGATTCGTCTTCCGACTCCTCAGGAAGATCGATTGGAGTTCCATACTTGATCGAGTCGAAATCGAACTCCTGCGCGATTGCGAGCACTGGAAGAACCATCGCGATGACCAAAATGTTGATGGGTTTCATTTCTGCAGAACGTCCAAGGACAGGCACCCACTACGGAGGGCGCATGCGACTTGGATAAAACTAACGAAACCATAAACGAAAACCAAGACACCGCGAGTAGTGGGTTGTCCTGCTCCGACTTGTTAGGCTCGTTTGTCGTGTCTCAAAACGGGGAAGAGTGGGAATTACCAAAACTTACTTTGCTCGGATTAGAGTTAATTACAGAAGAGCTTCAAATCTCTAAAAAAGATTTAGCCGAAATCGCTGATGGCAAAACAAATAAATTAGTTATCCCTGACTCCTGTTCTTGTGTGCTGTGGCAACCGCGTGATTCAGTAGTCCATGCATCTGATTTATTTCCTCTGAAGTCCGACCAATAAATGGAACTGCCGAACCACCTTCAACGTGTATCACAATCACACAATGCGTATCTCGTTTCCAGTCGCCATACGCATGAGCAATTAAATCATCTGGGATCTCTATACCTTGTATCGTCATAATATGAAAATCTCTAAGCCTAACGTCATAGGACAGGCGCGCCGGGGTCAAGCCTTAATTTAATCAGAAGGCTTCCTCGGCGTCGCCTGCTCCGACTTGTTCTCTCTCTTTTTATCCCGGACCTCCGATCCATGACACACTCCCGTTCCGTGTCAGTCGAATCTCGCCGAAATCTGTATCGGGATAGCGGATGATCCAATGCCCGTCCTCAAAATCTGGAATCTCTCTTCCAGTTGGCTTATAGCCCCGCTCTTCAAGTTCCAGTCTGGCTTCGCTCACCGCACGTTCAGCGCTCATCCATCCAACAAGATTCCACAGCACAATGACTGCCGTGATGCCTGCACAAATATTGAATCCAATCGTCGCGACCTTCGATCTTCCAGAGGGAGATGAGCGTGTCTCAACCGACCGAAAAACTGCGAAAAAAATACAAAATATCGGAAGTAACCAAATCCAGCCGCTTATGAGATAAACGAAATTGGCGAATCCGTTATCGGGTGGATCAAGCTTCGCCATCCAAAGGTTGAAGTAGATCCACGAAAGACCAGCGCATATTACAGATGCAACAATCCAGCTCATCGCGAACTTCCACTTCGCAAAACAAACGCCGAGTGGTATGACGACCGCGAGACCTAGGTAAAGCTCTATCGGAAGGATATTCATTTCTTAGAGAACGTCAAAGCGCTGGCACCCGCTACCGGGAGCGCCACGCCGCAACAGGGTTCAGGGTCCGATTCAACCGGGTCATGTCAACTCACAGCGGGGTAGCGGGTTGTCCAGCCGCGTCTTGTTGTGCCCGTCGTTCATTCCTCTGCGGGTTGATTGCGAAGTAGTAAACTCAAAAATTCGACGTCCGAAAAATCTCGATTGGGTAGAGTTGCCTGGCGGACAATCACTAGCTTGCGTGAAGGTATCACGTAGAGCCGCTGCTTGCCGGCGCCCAACGCCGCCACGAGATCCTCCGGAATCCACTCACAATTTGCCGCATCTCCCCATTCGCTCTTGAGGATCGAAATCTCCTCCAAAATTTCCGACGAAACGGGGTGTTTGAGCCACCAAGCTTGCCCGTAGGCAGGATTCGGAGTAGTGCCGTTAAAGCAGTCTGCAACCAATTCGGATTTGATAATCTGCTTCTCCCCGCATTTGCCACTCAACCGAACAAATTCTCCGAAAATTGCCCAGTCGGTGGACTTTATGAACGCTCCGCCACCAACCTGTGGATGCCCGTCACTACACCGAATTCTCCATTCGATCGAAATACCAAGGGGATCAAGGACCCGCCTATCAAAATAGTCCTCAAAAGTTTCTGTCTTAAGCAGGCGTTCCAATGCGAAAGCGAACACGTTGAGCTGGTTGGCCCCGTAATTGAATTGCGCACCCGGTTGTCCGGTCATGGGTCCGTCGGCTAAATCACTCCACGCTGGTTGGATCTTGGCGAATCCACGTTCACTGGCTCTTAATCCACTCGTAAGGGTCAGCAGTTGTCGATACGTAATGTCCTTCTTTCCTTCATCGTTCTTCCATTCGGTGATGCTGCCACTGACTGGGGCATCCAAACTTATGATACCATCTTCGACCGCAGCCGCAGCGGCTATTCCGACAAAGCTCTTAGTTCCGCTCGCCAGCCTCTGGAGACGCTCAGCGCCCCCGTTGTTGTCGTAATGCTCAAAAATCCGCGCACCATCGAACATGACGACCATGGATTGCCCGCGCAGCGCCGCACTGTAAGCGGCTGCCCGATCCATAGCCGCTTGTGTCGGTCGAGCGATGGTATCTTCCGCTGCCTTCGCGCTGACACTGAGCAGAATAGCGGTAATGAATAGGTAGACTCGAGTTTTCATTTCTTTGGCACAACGTCAAAGTGCTGCCACAGGCTGCCTGAAAGCGCGCTCTGATTTCAAGGTTGATGGTTGAATTGTCATGACGCTTTCGACTCGCGGCGGGCAGCCTGTTGGTAGCCACGCCTTGTTCGCAAATTGTGTTTTATGGATCAATTCGCTGTCCAGTCTTAGCATCAAACCTGGCCAAGTCCGTCACTGTCCCGGAATCAGACGCCGCGCTATGGAGGCGGAAGAGCAACTGGAGTTCACCGTCAAAAGATTGGACTGATTTGAATGTCGAAATCTTGGGCACGATCGATTCGTAGTCCGACTTTGGATCAGTTACGTTGAACTCAATTTGCGCAACACCATCATCTGCTCGCACAAATGGATCGCATTCAATGGCGTGCTTCTGTTCTATTTCCGCCGCAATCTCTCCTGCGGCATTTAGCTTTCGACCATCTTCTGCGGTGGCTTCGATAGACGAATCCTTGCAGGAGCATAAAGAAAGCGAAATCAGTAGGGCAAGAATCGGGAAGTTGTCAGTCATGGTGGAATTTGATTGCGAACAGTATATTATCCCTCATTCGCTCATAACTGTTATAGGCGAATTTCGCGTTAACAGGGAGGCATCTCAGGCGAGTGCCTACGCTGGCGCGAAGGAATCTTTCTATGCAAGTTACTGCATCCGAAAATCCTTGAAAAGCTTTTTCCGATTTTTGGTTTTTATTTTGGCATCGCCTTCAGTCGCTGGATCGTGATTTGGCCTTTTCTTGACCACGATCCAAGATCAGAAGATGCGGATTCGATTGTGTTTCTCTAATCGTCTCCGGCATAGTCCAATGGACTGGGTGCTCCTGCACCGGGGCGCTTCATAACGTGAAGATAGATCATCGTGGTGGAAACATCCGCGTGTCCCATCAACTCCTGGACGGTTCGGATGTCCACTCCCTGCTCCAGCAAATGGGTCGCAAAGCTGTGTCTTAAGGTATGAAAACTGGCATTCTTGTAGATCGGGCAGCTTTTGAGGGCGTTTCCGAAATGGTTTTGAAGGGTTTTCTCGTGAAGGTGAAAGCGGGCGACATGCTTCGTGCGCGGGTGGGCACACATTCTGTCGGCGGGGAAGACCCAGTGCCAGGCCCACTGAAACGCTTTGTTGGGGTGTTTGCGACGGTAGGCGGTTCTGAGATGAACTTCTCCCCGGCCGGCGGCGGAGCGACGCTCATGCTTTTCTTTTTCCCGGCTGAGGTGGGTTTCGAGACGTTTTTCCAAAGCAAGGGGAAGTGGAGCGGTGCGATGTCTCCCGCCTTTTGGATCATGGACATAGATGATTCCGCGTCCAATATCGATGTCCTTGATCCGAAGGCGCAGGACTTCGATTTGCCGCATTCCCGTTCCATAGGCAATTTCGGAGATGAGCCGCCACGGGTCCTTGAGTGCGGCGATGACTTGTTTCACCTCGGGGCGAGAGAACACGACTGGTGGTCGTCGTTTCCCTTCACGAACCGTGAAGTTCAGCTTCAAGTCTTCGCTGATACGATAGACAGACCGTGCCAGAAAAACGATGGCGGAGAGTGCCTGACGCTGGGCGGAAGCGGAAAGGAGCCGCTCGAGGGCGACGTATTCGAGGTATTCGTCGACGGCGTCGGCGGAGATGTTTTCGACCGTTTCCTGCCGGCGACGAATTCGGAAATACGTGAATTTTTTGATGCACGAGAGATAAGCGCTTTCGGTCGTCGGTGCGTGATCCTTGAGGCGGGTTGCCCGTCGCGCTTTTTCGAGGATGTCGTTGACCCGCTGGTCTTCTCCCGCGACTGGCGTCCGGTCACGCCTTCTCAACTCCGCGACAGACAGTCTCTGATGGAGAACCGGAATGGTGTCACGCAAGCGGGAGGGGTGATCGTTTTCGAGGGTTTCCAGTTTGTCGGTCAGATCCTCCCAGTCGAATGACGCTCCCCAGGAAGGCGATTTGATCTGAGAGCACCAAAGTTCAACCGCGAGAGCGGCCTGCCGGTATTGCCAATCGGGCATTTCAGTAGTCGCGAGGGAATCAAAGAAATCGTGGGTCTTTGCCGCGGAATTCTCGCCCTCCTGCCTCATCCAGCGGGTGACCCAGCGGGCCATGTGTGGACGTGCCACCTCTTTGATCCCGCTGCGTTCAACGAGGAGACGATGGAATCGATCCCATTCTCCGTTATTTCCGTCGTCTTGAACTGGTGTAATACTGTTCATGTGATTAGTCTTTAGCCGATTCGGAAAGATTTCAAGTAAAAAGTGTTCAAAGGAGCACTTAAACTTCAAGTGTGAGTCGTTTGTCAGGAATGCTGATCGAGTTTTACGCGGATACTACAGGGGCTGTTTTCAGGTTTCAGGGATAGGCGAGCGCGATCGCCGATGGGGTATTCGGAGCGCGGCGGCTCGACGCCGCGCTGGATGGAATTTCTATTAGGCTGTCCCGGCAAACACACCCCGGGGGCGGCGGCCCCTTCGGGCGGTGGATTTGCCACCGTCTATTTCGCTCCGCTCGGTTCCGGGGGCTTTATCAAGAAAGTTTTCCCTTGCGGCAAAGAGCTTTGAATGGTTTTGATGAAAGCTGCCCGCCTGCAGCTTTCACTCCGTTGGAGTCCGTCGCTTCATTCCTGTCCAAAACACCTAGAAGCCTTCAGTGTTTTTCAAGAGCTACCCGGGCACGAGGATATCACGACCACAGAGATTTATCTTCATGTCGCAGTGGGAGCGAACGGTCTCGGCTTAAAGAGTCCGTTGGATACTCTTGTCCCTCACGCTGCTTCGTTTTGAGATTCCCACTTCCTAAAAACTTTGTGGCTCAGTGCCTTGGTGCGAGATCTTCTTCGGGAGATGATTCGATGACATTTTCCTCGCGTCAAAGCGCCTGACTTCTGAAACAGTCCCAATTAAAAATTCCTGATTCAAGCGGAAAGTCGGAAGGCGTCGACGGTGGTTCCATCGCCGCCGCCATTAACGACATCTCACCAGAGACATGACGGCGTAGGCAGTGCCGTAAGGCTGGTGGTAGGTGTAGAAAGGAAAATCCCACCAGGAGCCACCCTTTTCCTGAAGCGGGAGGAGGATATCCGCGACTAGCTCTTTATATTCCGGCTGATTTTTTTCCGGAAGCAGATCGATATTCAGTGCTGCGTAGTAGTGCCCGTAGTAAAAGAAATAGCCAGCGACCTGGAACCACGCCTCATGAGGAACGGGACGCTTTCGTCCAATATCAAGCCAACCATTTCGATCACGCAATCGAATCAACCACTCCTCCGTAATTTCGTCGGTGATCGTTTCATCGCCCCAGACGCGAAGCGCAAAATTACAGGCCTGTGTGCGGCCGAGGCTCGCAGCGGGACGGTTCACATTGTAGAGCGGGCGGGCCTTTAAGTATTCCCCGTAGAGGTAACTGTGATCCGGCTTCTGCTGGCGATTCACCGCCGCAATCGCCTGGGCCACCAGTTTTTCCGGAACCAAAACGCCTTCAATTCCCTCCGCTTCCTTCAAGGCGACCAAACACGTCGCCGTTGTAAAACTGATCGAGCTGGAACTGGGGCGCGCTGTTTTCGCTCGCATATCATAGTAACCCCACCCTCCGTCGATCGAGGAAAATCGCTCAAGGCGCTTGATCTGCCCCTGTATTAATTCAACGAGCTCAGCCTTTTGCTCATCTGATGCTTCTCTCTCGTAGAGATCGACGAGCGCTTTGATTCCGTAGGAATGAGTCCAGACATTGTACATCGCGGTCGGAGTGGCCCGACGCACCGCAGGAAGTTCCTCCAGCAACCATCCTTCTGCTTTTTGGAGACTATCCAGTGCCGCACCGGGTTCATCGGCGAGACCGGAATCGCACAGGGCGGAAACGCACATGGCCGTCACGGCCGCTCGAAAAGCATGATGTGCACCCGGCACCGGAGCGTAAATATTCAGCCCCTTCGTCTGCCGCGCGGATCCCCAACTGCCATTCGGATTCTGATCTTCAATCAGGAATTCTATGCCGCGTTTAATCGCTGAATCAATCGCCGCCGCGTCAGCGCATTCGACGCCCTCACTTAGAAGACCGCTCAGCAACACTGCTACGGCGCCACATTTGAAGAAAAACACCTTCACGATTTCGTTTTGGCGTCCGATTTGGCTTTAGCCTCATCAGCATGTTTTGCTTCTGAAGCGGCCTTCGCAGCTTCAGGCAATTCGATGACTTCCCCTGCCTTCAGCCCCTTGAGAATTTCGACTTTTTTTCCGTCCGTCTTTCCCGTCTCAACGATGCGGACCTTTCCGCCCTTCATTGTTACGGTCTCTTTATCACCCTCTTTTTTGATAGCCGCTTTGGGAACCGTGAGCGCTTTCTCATTTTCGTAGGTGATAACTTCTGCCGTCGCCGCCATTCCCGGCATGACAGGTTTATCTTTCGGAGCCGCCGCGAGGCTTATCACGGTATCGAATGTGTTCGTTGAAAAAGGAACAAATGACAGAGCCAAAAGTTTCCCTTTGAGTTTCACATCACTATTCCATTTCATCTCCGTTTCCGCCGACTGACCAACGACCAGATTTTTGAGTGATGTTTCACTGGCGGCAGCGCGCAGCTGAATCTTCGCAGGATCCACCACTGTCATGACCACTTCGCGCATCGCGAGTGTGGCTCCGGGAAGCAATTTTTTCTCCATCGTCGAAGCGGTCGTCCATTTGCCCCACTGAGCCATCCCGTAATAAACAATACCGTCTTGAGGGGCGCGAACCGACATCGCTTCGAGATCAGCTCTAAGCTCGTTAACCGATTTCACCGACTCCTCGAACTTGCGATCGATTGCTTCCACTTCCTGCCTCTTTTTCGTGAGCGCATCACGCGAGCTTGTTTCCGTGGCACGCCAGTTGATGCGATGCAATTCGAGATCCTGTTTAATCTTTTCGTATTCGCGAGGAATCGTAGTGGCGAGAGTTCTCGCGGAACGCTCTTTGGCCTTTTGCAGTTGCCACTGGTAGCCCCTCACAGAATTCTTAGCTCGCTGCAGTATGATCTCCTCCGTCTCCTCGGTGAGATCATCTTCTTCATACATTTTCGTGAGTTGATCCAATTCCTCCTGCGCGTAGGCGAGCAAATTTCCCACCGAAATAACCGTCTCCTTCGTATCGCGCACCTGAGTTTCCTTCCTCACGTCTTCGTAGTAAGCGAGATCTGCCTCCGCTTGAACCTTCGACTGTCGTGATTTTTCAAGTGTGATGGGCAGCGTTCTCTCGAGCTTGTCTAATTCCAAATGAGCCGCCTCTCTTTCCAGCTTCTTCAAAGGCATCCCGAGATCAAGAGTGTCGATTTTCTCTTCGAGGTCTTCGGTCGCCAGCTCAATGAGAACGTCTCCTTTTTTGACCTTTGTTCCGTGATCCACCGCTTTGATCACGGTAAGGTCCCCCCATTGATCCAAATCGAGAGCAATGGGCGTCGCCCGCGTCGATTCGATGATCCCGGATACTTTGGATTTCAGAATAAATGCTTCAGCTACCACCTCGTGGGTCTTCGCTTCCTTGTCCTTGGTGACCTCTTTATCTTTCGCCGATTCCTCCTTGGCTTCTTTCTCCACTACCTTGGCATCGACGGCCTCCTCTTTCTTAGCCGCAGCGGTTGATACGCTCTCTTTCTTGGCAGGCGCTTCCGCGTCCACTTGAGTCGAAAAGCTGAGAATAAGAAGGATCCAAAAGCTCCTCACGGGGGTCGAAAACGGCATTCGCATGAATTGATTAATTTTTGTTAATTATTCTGAATATTGAATTTATAATCCTACTCTACGATCCCGATTTGGAAAATAGTTAATCACGTAGCACTTCTCAGCGGTGATAGGGCTCCCCGCGCAGGATGGTGTGCACGCGATAGACCTGCTCAAGTAATACAAGCAATGCGAGTTCGTGCTGCATCGTAAAGCCACTCATCGCGACGACATGATCCGCCTTCTTGCGAAGATCTTCTGAATGCCCATCCGCCCCGCCGATCAGCAGTGATACTCTTTTGACCCCGTCCATTTGCCATGAGCGAACTCGCTCGGTAAAGTCCGCAGTCGTCCAGTGATCGCCCCGTTCATCAAGCACGATTCGAATTGAGCCTTCGCTCGCAGCGAGGAGTTGAGCACTGTTTTTCTCCTGTCCTCCATCCTTCCAGTCAGCCTTTAACTCAACAGGCGCATAGCGTTTAAGGCGCTTCGTATATTCAGCGACACCCGATTTGGCATAACTGAGAGAAGGTTTTCCGATTGCTGCGATTTGCCACTTCATGAAAATTTATTGAGGCAGCAACTTGCAACCTTCCGGCCTGCATGCAAGATGCCGCGTCTTGAGCCAAACTTTATCACAGGGATATCTTGATCGCTTTTCCGGACTTGCGAGACTCTATGGAAAATATGCCCTTCCGCGTCTCCG
>Ga0222668_1001114_pt1 | contig 13388 bp, 13 predicted proteins | sample AntAcemetagen728_FD_179823 | JGI IMG/M metagenome (GOLD analysis project Ga0222668, IMG submission 179823) | Saline water microbial communities from Ace Lake, Antarctica - #728 | ecosystem: Environmental > Aquatic > Non-marine Saline and Alkaline > Saline | place: Antarctica: Ace Lake... | reverse complement strand
GAAAGTGAGGGGCAAGCGCCTTGCGGAGATCATGCACATGAGTCTTACTGAAACATCAAGCTGGTTGGCGAATGAAAAGAAATCTACTCGATTCGTAGAGGCCATGGCACAAATTGGACTTTCACACCTCAAACTAGGTCAGTCTATTGATGCGTTATCTTTTGGCGAATTGCAGCGCTTGCGTTTGGGACAAATCATGCAGCAAACCAATTTAGAAAAGACATTTATAGCGTTAGATGAGCCAACACAAGGCTTGCATCCATTGGACATTGATTTGGTGCTGAAAGCAATCAGTAAATTGGTTCAGAAAGGAGCTACGGTGGTTGTGATTGATCACAATCCATGCTTTATAAACTTTGCGCACCACGTCATACACCTTCCAGATCCTGAAAGGATCACCTATTCCGCTTCAGCTTCAATGTAAGCCCGCAAATCTTCTACTTGTTGATTGCTCATGCGGTCAGCTGTGTAGCGCGGCATGTATTGACGATGTCCAAGCTCAGCGTACGTTCCATGACGCACAATCTCATACAGAGACAGCTGGTCATTGCGGGTGATGTTTCGTCTCATGTGACGGAAACTTTTCTTGCTATAGTCAAGAATGAAAAGGGAAGGACCTCCATATTGGTGGCAGGTCATGCAAGCGCGATCAAAAATTTCTTTGCCTACTTCTGTGTTTCCAACAGCGGTATTGGCATATCCTTTCGCTTTGCTCACGGGAACATCTACAAAATTAGCAGGAGAGTATACCATGTACTTGCTTTTCAGAAGCCCAATTACTGACCTTCTGATTTCTGGATTCTCAGTTGCAATGGCTTGATCTATTCTGTTGTATTCTTCAGAAGACAATTCAAGGTCTTTTAACTTCAACTCTAGGGTCCAATAGTAATGGTTAATGGCTTCAGCTTCCCATTCTTCAAGCTTTCGTCCGCTAGAACATTCTTGGGCGCACAGTTGCGTAGATTCATAGAGACTGGTTGAAGCGGGCTTTACTAACGCGCCGTATTTTAAGATGTAATCATCATTGTACCACGCTTCTCTATTGACCAATCCCCAAAAAGTTGTGGATTGTAAGAAGGGAAGGTCGTTTTTAATGGCATAGTCAAGTCTGGCTTCAGGTGAAAGCTTTGCCGGATTTGGATCTTCCTTCACTTGATTGTGGCAATCAGTGCAAACAAAAATAGTGGAGATGTAATTTGAAGAGCGGCCAGAAGGGGCGTTTTCTGTGCGCGCTTTCATCACCATTTCCTTGCCCATCTCCGCTTTCACAGGGTCAATTGTTTCAAGGTAGTGCGCTGGTCTGTTTTGACCCAATCGAATCAAAATCTCAGCCAATCTGCTTTCTTCATTTACTGGGCGAAGTGTTGCAGATTGCATAAAGAAGACACCAATAAGCAGTGCAGATGTTATGATTAAGAATGTTCTCATCATTTTCTTCCTCTGATTCTAAAGTCCCTTGTAATGTTAAAACCAAGTCCAACACCTGCATCAGTCCACTTATTGCGCGTCCCAGTGATGAAGATTTTTTCTGTCATCCCCATAGAGTTGCTCAGGCTGAATTGGAATTGATGTCCTTTTGTTTCAATGTCGATTCCAACGGAAAGGGGCATTGTGAAATCTGAAGCCAGCTGATCTTCTGGAATGTAGTATCCTTCAACCTGCAAGGCCATTTTCTTGGTCAATTGATAGCGAATTGCTCCTCCAATCGAAATCACATCATGCGCAATGTCTTCATTTGGAACAAGGTTACGGTGAACCACTGTAGGCATGAGTTGCACAGACAAATCATCTGAGAACTTTCGCGACAGCAATAATTGCCACGTATAGAAATACCTAGAAGTAGCGAAGTTTTCACGGTCAGGGTTTTCCCATTTCAATGTATTAATGGCCATGTTTGCCAGTGCCGTTATGGAAATAGGGGAATTATCATCTTTCTGAACCAGAAGGCGGTATTTCATGAATCCATCATAAGTCTTTTCAAAAGAAGATCTTCCAGCGCCTATTGTTAGTCTGTCAGTAAGTCCGTAATCCAAACCCATTCTAATTGTAGATTGATCCAGTCCGAACAATTCATAAGTACCACCATTCAAGGCACCAAAGCGGTGTGAAATCACAAACTTCATGGCCCCTTTTTGCGATGTCTCAACGGAGTGTCCGTTAATGACTCTAGTGTCTTTGAACGTTTGAGCCCATCCTTCCATTTGGGCGTTTGCGCTTGCGCCGAAGCAAACGAGTAGGATAATTAGTAGGTCTTTCATTCTGCAGCTCCGTTTGCAATCCAAGCTTCGATGATGGTCAGCTCACATTGAGATAATCCACCACTTGGCGGCATGGCGAGGTTAATAAGCACTTCTTGTTCAAATGATCCATCGTTCACTTTGGCCTCAAGACCAGCGAATTCCAGAAAATTACCAGGGGCATTTCCGCCAGAATCATGGCAACCAGATGTGGAACAGTTTTCAGCAATAATTAATTGTATATCAGCGCTATAAGTAGGCGCTTCAGGGACTTCACACGGGCCCGGGTAAAGCTCTGATTCAAGGTCGTAATAGCATGAGCTTATAAGAATACTCAATGCAAAAAGGGAAAATAATTTAGTCATCTAGCATTCCGTTTTCAATCCAAATTTCAAGCGTATGAATAGAACAGTCTAATCAAGTGTTGCCACTGATTGGCATTGAAGTTACTGCATTTACAACGCATACAGCAACTATCAATGGCCCATTGTTAGCGATTGTTGCTATTTGTGAATAAGTAGTCAAACTTAAATATGCATCAGGGGTGCTCACTGAATGGCTGTCTGAAAAATTGTTTTCCCATGCCGCCAATTGGTCTCTGCAAGTTGCAAATCTATTTCTGAAAACACACCATAACTGAACTTAGATGGCTTCTAAATTGCCGCTTGCACTATGTGCATTTCTACTATGTATTCATTTCTGATGTGTGTATCTTTGCTGTTCGAAAATTAGAACATGAGCGACACCGTTGAAAAATCAATGAATTTCATTGAACAGATCATTTCAGATGATTTGAAAAGTGGGAAACACAAGGAGATTGTTACACGTTTTCCGCCTGAACCTAATGGTTTCTTGCACATTGGCCATGCCAAATCAATTGCACTGAACTTTGGGCTTGGTAAAGAATTCAATGGTAAAACGAACTTGCGCTTTGATGACACCAACCCGGTGAAGGAAGATACCCTTTATGTAGATTCCATCAAGCGCGACATCGAATGGCTCGGCTTCAAGTGGGACGGAGAGGCGCTCTATACTTCTGATTATTTTGAAACACTTTTTGAACTTGCTGTAAAGCTCATTGAAAAAGGTGTGGCGTATGTTGATGATCAAACGGCTGCAGAGATTGCTTCGCAGAAAGGAACACCAACGGAGCCAGGGTCAAACAGTCCTTTTAGAGGCCGAAGTCCAGAAGAAAACTTGGCGTTGTTCCAAGGAATGCGAAATGGCGATTTTGAAGAAGGATCAAAAGTTCTTCGGGCGAAAATTGATATGGCGCACGCAAACATGCACATGCGTGACCCGTTGCTTTACAGAATAAAGTTCGCGAACCACCACAGAACAGGTGATACGTGGTGCATCTATCCGATGTACGACTTTGCACACGGACAGTCAGATTCACTTGAAGAAATTACCCACTCACTTTGTACGCTTGAGTTCGAAGTGCACAGACCGCTCTACGATTGGTTGATTGAGCAATTGGAAATTTATCCGACCAGACAGATTGAGTTCGCCAGATTGAATTTGAACTACACGGTCATGTCTAAGCGAAAGCTGTTACAACTGGTTGAAGAGAATGTAGTAGACGGCTGGGATGACCCTAGATTGCCTACTATTTCGGCCCTCAGGAGAAGAGGTTACACGCCTGAGTCCGTAGTGAATTTCGCGGAACGCGTAGGAATTGCAAAACGAAATAACATCATTGACCTCGGGCTGCTTGAATTCAGCGTACGTGATCACTTGAATAAAATTGCCCCCCGTGTGATGGCGGTGCTCCATCCGTTGAAAGTGGTGGTGCTCAACTATCCTGAAGGAAAGACAGAGATGTTGACAACAGAAAATAATCCTGAAGATGAAAATGCGGGAACGCGTGAATTGCCTTTCGGACGTGAGTTGTACATTGAGCAAAGTGACTTCATGGAAGATGCGCCCAAGAAGTTCTTTAGACTTGCGCCCGGGAAAACAGTGCGATTGAAGTCGGCATACATCGTTGAATATGTAAATCACGTAAAAGACGAAGCCGGAAATGTGACCGAAGTGCACGTGAATTATTTCAGTGAATCAAAAAGTGGCCAAGACACCAGCGGAATTAAGGCCAAAGGAGTGTTGCATTGGGTTTCTGCTGAACATGCGTTTGACGCTGAAGTGCGTTTGTATGATCGGTTGTTCTCTGATCCTTCGCCAGACGGACATAAAGACAAGCATTTTTTGGATTTTATAAATCCAGATTCATTGGAGATTTTGACAAATTGTAAGGTAGAGCCCTCTTTGAAATCAGCGAAGAAAGGAGATCGGTTCCAATTCCAGCGGATGGGTTACTTCTGTGTTGATAGCAAATACGGCGAAGAAGGAAGGCCTGTTTTCAATCGAACAGTATCGTTAAAAGATTCATGGGCGAAGCTCAATAAATGAACCTAATAGGCGCTCATTTGTAATTCATACTATGACACGAACACTTCACTTTTCGATCTATTTTTTCGGCATCGCGCTTGTGGGGATACTCCTTGGGTGTGAGAAAGAGATTACTGTAGACCTTCCTACCGTGGCATCGAAAATTGTAGTGGAAGGAACCATTGAACAGGGGCAACCCCCATTGATTTTTCTCACAAAAAGTCAAGGCTATTTCGAACCTACCAATCTGAACGATTTAGACAATCTGATTGTGAGGGGAGCGGAAGTTTACGTCACAAACAATGGCAATGAAGTTCAGTTGACCGAAATCTGCAGTGCAGATGTTCCAGCAGATTTGCTGCCGCTGGTAATAGAGTTAACCGGTTTTTCTGCTGAACAATTGGCTGCATTCAACATCTGTTTGTACACCACTTTTGATCAAAGTATTTGGGGCGAAGCAGATCAAGTTTATGGCCTTCGCATTGAATCAGATGGGGAAACACTCACTTCTCAAACCAAAATTAACACACCCATTGCGCTTGATTCTGCCTGGTTCGAAATCCCGGGAGATGGGTCAAATGATTCTCTTGGTTTTACATATGCAATCCTGACAGATCCTGACACGCTTGGAAATGCATACAGATGGCAGGCGCGCAGATTAAATACGTATCCTAGCTGGAGTGAAAATGCGGGTGAAATTAAGGACCCAAATTACATTGCGCCTTTAGGAAGTACTACTGATGACGCTTTCTTTAATGGATTGAGTTTTGAATTTGGCTACTTTCGCGGAGCAGCCCCGAATAGCTTTAAAGAAGACGATAGAAATGAAGAGGCTGGCTTCTATAAAGTAGGAGATACCATTGCCATTCGAGGGTCAGTGATTGACCTAGGCGCATTCAGATACATTTCTTCTTTTGAAGACCAAGCTGCAAGTCAAGGAAGTCCTTTTGCTTCACCTGCAAATATTCAAACCAACATAAATGGTGGCTTGGGCTCATGGATTGGGTATGGTGCGTCTTATGACACTATAATTTGCATTCCTTAACAGTGCAATTGAAACCATTTTTGCATCTTTCGAATGTAAAATTTCAACCATGAATAATTCCTTCAAACTAGTACTCTTCGTTTTTACATCGTTGAGTTTCGCGTTTAATGCCAGCGCTCAAAACGCCGTGAATCCCAAAAGCACCATTGATCAAGTCTCGGTCTATCTAGCAGGTGCAACGGTAACAAGATCTTCGTCTGTTGATCTCAAAGCAGGTGAGAATGAGATCCAATTCACAGGAATCACCAGCAGAATTGACCCGAATAGCATTCAAGTAAACGGAGGAGAAGGTTTCTTTATCACTGGAGTAAGACAAGAGGTGAACTATAGTTTGATGAACGAAGTGTCTCCTGAAATCACAAGTAAACGTGATAGTCTAGACGACATTCGATTCTCAGTTTCAACCAAAAAAGCCCTCCGTGAAACTTACCAGGAAGAGTTAGCGATGCTTCAGGCCAACAGACAAATTGGAGGCAAGAACGCGGTTCTTCTGGTAGAAGACCTTGAGGAAATGGCTGATTTCTTTCGCCAACGCATCAAAGAAATCCGCTACAAGATGTTGGAACTTGAACAAGAAGAAAGAGAATTGAATGCCATTGCTGGCAGACTGCAATTGGAATTGGATTCTAGAAGAAACACAAGAAAGCAAAACACCAATCAAATCTTCGTTAAAGTAATTACTGAGAAAGCTCAAAAAGCGAACATGGAGTTTAGTTACTTCGTTTATGATGCGAGTTGGTTCCCACTGTATGACCTGCGTTCGAAAGACACGGAAAGCCCAATAGAGGTGACCTACAAGGCGAAAATTATTCAAAGTACCGGCAATGATTGGGACAATGTAGACCTAACGCTTACAACAGGTAATCCAACAATTGGGGGCAATGTCCCTAATCTGACCCCTTGGAAATTGTACTTCGCGCAGCTGTATAATAGAAAAGACAAGGTGATGTCGAACTACAACTCTTCTGCACCGGTAATGTATGAACAGGCAGACGACGAAGGGTTTTCGAATTCGATGCAAATTGCTAAAATGGAAGCGGGAATTGTTGAGAAGCTCATGGTCACTGAATTCACCATTCCCATCAAGTATGACATCCCTTCAGACAATCAACAGTATGAAGTTGAGATGCGTAAGTTCAACCTTCCTTCGAACTACCGACATGTAACTGTGCCTAAATTATTGGAGCAGTCGTTCTTAACAGCGGACGTGACTTCTTGGGAATCATACAACATGCTTCCGGGAGAGGCCATGATCTACTTCCAGGGTACGTATGTTGGACAGTCATTCATTGATCCAGTGATTACTTCAGATACGCTTCAACTTTCATTGGGAAGAGACCCAGGAGTTGTAGTGAAACGTGAAGCGGTTAAAGAAATTTGCCAGACCACCACGTTTGGAGGAAAGAAGAAATCAATTCGGGGCTTTAGAACCAGCGTTATGAATACGCGAAGCGTTGCTGTAACTGTCTTAATAGAAGATCAAGTTCCTTTGAGTTCTGATTCTGACATCGAAGTAACAGTTGACGGCTTAGATGGGGCTATTTATGACGAAGAGACAGGGAAGGTGACTTGGGAAGTAACCATTCAGCCTGGAGCATCAATAGAGAAAATGTTGAAATATTCAGTGCGCTATCCGCGTAAGAAGCCCATTGCAAACCTTTAAAGCTGCCTCCAGCGCACTTTGAAATAATTCTGATCTGTTCGAAATTCTTCAGGAACGCTTTCTATGATGGAAGCCCGAAGAATTTCGAGCAGATTTTCTTTTACGAAACTACTGTGTACCACCAATCCAATTTCCCTGGCGGGTTGCGGACTTTTGAAAAAACCTAAAAAGGGCTTGTCAGATTCTTTTGCAGACATAGCTGGGATCAATGTGTAACCCAATCCTTTCTGAACCAGTGCTTTCAATGACTCTATAGATCCACTTTTGTAATGCAGTTGATGATCTTCTGTTGCTTTCTTTTTGCAAATCTCAAGGGTCTGGGAGCGAAAACAATGTCCTTCTTCCAAGAGCAACAATCCCTTATCAGGTAAATGTGATGAATCATCCAAATGTTTGATGTCCTCTTGTTTTCCATACAAATAGAAAGGCTCGTAAAAGAGGGGGATTTCCCTTATGCTTGGTTCATTGATCGGGGTAGCGAGAATGCCAATGTCTAACGATCCTTCTTTCAGCCTTGAAAGTATGATTTCTGTTTGAAGCTCTTCAATAACGGGCTCCGTTTTGGGGTTGTTCGTCAGAAAAGCGGGTAAGAATCCGGGAAGAAGGTAAGGAGCCAGGGTTGGAATAATCCCAATGCGAAATTTACCCGAAACATCTTGGTGCTTTCCTTTTACGAAATCGAATAACTGTTCTGATTGCTGCACAATCTCTTGAGCACGAAGGATCACTTGAATTCCAGTAGAAGTAGGTTCCAAAGGCTGTGATGAGCGATCAAAAAGGGTGACACCCATTTCGTCTTCCAACTTCTTTAACTGCATTGTGAGTGTTGGCTGCGTTACAAGGCACTCTTTGGCTGCCTTCACGAAGTTTCTGTGGTGATTTAGTGCCACGATGTAGCGGAGTTGTTGAATCGTCATATAGACTGGGTTTATGACAAAGGTAATTCTATCAATGGAGTAAGCGGGATTATGCGGTTACTCTTCCTCGATATTTAAAACCTACCTCGATTAAATGTAGTAGCCACGAGCTCAGCTCGTGGGATCATGCGCGGCGTGTCTCGTGGGATCATGCGCGGCTCGTCTCGTGGGAACATACGCCGCTCGTGGGACCAGTCGCAGCTCGTGAAAAAAAAACATAAAAAGGCTAATCGAAATCCTCTCGAAAGAAATTGATCTGTCTCCGGTCAATGAGATGGACATCTTTGTAATAGAAATGCAAAATATCATGCGCTGGATACCCAAGCTGAGACATACGCATTGCGCCCTCCTGGCAAAGTCCAACACCGTGGCCAAAACCGCGACCTACAATCTGGATGCTATCTTGGTATTCATGTATGGTGAAAAATGCTGAGCGGAGCTTCCAGTCAGACCGCATTTTGGTCATTTTCAAGTTGTGAAGGCTGTCTGAGAAATAGCGGGTCTTGCTTTCAGGAAAGAATGCCATCACGGCTAAACTATCTTCGGCTGAATCTAATGGAAAATCTTTTTTCATGTAGTTCAACCATGATTTTTTGCTCACAGTTTTTTCCCAATGGGAGTGAGGCATAGCCATGCAGAACGTATCTGGTCTCCCAACAAGGTAGGTCAAAGGCTTTCTCCAAACGTGTTCAGAGTTGAGTGTATGCCCGCCACAATTTGAATGAAAAGCAGCTGTAATCAGATCAATTTTTGAATTAACCAGCACATGGTCTTTTGTCTCGAAGGTGCCTATAAGAATGTTCTCATCCCACCTCGATATTCCGTGGTAGGCCTGACAATGAACTTGGTCACAGACATTAAATCCCTTAGAGGAATGTCGATCCATGTTCGCTAAGGCATAAGTCCTGCTGATCACAGATTGAACCTTGTAATATTCAATGGAATGTCCTTTGCCTGATTCGGCTTCGGTCACTCCTGCAACGTACCTTTCTATATCGGCTTCGTTCACAAGCACTAAAAATCCAGACTTACTTGTGATGACTAGATTGTCTGGATATAGGTTCGTCTTTTCTCGTCCGGTTGAAAAGCGTGCTTTAACCCTCAAGCTACTTTCCCACTCTTTTGAAGCGAGAACAACACGTTTGTAAGTCCCCAGTTTCACGCCGTTTCTTGAGACCATAACTTCTTGACCAGCAGGAGAGAAAGCATAGGTGCTGTTACGTGATACTTGAGCTAGAACAGTGTTGCCATTCTGAAGCGCATACTGGCCATTGTTCAGTGTGACCTGCGCAGAACGGATGATGGAATTATCAAACAGTCCAATGCGAATGACCACTTCGTCTTGCGCAATGAAGTGCAAAGATAAAAGCAGCAGTATGAAGATTGAACCTCCCTTTTTCATGACGACGTTTGCTCTTTTTTAATAACTTCAAGCATAGATTGTGCCGTTCTCTTGGCTGCACCAGCGCCACCAAGTTTCTTTGTTAACGCTTCATAATCTTTCATCATTGTTGAACGTCGATCACTTTCATCAAGCAGGAGCGCGAGTTCGTGCTCCACTCGTTTGGCATTGAAATCATGCTGAATGAGTTCGGTAACAACTTCACGATCCATGATGAGATTGACCAAAGAAATGAATTTGATCTTCACCAACCTCTTCGCTATGTGGTACGAAATGGTACTGGCTGTGTAGCAAACAACTTGGGGCATCCCATGAATGGCAGCTTCCAGCGTCGCTGTTCCACTGGTAACGAGTCCGGCTTCAGCAGATGAGAACAAGCCATACGTTTGATTGAAAACCAAATTTGACTCTTTTACACCAGGAATGTCCAGGTAGAATTCTTTGGTTTGTCCGGGTGCACCGGCAATCACATAATGAAATTCAGGATGCTTTGCGATAACTTCAAGCATGATGGGCAATGAAGTCAGTATTTCTTGTTTTCTTGAACCAGGAAGTACTGCCAGGATGCGCTTCTCTTCAAGCTTATTCTGGGATCGAAAGTCGGCTTCAGCCTTCACTTTCGCATCTTGGTCAATCGCATCTAACAAAGGATGTCCAACATATTCTACATCCATCCCATGCTTTGCATAAAAGGCTTTTTCAAAGGGTAGAATAGCGAAGAGTTTAGTGATATCGCGCTTAATGCGGTTGATACGTCCTTCTTTCCAGGCCCAAATTTGGGGCGAAATATAATAGAGAACAGGAATGTTATGTTGCTTGCAGAAAGTAGCAATTCGGAGGTTAAATCCGGGATAATCAATCAGAATGACCGCGTCTGGTCTGTGCGTTAGAATGTCTTCTTTACAAATCTTAATGTTGCGAAGAATGGTTTTCAAATTAGCGATTACCTCAATGAATCCCATAAAGGCGAGGTCTCTATAATGCTTCACCACATTGGCACCTTCCGCTTCCATGAGTTCACCACCCCAAGCACGGAATTCATGTTCAGGTTCAAGTTCGTTGAATGCTTTAATCAAATTCGCTCCGTGCAAATCACCTGATGCTTCACCAGCTATAACGTAGAATTTCATCTTAGTAAAAGTAGATGATTAGTGGCACAGATAACAGTAAAACGGCAATGATGCCTTTACCTAGTTCGAGAAAATCAACTCGAAGGCAAAGCCAGAAGAGTAAAACATCAAACAAGACGCTAATGGTGATGATCTTGTCTTTGAACAAATCTGAAGCAAGAAAAACATCTTCTACAAAAGAGCGAACTGACGAATAATTTATCTGTGACCAAATGATGGCGTACAAAAAGAATCCTATAAAAGCGCCCAGAATACCTATGGCCATTCCAATCCAGATGTTGTCTAACTTTCGGATCATAGGTTAAGGTCCCATTGATTGAGTTGACCAATTGTATGGTGGTCAGTCAGGTCGAATTGAGTGGGTACAACAGAAACGTATCCGTGATTCAAAGCCCAATCATCAGTGTCTTCGCCCTTGTCTGGATTTGTAAATGAGCCTGTCATCCAATAATAAGCCTTACCTCCAGGGGCCGTGCGTTTGTCGAAGGCATCAGCCCAATAGCCAATCGCTTGTCTGCAAATCTTTACGCCTTTAATTTCTTCAGCGGGAAGTTTTGGAATGTTTACATTCAAGCATGTGCCAACAGGAATGCCTTGGTTGATGACTCTTTCGGCGATCATCTTCACGTAAGGTTTTGAAGGCGTAAAGTCAGCGTCTTCATCAAAGTCTAGCAGAGAATATCCAATGCTTGGAATGCTTTCAACAGCGCCTTCTACTGCTGCTGACATGGTGCCACTGTAGATCACGTTGATTGAGCTGTTCGCCCCATGATTGATGCCTGAAACTATGAGGTCAGGCTTTCGCTCAAGGATTTCGTAGATCGCTAGTTTCACGCAGTCTACAGGGGTTCCGCTACAACTGAAAGCCTTCACGTTCGGTACTTCATAGGCCACTTCTTTCACGCGAATAATGTTATTGATGGTCACTGCGTGCCCCATTCCACTTTGCGGACTATCAGGCGCCACAATCCATACATCTCCTAATTCGGTCATGACTTCTACCAAGTTTTTGATGCCTTTGGCGAAGATGCCGTCATCGTTCGTTACTAAAATGAGTGGTCGTGTATTCTTCATAGCTTTTTCTTCGTTACAAAGGTAGTTTGTGTACCGTGAAGATTTAGTGAAGGATTCAGTCTATTTTTAACATTCGAATATGAAAGGAATAATTCTTACGTTCATTTTAGGTTTCACTTTAACGAGTGTTCTCGGTCAGCATCCTATTCTTGCTCAATTCTCTGCCCAACAAATAGGGGATAGGGTCCGTGTTGATTTTGGTATCATGGGCGGAGCAAGCTGTGTTGGAGTTATTTTGGAACGGCGCGCCAATTTAGAAGATTTTGAAGAGGTTGGCTTGATCAGTGGCATTTGCGGTGGAAGTGAATTTACAGAGTACTACTTCATAGAAGACAACTCACCCATTCCGAACACAATCAACTATTACAGATTAAGTCTTGGTCAACAGGGGAATTCAAGTGAATTGGCCTTTGAATTTATCCCTTTTACTACAAATTTATTTGGGTTTCCGAATCCAGCCGAAAACGAAATCAATTTGCGGTGGGACAATGTTTCATCTGAAAAACGCATTCTTCGTATCTACGATATGAAAGGTCGTATCACTAAAGGAGACTTCATTGCGAACTCCTCAAGAGCAGTGCTGGATATCAGCACCATTGAAACAGGCAGTTACTTTGTTGTTCTGATGGATGAGGACGAAGCTGTAGTTGGTGTTCAGAAGTTCATTAAGCTTTAGAACCAGCCCGATCTTTATCGTGTGCAGGCTTCATCAACTTATAATCAGCGATGAAGGTCCCAAAAGGAACGATACTGGAAAGCAAGATCCAGAAAGTGGTTGATTTTTTCCATTTATGGGTGCTAGCAGCAAGAAAGGTGGCTACAATGAAAAGAAGAAATAAGAAGCCATGGGATTGACCAACGATCTTATTCAACGTCCCAGAATCGAAGAAATATTTCAGCGGCATCCCAACGAATACCAAAAGAATAAAAGAGCACCCTTCAATGAATGCAATTATTCTAAGTCTTCCTATAGATGATTTTAAAAAAGAGGTCATGTGCAGATTTTGAATGCAAATTTAAGGTAATTCGAATGGACTCTGATGTTATTCTGGGCGCATGTTCCCAAGGCGGCTTATGGTCCACGAGAGGAGCCGCGCATAATCCCACGAGCGACGTATGGTTCCACGAGCTGAGCTCGCGGCTACTACATTCAATCGAGATAGGTTTAAATCTCGTTAAATAAAAGTAAACAATTCATTACAATCCCCTTCGGCCTTGTCTTCTGCCCCGTAGAAGGTCAAACTGAAAATCCGCAATCGAAATCCACTGATGTAGGGTTGGCCCATCTGGCCCAACCTTTGGATAGAGATAGGATTGAAGTTTAAAGCTTCAAGGAAAGACGACACAGCCTTGATTTTTGATCCACTTTGTATTAAGACAAAGTGGAATAGAGAAAAGAAAATTATCATAAGAAGAGAACTTCTTTCTTTAAAAGTAATTGGATGGTGACCCGCGTGGTCCCACGAGCTGAGCTTGTAGCTATAATAGCCAAATAAGAGGGGAAATATAAAGAACAAAAAAAGGGCGCCCAT
>Ga0222668_1001111_pt1 | contig 13413 bp, 15 predicted proteins | sample AntAcemetagen728_FD_179823 | JGI IMG/M metagenome (GOLD analysis project Ga0222668, IMG submission 179823) | Saline water microbial communities from Ace Lake, Antarctica - #728 | ecosystem: Environmental > Aquatic > Non-marine Saline and Alkaline > Saline | place: Antarctica: Ace Lake... | reverse complement strand
TTACGGAACAAGCAGTCACAACCCCCCCCCTTCTTATCACCCTCACCATCCTTGGCAAAAAACCGACAATATTTTTTATAAAACACATATAAATCATAATCACTAAGCCCATCCAAAATATTTTTATCATTAAAAGAAACCAATTCTTGCAACAAACTCCCCCCAGATTTTTCAGGATGAATATACTCTTTTGGTAAACATATAACATTACATAATCGCGGAAAACACACAGAAAACGAATCATGAATAAAAAAAATTAACCAATGTTTTTTTCTCAATTCAGCATTTAAAATCTCTTGTTGAAACATACGATCAATAATTAAAAACCCAGTATTTAAATACAAAATAGTATTTATATACTTCTTCTTTGCTAAAAACAAAATCGCCAACCGATTTTTTTGTTTTTGATTCAAAATATTATTTCCATGCCTCAACGAAATAAAATACCGAATTTCATTTTTAACATCTTTTAAATGTGTGATTATTTTAGCTTTATAATCATCTATTCTCTTAATAATGGAAAAAATATTAGTATTATAAATAATTGGATACCTATATCGAATTACTTGCGGAATAATAAATTGATTTGTCTGCTTAATATCACTAATCTTTTCCTGAATAATATTAATATTATCTTTCAATGAATCAACTAATGCATTTTCGGCAATATTATACTTTTCTTCTTCTCCTCTAACACACACCCCACTAACACCCCCACTAACACCCTTATCATCGCCCTTACCACAACAAATGGTCGTTTTATACAAATCGATATTACTAAATAATAAAATCTGCCCAGATTGAAACTCCACGAACGTTTGCAAAGTATCATATTGATGACTCGATGTTTTATATGCCTGCGCGGCCGCATCCAATTTCATAAAACTAACAATAGAAAGTAAAAAAGTAAGAAAGGCATTCAACCCAGAGAGAATATATGTTCCATATGTTATTTTTTCAAGCGGAGACTGAGCAACACTGCATACCGAAGTAATAAAAATAGCAGGCATCATCAATCTATTTAACCAATTTACAGTATAACTTCGCGCTTCCATATAAATAATTTTTTGTCCTTTTAAATAACTCGCCAATATATCTAATGCCGACGAATATTTATGTATAGAATCTAAACCATAATATTTATTAATTTGATATTTCACATCATTATATGTCAATTTTCTTTGTCTCTTGTTCCCACTATCATCAAAACCATTCTCATCAAAACCATTCTCATCAAAACCATTTTTATCATTACTTAAATCCGAACAAATATCAGAATCAGTGGGCTCACTTCCTATGCCCAATATATAATTTTCATCCATCGACAATTCGTCACCATCATCAAGTCCTTCACCCTCTGGATTTAAACATTCTGGTAATTCAATCGATACATCACTACAATCAAACCTTTCAACAATAATATTTTGCAAATCAACAAAACTCATAATATTTTATATTTTATAATTACTATAATAAAATATAAAACAATAAACAACCCACATACAACCCACATACAACCCACATACAACTCTACCTTCCACTCGACCCAAATCCACCCTCACCCCGTTCCGTGGATCCCAACTCTTCAACGCTATTTACGATAATAGGAAAGACAGGACAAAGCAAACTCCCACTGCATATCTGCACCAATCGATCCCCTAACCCAATATCACATACCACACCATCTTTAATATTATCAAACACAGCCATCAAATTTCCCCTATATCCAGAATCAATAATCCCAACACTATTCGCTAATCGCAACGGAGTCTTTGCTCCAGTACTTGATCGAGGATACATATAATAACTACATGGAACACCATTATAAGTCATAGAACATTTAACCCCCATATCAACTCGCTTTGTCTCCCCCACATCAACAGTGACCAAATTAGGAACAAACAAATCAAATCCAGCATCAATATAAACATCTTCTCCTAACACAGATCCCAATCCAGATCCCAATCCAAAATATCGATCAACATATTTAACAACCATATCTTGTTGCTTTTCAACCGCTCCCACATATTTTTCAACAACCGAAGAATCAGGCGAATAATCAGGCAAATCACCTAAATACATCCGCAAAACAACAAATTTATCTCTCATATTAGCAATCTTAATATAATTAATACCATTTAACTGTGCAACAGACATACACTCCAATATACAAATTACATAAAACATTTTTATATCATTTTAATAAAAATAAAAACAAAAACATTAAAAACATTAAAAACGTAGTATGGACAAGCCCCCAGGCGATTTATACAAGCCGTCGGGCGATTTATACAAGACCCCATAAATAGAAAATAAAATTGATATAAAATTATAATACACCAATAATACAACCCATCCCATAAACAAAACAATGTCAACACAAATCAGCAACCAAGACACGAATTTTCTACACCATGCATTTCAACAAGCCCAACAATCCCCAGTATTAATGCGCCATGGAGCAGTAGCCACCGCAAATGGTAAAATTATAGGACGAGGCTTCAACAATTACAGAACATATTCGAGCGACAATTTTATAAAAAATACGTGTACTTGTCATGCAGAAATCGCGGCATTAAGAAACGTATATAACTCTCTAACGAACACATATGGAAAATACGGAGAACATATAAAAGGCGTCTAACAAATACAACTCCAAATCCACCAGAAAAACTGAAAATGAAAATATAGAAAAAGTCTTTAGAAAGATAACATTATATGTGGTAAGATGCGATGCAGAAAACAATTATAAAAATTCCACACCATGCAACAATTGTTTAAATACAATAAAAATGCTAAATATTAAACGAATAGTATTTAGTAGTGGTATCAACGAATTTACAAGTTGTCATCCTTGCGAAATAAATATTGATCATGTTAGCGCCGGATCAAAATATCTCAATCAACGAATCTAAAAGACACCCAACCAACACCCAACCAACACCCAACCAACACCCAACCAACACCCAACCAACCACATTTTTTATATCTGTAATTAATTTTATATTTTATATTTATATAAATGACGACATACACTTTCGGAAACTACAATAACATAAACTTAATAACGGATAGTTCAAGTTGTAAAATAAATCTTGTAGGAACAAATGATATAAGTCTTAATTTAGCACAATTAACCCTCAATCAAGAAAATATTGGAAACATCAAAACAAATTACAATACATTATTAACCCAAATAGGAACTACTTCAATTTCAGGAGATATATCCTTTAACGATCTCTCATTAAACTTTGACATATCAACCAATTAAACTATAAAACAATAAAATCATAAAACAATAAAATATAAATTGAAACCATTAATATAATTACTATTAATACAATAATTATATTAATGAACACGACCCAATTAGCTACCAAAAACCCACACGAAAGAGACAAATACGCCACTTTAGATGAAGCAACCCACGTTTACAATATAAAAGGAAAAACCGACTACATGTCTATGACAACATTCATACACAACTTATTTAGCAAATTCGACGAAAATAAAATTATCGATACAATGATGGCCTCCAAAAAATGGCCCACGAACAAATACTATGGACAAACCAAACAAGAAATTAAAGATATGTGGGAAAAAAACAAGGTAGAAGCATCTACTGCCGGCACCAAAATGCATTATGATATCGAGTGTTTTTACAACGACATAAACAACCCACCCCAAAACGATTCCATAGAATTCAAATACTTTATGAATTTTCATACAGATTTTAAAGATCACCTCGAACCATACAGAACAGAATGGATTGTTTACGATGAAGACATCAAGATCGCCGGATCAATCGACATGATATTTAAGAAAACCTCCGACGAAATCCTCGAAATATACGACTGGAAGCGCTGTAAAGAAATAGTGAAATCTACAAATTTCAATAAATGGTCAACCAACGAATTAATAGACCATATTCCAGACACAAATTATTGGCATTATTCTCTCCAACTAAACGGCTATAAATACATTTTAAACAAAAATTATAATAAACAAATTACCGATTTATATTTAGTATGTCTACACCCCAACAATGAGCACAAAAACGGAAACTATCTACGAATAAAGGTACCTGACATGCAAGAAGAAATCCACCAATTATTCGAAGAACGCAAACAAATAATTAAAACAAACAAAATAAACAAATAATTAAAACAACAAAATAAATATAAATATAAAAATAACAATACAAACAAATTATAAATGCTAGCACTAAATATAATAACCATATTATTATCTACCTCATCAATACTATATTTTTTACCGGAAATTATTCAAGAATATGTAAATCATACACATCCAGACCCATTTTTCGAGCATTTCCCCCCACACACAAACCAATTTACCGAGCGCTTACCAGACACAAACCAATTTACCGAGCGCTTACCAGACATTTACACAGCCATAATAAATTATCTCCCACCCAATATAACAGAAGAATTATATAAAATATATAAAATACAAAACATAACAGAATTATATGAAATAATTGATGTAGAAAAGTATATATTAATAACACATGCATCTTTGGTAAGTATAATTCTTTTATTATGTATAATATGTTCCGTAGTCATAAGTTCGCCCACAAACACAAACACAAACGACAATTTCCCAGATGACTTTGAAGATTACGAAGCATATGACGACAAATATTTAAAAGTATTCCGAAAACTAAAATCCCATATATTAACTTCAGACGAGATAGAAAGCATAAAAACAGCACATATTTTAGAAGAAACCCCCACCGGAACAGTAATCATGTATTATGATTTCGAAACAAAATCATTTAATTATTATTGTCAAAATAAAAATTCAATCCCATATTTACATTTAGAATCTGTAGCTCAACGATTTACGGTTGAAAATGACTGCAAAACACTGTTTATAGATCCCAACCCTGACCCCCCATCTTCACCCGAATCATCCGAATCAGAATCCGTATCCCCCAATAAACCCGCAAATAAACCCGCAAATAAACCCGCAAATAAACCCGCAAATAAACCCGCAAATAAACCCGTCGATAACCCCATCAATAAACCCGTCGATAACCCCATCAATAAACCCGCAAATAAACCCGCAAATAAACCCGCAAATAAACCCGTCGATAACCCCATCAATAAATCCGTCGATAACCCCATCCCCATAGAACCAAATATTTTCGGAACATTTAAAACGTACAATAACAGAGCACCGTCCACTCCATCAGAAACATCATTTGAAGCAAAAGACAAATTAAAAAAACAAGCAAATCACTTTAAATATCTAGGAAAACTCGACAATTTCACCCAAAACAGTATTTCACTCCCTCCATCGCCACCCAACCGCCGACATAGACTATCCCCCCAAGAAGACCCAACAAATGAAGACAATGATTTTGTTAAAATTGAAAAAACAGCCCCCACACCAATACAACCAACAATACAACCAACAATACAATCAACAATACAACCAAGAGACAATCTATCATTCGCCGAATATAAAAAACAAATATTAGAAAAAACCCCTCCCGCAGAATAATCAAGACATCGCCTCACCCACATAATCATCATCCACACAATACATGAATATCATTTTTTTTCAAATAATTCAAAAATCCAATGCTTTTTTCAATATCAAAGCTAGACTCCAATTGCACACGAGCTAATTCCAAAATTTCCAATTCAATAGCATTCAGACTACTAATATATTGCAACACAACATCATCCATAGACAAAGAAAATACATCTACACCTTCTTTCTCCGACATAAATATAATTATTTATATAAACAATATCTAAATAATTACAACATCAATTATAAAAACATTTCAATTTTATTAATTAAAATCCAGCATTTTAACGCTTAATCTTTCTTTTATGTTTCCGCTTTCTAGTTTTCTTACGCTTCTTTTCATCAACATACCGATAAGAAATGCCTTTTTTAGAAACCTTCTTCTTACCTTTTCTAGTCTTCTTTTTCATAACCCCCCGACCAAACCACGGTTTCCCAATATTTTTAAAATGTTCTTTATAAATATGATCATAAATCACTTTATGTGGATTATGCGGAGCAATTTCAGGATCTAATCGAGTATCAAGTTTAACATTTTCAGGATGCAGATGAGCAATCCACCCAATAAATGACGGTTTTAATTCTTTATCGTTCCCAATTCTCTTCAAATATATTTTTAAATTATCTTCAATAATTTTACGCCCTGCTTCTTCGGCACGTCTAGTGTGTTCCATTGCATCCATATCACTCTGATCCATACCTTTATAATTTGGAACCATAACAAATTCTTCATTTTCAGATCTACTTCCTCGACCAGACATTCTAATATATCGACATATTAATAAATTAATAAATTCCCATAATCCCCATAATCCCCAAATTCCCAAATTCCCAAATCCCATAATCCCCTAATCTAAAAACTCAATTTAACCACTATAATTAACATAGAACAACAATTTCTTACCATTATTAACATTAATTTTATCATTATTCATAATTTTAGTAATATCTTTATTAATTGTATAATTATTTTCTATTAAAAACATAACTAAAGCATCAACATTATCAACGCCCAACAAATCGCTATCACAACACCCGGAACCAGAACCAGAACCAGAACCACTACCACAAACACCATCCATATTTTTTATAGCATAAACACATAAATTACTACATCCAATCCCACTACTAACAAATGTTGATAGACGAGGAAATACCATTTTTCGAACATAATTTTTAAGAGGTCCCATCGGTTCACAATTAATCGATACAATATGTCTGTATTCTTTCGCTAAATTATCATAAAAAGGCTGTACATAAAAACAATAAACGACCATATAAATATAAAACCATAATAAAAACATCATCAATCCCACAATAAAAACGCCATCCACCCCACAATAAAAACGTCGCCCCATAAAAACGTCGCCCCATAAATTCGTCGTATGGGGAAGCCGTCAAGGCGACTTATACACGACCCCATACATGCCCCCACATCATTAAAAACGTCGTATGGGGGCATGACCCCATATAAATCAAAAAAAAATTGAAAACAAAATATTATTAAAATACTAAATCATATCAATCAATAATCGAATCATATGAATCAACAAAAACACCCACACCATAAAACAATCTATAGATTCAATTTTTCAGATGAAATAATCGAAGAAATAACAAATTTCTCAAGATTACATATGCATACAGACAGAAAAACATTCAAAGAAAAATGGATAGAATGGACCGAAACAAATGAAGAACAATTACAAAATGAACACAAACGACTAACAAATTTAGGATATACCGGCAATTTTAACGATAAAATATTTAAAGCAACCAGATATTATTTCAAACCAAAGCAAAGAGTGGACCCCCACACGACGAAAGACAATACGGATCCCCACACGACAACACCAACAACAACAATAACCCCAACCACAACAATAACCCCAACCACAACCACTTCTAAACGCGAATATATACAATTAGATTATGAATTAATTCAACTAATGGACAGCCATATTAAAGAAACGTACACCAAAGCATTCAAACCATCAACAGCATATAATAATTTCGTTATCTTATATAAAGATCAAATAGACCGAGAGATCGCAACAGAAAAAAACGCAAAAGAAAAATATTCAAATAAATTAAAAAAATCATACAAAAACCGATGTTATAATTACATAAATTCAATCAAATAAATTCAATCAAATAAATTCAAACCAATAAATTATTTCTCATATATTTTTTTATAGTAAATATATAATCATATGGCACAATTATTAAATCAAGGAGCTTACGGATGTATATATTACCCAGGATTCACATGTAAGGGAAATGCAAGCAAGAATAAAAAATATGTAACAAAATTAGAATTAAAAGATAAAACAAGTATCAATGAAATAGAAATAAGTAATATTATAAAAAAAATCAAAAATCATACAAAATATTTTAGTATAATAGAAAAACATTGCGAAATAAAGCTAAATACTTTTAAGAAAAAAACAACATCATCATTATCCGAATGTGATGTAGTAAACAATAATGAATTTATATACAATGATTTTATACTATCATATGTTAAATATATTCACGGCAAAGATATCGATAATTATATTTCTTCAATAGAAATCCCAGTAATTTACATAACAAAATTATTAAATACTTTAAACACCGTTTTAAACAGTATTAAATTATTAAATAAAAACAATATAATACATTTTGATCTTCATTCCGGCAACATAATGTACAATTTAAAAACAAATACACCAATCATAATAGATTATGGCCTTTCAATTAATCTAAATAATATATTATCCAATCCATCAAACCCTGATTTCCGCAAACTAAAAAAAGCAACATTTCATTATAGTCCAAAACATTTAAATTATCCACCAGAGTCACATTTAATAACATATTTATTAAATAATTATAATGAATCAACAAATTGGGAAAATCAAATATTAACATCGAATAATTTAAATAAATTTATTGAAGACATGCTCACACATAATGTAATACTTATGGAATATTATAAATATAAAGGTATAGATTCAAATAAAAAATTAGACGATTACAAGTATTACTTAAAAGAATTTAATGAAAAATTTATAAATAAAAACTACAAAGAAATAGTAACACATTTACTAAGTTACAAATTTAAATGGGATTATTATATGGTCACTGTAAATTACATATTAATATGTCTCAATAAAAACAAACATATAGAAACTTCAAACGAAAAGCTAAGCGAAAAGATAACCAATTTTTTATTGGAATTACTAATTTATAATTTACATCCAGATCCTTATAAACGATTAAGAAAATTACAATTCAAAAAATTACTATCGATATGCTTTAAGCTGACAACAACAAAAACACCAGAAAATAGAACACAACAAATAGAAGATAAAATAAAAGAAGAAAATATTATATTTCACAACTACATTATAACTCCCGATTTTTCAATATTTAAAAACAAAGAGATAATAAATTTTATTAATGAAATACAAAAAGACATCGATTTCCACTAATAAAACATCGATTTCCACTAATAAAACATCGATTTCCACTAATAAAACATTTATTATTATAAAATATTTATAATAATAAAGACCACAACCATTACCTACACAAACCTTTATACTTCTAATGATGATGATGCATACATATAACACATTTACATCCCTTTTTATGATTTTTCATTGAACGTTTGCCTTTAGAACGACGTTTGGCTTTAGAACCGCGTTTAGAACGACGTTTTCCTTTAGATCCACGTTTTCCACGTCTACGTTTTCCGCCTGCTTGATGAATAGCATTAAGATCAAACATTCCTGAATCATAAGCAGCTGGTTCACCGCCACCACCACCAACACCACCAACACCATTAGGACCAGCATTAGGACCAGCATTAGGAACAGGACCAGAATTAGTATCTACATTTGAATCATCGCCACCATGCTGACCCGCACAACCACTGTCACATTCGCCCCCGCGCTGACGTCTTTTCTTATGCACACCATGCTTCTTTCCCTTTTTCTTATGCGTTCCCTTTTTCTTATGTTCAACAACCTTATGAGTTTTACGATATTCAACCTTCGCTAAAGGTAATATTTCTTTCAAGGATTTACCCGGATTACCCTTCGCAACTTTTTTAACCATATCGTTCCAAGCCGTCATTATATACTAACACAATATTAAAATAAAATAAATCAAAATAAATCAAAATAAAATAAAATAAAATAAAATAAATCAAAATAAAATAAATCAAAATAAAATAAATCAAAATAAAATAAAATAAATCAAAATAAAATAAAATAAATCAAAATAAATTCTTTCTATTCCATTAAACTTTGCATTATAGCTTCCTGAAAATCTAATTCTTCTTGATTCATTAACATATTTACATCAATATTTGCACCAATATTTGCACCAATATTATTAGAATATTCAAAATTCAAATTAGGGATAGTAGATAGCGCACTAATATAAGGAGATAACGCACTAATATAAGGAAATATGGAAATAGACGAATTATCATTCACCGCTTCAAACTCTTCGTTTGTCTGCAATATAGGTTCTTGATCATTATCAACGTTCTCATCTGAATCAGGTGTAATCTTAATCTCTTTATATTTTAATTCAAATCTACACACCGGACAAACATTACTTTCAATTAACCATGTTTCTAAAGCACCAGAATCAAAACAATGATTACATGGCATTTTACTAATAAGTTGTCCTTCTGTAAAATCGGTAAAAAATATAGGACAACAATTATTAATATTTAAATCTGCAGTATATAAAATAGATTCAACCTGCGCTAAACCATCATCACTAGCAACCTTTTTATAAGCCGCGGTTTGATTTAACGTACTATTTATAAAAGTAGTTAAATTACGATCCAATGAATTATTACCAAAATCTAAAGTATTTCTTTCTCCTAAAACAGAAGATAATAAAGAATACACATTATTTCTTTGGCGTCGCCTAGATCTCAATGAAGAAAAACTAAATTCAGACGTATATTGAGGACTACTTGTAACTCCATCATTGGAAACACCCATATTGGAAACACCCATATTCGAAACACCCATATTGGAAACACCCATATTGGAAACACCCATATTCGAAACACCCATATTGGAAACCCCCATATTCGAAACACCCATATTCGATCTATTAGAATCTTGATATACACGATTTAAAAAATCATCATTATTTAATAAATCATTTAAATAATTTCTTATTATTAATAAATTATTATTACTACTATCCTCAATACTATCCTCCATACTATAATCAATACTATCATCTATACGATCATCTATACCATCATCTATACCATCATCTATATTATGACTCATAGTATCCTCTATATTATTATTATCTACTAAAAAATTTTTATATATTTTAATAATAAAATATATAACCATTCCAACTCGCAAATCATCAAATACTATTTCAAACCAAATTTCCTGGATCGTGTTTTAATATTCATTCTGCCTCTATCTCTATCGCCGCCACTATTTTTCAGAACACATTTGCTCTTTGTTGCACGATTTTTTTTATCAGTATAATATGGAATTTTTAAAGCCGGAATATATTCAACATGTTCAGCATCGCATTTCTCAAAATATATAAAATACAACGAAGCCAATTTCCTCAAAAAAGCAACTTCATAAATAAAAGCAATATCAGAAATATCTTTACATACAGTAAAAAAACAAGATGAATCGACCACACAATCATCCCCTCCACTAACAACATAATCATGAATAACATTTTCCAAACGATATTCAAAACCATCATCCAAAAAATTATTCAAATATTCATAACTAATATCAACATTAAATTTTAACAAAAAATACAGCTTATAATGTTTATCACAAGAAATAGAATTTTTTTTAATTAATTTTATAAGATCACTGCGCCGAATAACATCATCATAAATCATAATTGTCTCATTGCTAATATCAGTTAAAATATTATTTTTATTAACATAAATATTATATATTTTCAATGTAGTTATATTATTAGAAATATCATTGTTACAAGAAATAAATTCATCATTTTCTATATCGTCCAAATTAAAATCATTAATCCATTGATCATCCAAATCATTCTCTTCCAAATCATTCTCTTCCAAATCTACATTTAAATCATTATCCATTATATAAAAAATAAAAAATAATAATAGAGTTTAAACTAATTATCATAATCAAAATTATTACAATAAAATTATAACAATCAAATATCAATATTCCTTACCAAAAAGTCGCGTCATCATGATGATCGTCCTTTTCATCATCACTACTATAATTATAATCGCCACCATAAATTTTATTCATTATAATATTTTCTTCAGAAACGATTTCCCTAATCTCCTTTTTATAATTCAAATATGGGGATCTATCACCAACCAAATCATTAATCTCATCGTAATAACTACACCATCGTTTACACATGTCTATATACATTTCATGTATTTCATCCCCATCAAAATCTGTTCCTATAATACCCAATCCAGTGCCATTAACCAATCGACCAACTTTATTATATGTTTTAATACTCCCATCATTCTTATTAATAATTGTCCACCCAGATGTAATATCTTTCACACATTCTTCTTTTATTTTCGATACCTCACTAATTAAAGCATTCGCAAATTCGGTACCCCCGTCCCCATCCCCTGTACAATTTCCGACTCCATCCCCCAACACAGGAAATACATTAACATCATTTAAATCCAAATCCTTAACCGGAAGTTTATCCATTTTCACTCTAGTTATTCGATTTTTAGTATAATGCCCTCCTCTCCATTTACCGTGACTCCTCCTATTATTTCCTTGAGTTTTCCACGAATCACCATCACTCTGAACATTAGACATCATTTGCTTATATAAATACTAGACAAATACCTAAATATATTTCACGTGCAATATATAAAATATAAATTAATAAATTTCAATTTTTTATATTTTATATATAATATTTTATATATAATATTTTATATTGCATAATATCATATACAATGTCTCTAACAATAATGGCCCGTAAATGTCAAGTACTTAGCCCAAAGAACCCATCTAATACACCATCATATTTAAATGGTCCGGCAGGCCAAAGACAATATTACCAAAGCAAAAGCACCAATTTAGCAAAATCAACATACTCATTTGGCCCATCGAACCAAATTATCATCGTCGACCAATCCGAACCTCAACCATCCGTTAAATCATTTGGAACATACATGAAAAACAGAATAACATTTGGCCCAGCATACAATCAATCAAATTCAAATTTAATTGATCCATGTTGTCCAAAAAACAAATACAATAATGTGGTTAAAATATTTAATCAATCACATTATGATATGAGCACATATTTAAGCACCCGCAATACCAGAGCCATTAAATGTACAATCAATCCAAACAGTTCATATAATGACCCGTCATCCCAATTTTTCACAGAATATACAGAATTAGTAAATGGTGTAGCCGTAACAAAATGCTGTAATAAATCTATCGACAAAATAACCAAAACATCAGATATAGAAACATATTTAAGAGCTAAATACTTACAAAACAATTGTTTACCCCCACCAACGCCATCCCCCGCCACAGACAACGTCGACTCCACCGCAATAAACACCCAAAAACTAAGATATAATAATATCAAAGGTGGATCATGCGAATGCTAAATCTATCCCCACCCAACCCACATAATCCCAAAAAATTATATTATTATATATTATAATAATATGCCAGAAAAATCTGGATTTTGCGTTTATTTTTTTGCTCATGGAGGCGTAGGTAGAACAATACAAGAATCTAAAGATTATAAAAGTTTAGAAAAAAAATTAAAAGCCGGACAACCAGGAAACGATACCTATAATATAGCGTGTGA
>Ga0222668_1001109_pt1 | contig 13467 bp, 10 predicted proteins | sample AntAcemetagen728_FD_179823 | JGI IMG/M metagenome (GOLD analysis project Ga0222668, IMG submission 179823) | Saline water microbial communities from Ace Lake, Antarctica - #728 | ecosystem: Environmental > Aquatic > Non-marine Saline and Alkaline > Saline | place: Antarctica: Ace Lake... | reverse complement strand
CGATGCTTTTCGTGGGCTTGCTGTTTTTTCTGGCCATGTTGATTCCTGTCGTAATGGCAGTATTCTAGACTAACATACGACAGTGCGCAAATTCCGTGCCGAACAGTATTGGGCTGGCCCGACAGTGAGAAAATGTAACCAATTTTGTTCACACAATCACTTGAAATGGCCGTTGTACGAGTCATGATTCGCACATGAGGACAGGTAATTATTTCGATCAGTTGATTCAACCAAAATGAATTGATGGCGTCTCTCTGACTTTATTGTAGGAGAGAAAATGGTACTGTCGGACAAGCCGATCAGTGGCACACAACGAAGCAGGATTCAGGATCGCTTCAGCTTAATTCGACAATCGGTTTGCCTTTGGGCAGAATCGGCATGGGGCGGCCGCTGTGATCGAGGAACGCGTGGTTCTGATCGATACCCAAAAAGCGGTAGACCGTTGATAACAGATCGTTCGGGTCCAGCTTGTTATCCTTGGCGTACGCGCCATTGGATGTCGTCGAACCGATAACCTGTCCCATTTTCATGCCGCCACCTGAGACCAGGACAGACATGGAACCGGGCCAATGGTCTCGACCAGGCTGCATGATTTTTGAACGGGTTCCCTTTTGAGGATTAATACGCGGCGTGCGACCAAATTCGCCGGATACAATCACCATCACTTTTTCGTCGAGACCTCGGTCGTAGATATCTTCGATCAGAGCGGAAACCGCGCGGTCAAAAATCGGCAGTCGTCCCCGCATGTCATCGTACAAGTGGCCGTTCACCGCGTGGATATCCCAGTTGCCGGCACAGCCTGGGATACCGGGGTTCTGCATTTGCATCGTGACAAAACTGCTGCCCGCTTCGACCAGTCGGCGTGCGAGCAAGGCACGTTGGCCCCATTTGTGGCGGCCATATTTTTCGCGGGTGGCGTCGCTTTCCTGCGACATATCGAAGGCGTTGCGGGCGCGATCGTTCGTCAGCATTTCCAGAGCACGCGTATTAAACTTGTCGATAGATTTTAATGAACCGTTCTGGTCCAGATCACGACGCATCTGGTCGAACGAGGTCAAGAGTGTCATCCGATCATCCAGGCGATCTTTGAGCTTATCGTCTATGGTAATGTTCGGCACTTTAAAATTAGCCAGGTTCGGATCGGCGCCCACAACGAACGGTAAGGCCGACTCTCCCAGATAGGAACTACCGCCGCCGTACACGCGCGGCTGATTTCCCACGTAATTGGGAATCCCATTATTCACACGATCGCGCATCCGAGAGACAACGGGGCCAATCGTGGGAAACTGAGAAATCGGGTCTAATTTTCTTAAGGGATCGCGGCCGGAAAGAAAACGTCCTGCACCGCCGGCATGGTTGGCAAAGCCATGTGAAATGGAACGTATAATCGTGAATCGATCAGCCACCTTCGCATGCAGGGGCAGCATCTCACAAACATCCATGCCCGGTACATTAGTATGAATCGGATTGAACTCGCCCCGGTATTCGATCGGCGCTTCCGGCTTCATGTCATACGTTTCCATATGACTGGGCCCCCCCTGCAGCCAGATCAGAATGACGGATGTATCTGGCGTTTTCGCGGGTGAAGCCGCTGCAGCACGGAGTCGCAGTAAATCGCCTAACCCCAGTCCTCCCAAAGTCAGAAATCCTGCCTGGAGGAAAGAACGCCGTGACTGGGTTACCTGGATGGAGTTCGCGGGACGGCTCATGTTCATCACCTCGGCTTGATATGTTATGGAAGGCTTAGCAGGTGGGATCTCAATTCGTCAAATTCGCAATTCAACTCTGTCTCTAGATCGCATCACATTTTACCATAGCGTGTCTCAATCTAATATACTCGGTCCGAATGACCTTGGAGACGCTACAGTAAAACTGGACACAGTCTAAAAGTTGGCTGAAGCGGTAAATCAATTCATTTAAATGTCTGCTTATGTATCATAACAGCTTGAAATCACAGCCGCAAACCTTTCCTCAAGAATAGAGATTTCCCTCAATCATCAGTACATCTGGCCCGATGTGTCTTTTTCGGTTCAATCCAAAGCATAAGAATGCCATAAAACATTACCCAGATATAACTTAAGCCACTTCTTCTTCCCTGTTCTCTTCGGAGATCATGCGACTCCTCTCTCACTTGCCTCTTAACCTGCATTATCGAAACAGGCTCTGTAAACCGTTTTCTCAGGCTGATTAAGGTGCATGTCTCTGTATGAAAATAGGATTCTGAGCAGGAAATGACTCGTTATTGTCCTTGAGAGAGGATAGAATTGCGGACGAAGCAGTTCTTTGATTACCAGAACGAACATTGGGCGTACGAGGTGCGTCTAGATATTTGACCGTGAAGGTAACCGTGAAATGTGGATCAGCAAAAAATCGAGTGCTTCTGGTTCTTCCAGGGGACAGGTGAAGCTGGTCATTAGAAATGTAATTATTAGAGATCAACGAAACAGAAGGGTGAAACAGTGGCCACTGCCAACGAAAAAGACACGCAAACGAAGACAATCAATGGTGCTGAGATTCTGGTTCAGGCATTGGTGCGGCAGGGCGTGAAGATTATCTTTGCTTATCCCGGTGGCTGCAGTATGCCGCTGCATCAGGCGTTGATTAAATATAAAGATGAAATCCGCACTCTTCTGCCCCGCCACGAACAAGGGGGCGGTTTCGCGGCACAGGGAATTGCCCGCACGACAGGCGAAGTGGGAGTTTGCATGGCGACCAGTGGTCCCGGTGCCACGAACTTGGTGACCGCGCTGGCAGATGCCAAGCTCGATAGTATCCCGATGGTCGCGATTACCGGTCAGGTTCCTCAGGCCGTCATTGGTAGTGACGCCTTCCAGGAAACCCCGATGGTGGAAATCTCCCGGGCGATTACCAAGCATCACTATATGGTGACTGACGTAAAAGATATTACCCGGATTGTGAAGGAAGCATTTTTCATCGCGAATACCGGACGCCCCGGCCCTGTTCTGATCGACTTCCCTAAAGACTGTCAATTGGCCACACTCGATGCAGAACCCGACTACGACCCCGAAACCTATCTGCCCGGTTATCGCCCGGAACTGAGAAAAGTTGCCCCCGAACAGATTCGTCAGATTCTGGCAGCCATCAAACGTTCCAAAAAACCAATGCTGTATGTGGGCGGCGGTGCCATCATTTCTGATGCGGCAGAAGAATTAGTCAAGTTTGCACATCGGACACAAATTCCGGTAACAACCACCGTGATGGGACTGGGAGTATTTCCCGGCGACGATCCATTGTGTCTCGACATGTTGGGCATGCACGGCACGGTTTACGCGAACTACGCCGTCAACGAATCAGATCTGCTGCTCGCCTTTGGTGTGCGTTTTGATGACCGCGTGACTGGAAAACTCGAAGAGTTTGCCAAACACGGCAAGATCGTGCACGTCGATATCGATCCTTCCGAGTTACAAAAAAATAAGGAAGCACACATCCCCATCAATGCAGACCTGAAAAATGTTCTGCAAGAGTTGAATGCTGCCATTACAGATGATGACCTGCCTCAGGTTGACGATTGGCTGGCACAGGTCAACGCGTGGAAGAAAAAATACCCGCTGAAATATCCAGAACTGGGTGACGTTCTCTCACAGCAATATGCGATCCACGAACTCTGGAATCAAACCAAAGCCAAAGACCCTTACATCACTGTAGGCGTTGGACAACACCAGATGTGGGCGGCTCAGTTCTACAAGTTCAACAAACCGCGTCATTGGCTCAGCAGCTCAGGTCTGGGAACAATGGGCTTTGGTCTGCCTGCTGCAATGGGGGTTCAAGCCCAATTTCCGAATGACCTGGTTGTCGATATCGACGGCGATGGCTCGATGCTAATGAACGTGCAGGAAATGGCGACACTCTATACTGAGAACCTGCCTGTGAAAATCCTGCTGCTGAATAATCAGCATCTGGGAATGGTGGTCCAATGGGAAGATCGCTTCATGGATGGACGACGCGGACACACCTATCTGGGCCCCGTGCATCACCCGGAAGCCGAAGGTAAAGGCGATGGCTCGCACGGCGTAGAAACCTATCCCGACTTCGTCTCGATTGCCAAAGGTTTTGGTCTCCAGGCAAAGCAAGTCCGTTCGAAAGCTGAGTTCCCGGCAGCGTTGGCAGAGATGCTGGCTTCAGACGGTCCTTACCTGCTGGATGTCATCTGTACTTATCAGGAACATGTGCTGCCGATGATTCCCAGTGGCGGTACCGTTAACGATATCATTATTGAGTGACCTGCCAGAACGAGTTTGACGAAATCGTAGTGGTCTCTGGTTCTCATTCTGTTGAGGCCAACTGACCCTGAATTCGATTGAATCATTACGAACTCGGTCTACAATTCGGTTGAAAACGGTTCGATTCTTCATCAGGAGTAACACGTATGTTGTTTGCTGCGCAGATTCCGCAGGACCCCGGATACCTTGTGGGCTGGGGCTCGCTGTCTTTGATCAATGCAGGTTTGGCACAGGGAAAAAACCGGAGCGGCTTGAACTGGTTCCTGATTTCCCTGGTGTTAGGACCGATTGCGACTTTCATCTTAGTCGCATTTTGCGAAAAGCTGCCCGGCTCTCCTTAAAGTCAAAAATAATCGCCTCGCAGGGGTGGAGAAATTTTCTCGCGCGCCGATAAGATAACAGTCTCTGAACTTACATTCTGCATCTAATGCGAGGGAATCATGAGCCAGCAGAGACAGATCGGCGTCACTGTTTTACCAGAGTACCTGCAGTACGAGGGAGTCGAAGCGGTTCTCGACAATCTCATGCAGCGTGCGGGCGTTACCGCGGTCGCGACATCACCTTACGTCATGCAACTGGCCGACGAACAGACGGGAGTCCGTGAACCACCGGCCGATGCAGGGGCAGGCAAAGTCCGCCTGCTTGACCGCCCTCTCTGGGAAGGCAAACGGGAACTGTGGGTCAAAACCTCACCCAGCTTTACTCCGGATGAATCACTGTACGAGGGGTTGCGCTATCAGCCTGCAAAGCCTGACGAACTCACACGCCGCGAAGGACATGTCGTCTCTGATTTCATCGAAGCCGCGCAAGCAAGAGGCCTCGAGGTCTACTTCCAGGTGCAGGCGGCGATCCCTCCCGGTTATCGCGTGCAGTTTGGCGGTCCGAAGGAAGACGATATTCCCCGCCTGCCCGATGGTTCATTGCCGCGCAAACGTGTTGCGAACAACGGCAGCCTGGCCAGCCCGCACATCATTCAATACCAACACGCTTTCATTCGGGATTTACTCAGGCACTATCCGGAAATTGACGGGATTCGTTTTGACTGGCCGGAATACCCGCCTTACTTTCTCGACTCGGCCTTCTTTGATTTCAGCGATCACGCAAAACAGGCGGCCGACCGACTCGGGTACCGGTTTGATCAGATGCAGTCCGACTCGCTTGCCTTGTATCAAAAACTTAACGGCGGCCTCACCAACGCCGACCTGGAAGCCTGGCTCTCTGAAGAAATCCAGGCAGCGAATTTCACTGTCTGGTTGAACGACCATTATCCCGGTGTCTCCGCAATGCTGTTGATGAAAGCACAACTTTCAAAAGAACTGCTGGCAGGTTTTCGAAAGACGATGAATGACGAAGATAAAAACGAAGTGGAATTGGCGCCCAGTGCATTCCCTCCCCCCTGGTCTATCATTTCCGGGATGAATTATTCACTCGCCACCGAATACTGCAATTCCGTGAGCGTCAAACTATATGGCATGCACTGGTCGATGATCCTGCGCGCTTACGGCGATCAGTTACTGGCAGCGAATCCCGGACTTTCAGAATCGTTATTAGTTCGCGCGCTGTTTAAGTTCCTCGACATTGCTGATTCGGCACCCCCCGCACAACTGAAAGACGTTTATTATCCCGGACCTGACGAAGCCCATTTATCTGGTCCGCATGCACAAGCACGAAAAATCGCCGCAGCCAGAAAACTGGCCAGGCCGATGCCTATTTATGCACTCGCACATGGCTACGGCCCCACCGAAGATTTTCGCACCAGAATGCAAGTCGCCACTGAGATCAGCCCCGATGGGGTGTGGATCAACCGATATTGTTATCTGAACGATGACAAACTCGACATCATCGGCCAATGTACCGTTGGGTGCACCACATAAAGTTTTCAGAAAAATCAATCCGGCGCGTAATTTTCATTCAAATCTCCGCGCAACACATTACCATAACAGTTCAACTATTTTTTTCCGTTCTGAGAATCTACAAGGATGTTGTCGATGCTGCACGATAAAAAAAATCTCACTCCTCACGACCCCGCTTCCATGTTGACACCCGCCTATGGTGGTCGATCGGTAAAGGAACCCATTCCCAAATACCGAATACCCGAACAAGGTCTGCCTCCCAAAGACGCTTATAACCTGGTACACGATGAATTGATGCTGGATGGAAATTCGCGACTCAACCTGGCTACGTTCGTTACCACATGGATGGAAGATGAAGCGAAGCAGCTCATGTCGGAAACCTTCGACAAGAACATGATTGACAAAGACGAATATCCGCAAACGGCAGAAATTGAATTGCGCTGCACCAACATGCTGGCGGAACTCTGGAATGCACCCCATGACGAAGCGGGTGTCGGCTGTTCTACGATTGGATCCAGTGAGGCATCCATGCTGGGCGGCATGGCGCTCAAATGGAACTGGCGAAAACGCCGTGAAGCGCAGGGGAAACCAGCAGAGAAACCGAACATGGTCATGGGCATCAATGTGCAGGTCTGCTGGGAAAAATTCTGCCGCTACTGGGAAATCGAACCACGGTTTGTACCAATGGAAGGGGATCGTTTCTGCCTGAATGCAGAGGAAGCGTTGAAACTGGTCGATGAGAACACGATCGGCGTCGTTGTCATCATGGGCAGCACCTTTGATGGCCGCTACGAAAACGTCAAAGAGGTCAACGATGCTCTGGTCGAACTCAATGCTAAAACCGGCTGGGAGGTTCCCATTCATGTCGACGCTGCCAGCGGCGGGTTTGTCGCTCCGTTTTTACAACCCGAACTGGAATGGGACTTCCGACTGCCTCTGGTGAAATCGATAAATACCTCGGGACATAAATTTGGTCTGGTTTACCCCGGTGTCGGCTGGATCATCTGGCGCGACAAAGCAGAACTCCCTGAAGAACTGATCTTCCACTGCAACTATCTGGGAGGCGACTTACCAAACTTTGCGTTGAACTTTTCACGCCCCGGCAATCAGGTTGTAGCGCAATACTATAACTTTTTGCGACTCGGACATGAAGGTTATCGGGAGGTCCATCAAGCCTCGCAGGATGTCGCGATGTATCTCTCCTCGGGACTGGCAGAACTGGGGCCGTTTCAGTTGATCTCCGATGGCAGCGACATTCCCGTCTTCGCTTTCACGACAAACGAAAAAGCGAATTTCAGTGTCTTCGATGTCTCGAACAAACTCCGCGAGCGAGGCTGGCTGGTCCCCGCGTATACGTTCCCGAAAAACAGAGAAGACCTTGCCGTCCTGCGCTGCGTCTGCAAAGAAGGTTTCACCAGAGACATGGCCGACATGCTGCTGCGCGACATGCAAAATGCGATCGACTATTTTGCCTCACGCCCTAACCATAGCCCGCAAATCAAAGGGACCGGGTTCCATCACTAAGCTTCCCGAAGCTATTTCAGTTCAAACGTAAACTCGTTGCGGCCTGCCTTGACGTCCGCTTTCAGCGGGCTGTCCTGGAGGTTGCGATACCGTTTCGGAATATTCGGGTACTCCTTTTGGGGAGCCGGATTGTCGGGGGTGCCTTCTGGTGGAGTCACAACGACGGCATAGTCGCCGAGTACCACATCAGAAAGCGCCACCTGTCCCGACTCATTTAAGAGACCCATTGCGCCTTCTCCTTTGCCGATCATCATCAGCCGGAGTTCCGCTGCGGCCACGGGTGCGCCGGCGTGAGTTACGGTGACTGTAATATCAGCGCGTTGCTTGCTTTCTTCTACAGCGCCACCACAACCTGTCAGAAGGATGCTGGAGCAGAATAAGGCGGAAAACAAAAGAAACCTGTCAAAAGTAATCTGTAAAAACATAGTCCGAGCCAATCCAAACTTGATCTATCGAGTGCAGGAAAGCGAATCAGTAAAGACCCCGTCTGTCAGTCCATCGGGGGTCTTTACATCTGATTCCTGTGAAAATGATTTCAGCCGGCTGTTCCTCCGGCATTTGATCCGGGGGAAGCTTAAAATTCGCCGATCACGACTCCATCACTTTTCGAACAGAGATTTGCCAATGTTGAAAAGTCAAGATTATCAGAGACAAATCGCACAGCGCCGTCCGTCAGCAGCACATGCGTACCGCCGGTATGATACGAGCCAAGAATCGTATTGGCACCGTAAGGCGCACTGGCTTCTGTGGGGCCGCCTGAATTCCAGAAGCTGTTGACAGAATACATGACCGTCGTAGTACCGGAACCCCAGGCAGAACCCGACGGAAGTGCCGACATTTTGGACGTCGTTCCGATTCCACTCCAGCCGCCGTAGTAATTCGATCGACAGTCTTTGCCATTCACCTGTCCGGATTGCTCGGCCACGATGATGGTGTTCGACGTTCCATCTTTGACATCCCGAATGCGAAAACTGTCATTCGGTGCTAACAAACCATTGTTACAATAAGTCCCGTTTCCATAACCGGCACCGGCCACAGAGCAGACATTCGTGCGTCCTGCCGGATCGGGTGTGGAACCTGCGATGCCGACATAGTCCATCGTCTGCCCCTGATCATAGTTGTTCATACCATTATCATTCGATGAGGTTGAGTGCGGGCTGGACGGACAGTTATAAACGGGAACACGCAACGTTTTCAAAACTTCGTTGGTTGTAGTGCCTGTACCATAACCATAAGAGCCCCCACTACTTTCAGACATGAAGCCTCCCACAGTGGTACTGATATTGAAATTCAGCTTGTTGTAAGCGGGCGCCTGATCCAGGTACGGCAGGATCGGAGCGCGCCAGTTTGGACGGATTCGTCCGGCCTGCTCACCAATCGGGAAGCGTAAAAAAGTATCGTGATAATTGTGTAATGCCAAACCAAGCTGTTTCAGATGGTTTTTACAGGTACTTCTGCGTGCCGCTTCACGTGCCTGCTGAACCGCTGGTAATAATAAGGCAATCAGAATGGCGATAATGGCAATCACCACTAACAATTCAATCAGCGTAAAACCGCGTATACGTAACTTGTGCCTGCGAAACATGGACGTTCCCTTCGAAAAATAAAATGGATAATAAAAGCAAGTGTTTCTTCAGTATGAAGGTACTTAGAGTGAGGCTGGAATCTAGGGGAGCAACCAGGCTGTTCTCATGTCTTTCGTAACTGTCATTTCATTACGTACCAATCAATACGTAATTTGCCGTACAACTTTTCTGCTTCAATGATCAAGTAAGCGAACTCAAATTTTGTATTGGCTTGAGATCATTCTCAGTCAGAATCACTTCACATGTGAACTAAGCGAATCCTATGCCAAATCATCCAGCAGTTGAGGCCCTCAGCCATGCACATGACGCGCAGCACCCGTACGAGATCATATTCCTGCGTTCATACTGCCTAAGTGATCCACCGATTGTTTATTAACAAAAGCAGCGATTTACCCATGTTTTTTTCAACGATCCCGACGGACGTCCAACGAATCATTTCGCCGCTGCAGTCTCCAAATATTTTGTAATATTTAAAATCGTGTTTTTTCTTTTCAGCGTGCTATTCAAAAAATGCACAGTAAAATGGCAATCTGATCGTAATTACACTCTCATTTCGCTGACCTGCTACGGATCAATTGTTCTGATCGAATCAATAATACATAATGCAGATTCGATATCACTGTTAACCACGAGGAACCACCATGCGCATCACTCCACTCATCATCAGTCTGTTTTCACTATTGCTACTCACCACGCTCGATTCAACAGCCCAGGCAGAGGTCGGCGTCTCTGCCAAGCCCCCCACCGATGCGGAAATTTTGCTGGATGGCAGTCGGGAAAAACTTGACGAACAGTGGACCTACTGGAAAGGCCCCCGGTTCAGTTCTTCGCTGCCCATCAAGTGGAAAGTGGTCGACGATCCCATCGATGCGGGTACCGTCATCATGACCGACGACCCGGCGGCGGCAGGTGGTAAATACGGAACAGCCGACATTGTGACCAAAAAAAAATATCGCGACTTCCGGCTGCACGTTGAATTTCTGGTGATGAAACCCGGCGGCAACAGCGGCGTCTATCTGCAGAACCGCTATGAAATTCAAATTTTAGATGGCGACAAAACCAAACACGGCATGGCGGCTGTCATCAACCGTAGCGAATCTCCCTACCACGCTTATAACGGCACAGGTAAATGGAACGCTTACGATATTACCTTCCGCGCTGCCCGCTTCAAAGAGGGGAAGCTCGTCGAAAAACCAGTGGTCTCGATGTACTTCAACGGCAAAAAAGTGCATGAGAACGTCACCATCAATAAAGTCTGGGGCGGTGCAAATTCTGGTCTGGATGGAGGCAATGACAATGGTTTCGGCATCACCGATACGCCCGGCGGAATCAAACTGCAATGCGAAGGGCACGACGTACGCTACCGCAATGTCTGGATCAAACCACTCGATCTGAAAACCGCAGACACCGACTTCAAAGAATAGCCGACAAGCACTTATTTCCCCTGAGGTTTGTCATGTTGCCCCTGAGGTTTGTCATGTTGATAGAGGAGTTTGCCTTTTTCATCATGGAACAAAAATGAAAGTGTCGCCGGCGCCTGTTTATCTGCCGGTGATACTTTCACAATGAGGAAACCGCCTGAACGCGGGTCCTGACAATAAGGCTGCTTGATCAAGCCTTGCGGATCAGTCGACTTCGGATCGCCGGGTTTGCGGCCTAAACGGGAATTCGCATCAATCAGCGCACCACAGGAAAACTCTTCAAAACCACTGGGGTCGAGGGCATGATACTGCCAGTGCCGATCGCCGCAGACAATAAAAAAGTTCTGCTGGTCCAGGCCGTTCTCTTTAAGCCACTTGAAAAATTCATCGCGTTCATGACGAAATCCGCCGATGTCACAATGGTTGTCCGTCTTCCGTAAATCATCGGGGCCAATCATCGGTGTCGGCGAGATCAACAGCTTGAACGTCGCGTCGCTTTCCTTCAATGTTTTTTTCAACCAGGCAGTCTGCTCTGCGCCCCAGATCGTTTTGCCGGGGCCGTCTTCCATCGCATTCGGACTGCGATACATGCGGTTTTCCGGCAGCCAGATTTGCAAATCCTTGTTCACTCGATGTGTACGATACGTCTTGGCGTCCTTGTCTCCCTCAGGTGCGACCGGCAGTTGTTCCAACATCATCGCTCGCCCCTCTGCGGGGCTTGGTTTATGATCGCCTGTATTGTCGCCATCGTCGATGCGGTAATCGTGATCATCGATTTCCCAGTAAGTCGGGACGGCTGCGAACAAATCACGATAGCGCGGCTGCACGAATTGTTCGTGCCACTTGCGTCGCATTTCCGGAATCGTTTTGGCCCGGGGTTTATCGGGCGTGTCGTAATACACATTGTCACCCGTGCCAACGAAGAAGTCCGGCTTCAATTTCAGAATCGTCTCCAAAGCCGGATAACCCAGATCTTTATCGGGACCAGTATAAGGCTGTGGGAGCTTGGTGTTGTTTTCTTCCAGATGCTGTTTCTTATCAATTCGATGATCGCCATGAAACTTCGCGTAGTTCATGCCGGTGACCACGACAAATTCCACGGGATCGGCCTGACTGGGACCGGGCAGTGTTTTGAACCGCGCGGTCGGCCCCGCGTGTAACTGGTCTGCCGTCTTACCAATTTCCGTTTTGCATTCGAACTCGGTGCCCGGTGGTAAATCGGTAAACACAGCCCGCGCGATAAAATCATGATCGGCGACCGCTTCAACAACTTGCGGATTTCCTTTCACCGCATCGGATTTCTCGTTCGTCACCGGTTGCAGCGTGAATTGAACAACGCCCGGCATACCTTTGACATCACGGTCGACCAGCGTATCTGTCTCCGTCAATCGCACCTGCACCAGCGCGCTGTCGGGGGTGACTTCCCCCACCATGATGCCCATGCCCGCCATCGGAAGTGCCGCATCCGCTTCGGTAGCAACCGCCGCTCCCTCTCCCGGTTCAGCTACCGGTTCAACCACTGTTGTGGGTGTTTCAGGGCTTTGTTTTTCACAGCCTGATAGAAAACAGTTCAAGACAAACAGCAGACACAACAGACGGCAAACCCTCATAGGAGCACTCCCTCAGAAATCAGCGAATGGTTTCGGTTAGTCCCTCCATTCTATTGATTTGCCGTGGTAGACCCAACACAAAACGGCTCCTATTTACGGCATTCTTCAGATGCCATGATTTTCCAAAAACCGGACGGAATACGCTTGCCGTTAAGGATCGTTTGACCCCAAAATGGAAGCAGGCCGAATTGATCGCTGCCTGAGCGATCCACTCTGAGTTTTCCTTTTTGCAAAGAAGCCAACCTATGAAGCCGCTTAAACTGATCCCGCTGCTGGCAATCTGTCTCATCACTTTCACTCATTCAGTTTTTGCTGAGCAACCGGCTGAGGAAGCCTGGAAAAAGCTGGTTCGTTCGCCTCGCTTTAACAAACGGCCCGCGTTTCAATATGTCGAAAACAATTCCCAACTGCCGAACGTCTTTCTGTACGGCGATTCCATTTCCATCGCCTACACCGATGCGACCCGCGACGCACTCAAAGGAAAAGCCAACGTGTATCGCCTGTACTGCAACGGCGGCGATTCTTCGTCCTTCATCAACAAAATGAAAACCATGCACTCTGCGATGCAGGATAAAAAGCTCAAAGACCACTGGGACTTTGACTGGGATGTCATTCATTTCAACGTCGGTCTGCACGACCTGAAATATTTGAACAAAAAGAAATTGGACCGTGTGAATGGCAAACAGGCGATTTCTCCCGAAGACTACGAAACGAATCTGCGTTCCATTATCGCGTATCTCAAAGAACTGGCCCCCAAGGCGAAACTGATCTTCGTCACCACCACCCCCGTACCGGAAGGCGAACCAGGCCGTTTTGCCGGCGACGCTGCGAAATACAATCAGATCGCGTTGAAGGTTCTCAAAGACTACCCCGAAATCACAGTCAACGATCTCTATCAATTCACCAAACCCAACCACGAGAAATGGTGGACCAAGCCAGGCAACGTCCACTTCAATACGGAAGGCGCCACCGCCCAGGGAAAAGAATCCGCCCGCATCATCGAACAGGAACTCAAAAAACGGGATTCGTAATCAGAGCGCACTCTCCCTGATTGTCTCTACGGACAGTTCACAGGTATCAAAACAAAGTCACCGCGTGCCACTGATCGGCTTGTCCCAATACTGTTCGGCACGGAATTTGCGCACTGTCGTATGTTAGTCTAGAATACTGCCATTACGACAGGAATCAACATGGCCAGAAAAAACAGCAAGCCCACGAAAAGCATCGAAGAC
>Ga0222668_1001100_pt1 | contig 13593 bp, 11 predicted proteins | sample AntAcemetagen728_FD_179823 | JGI IMG/M metagenome (GOLD analysis project Ga0222668, IMG submission 179823) | Saline water microbial communities from Ace Lake, Antarctica - #728 | ecosystem: Environmental > Aquatic > Non-marine Saline and Alkaline > Saline | place: Antarctica: Ace Lake... | reverse complement strand
TCCTTGATTTTTAAAATTGAGCGAGCCTTGTTAACGAACTTTCTAGACTAGACAATTACAAAACTTACTTTAACCTCCTCGGACAGATTGTTCCAGGAGGTTTTTTTATGCCCGAATTTTTCGGATTTTTGTCTCCCTAAATCATTAGAAGATGCCCAAGTTATCGCGTAAAGCTTTTGAGATGCCCGAATCACCCATTCGGAAGCTAATGCCCTTTGCCGAAAAGGCAAAAGCAGAAGGAAAGAGAGTCATACACCTCAATATCGGCCAGCCCGATATCAAGACACCCGAGGTAGTTATGGATCGACTTCGCAACTTGGAGAGAGATGTCATTGAGTATTCTAGCTCAGAAGGTTTTGCTGGTTACCGTGAAAAGCTGGCAGCGTATTACCAAGGCCAAGGCATCCCGGTGAAAACCGAAGATATTCTGATCACTACAGGAGGATCCGAAGCATTGGTATTTACTATGATGACCTGCTTTGACCCTGGAGATGAAGTGATCATTCCTGAACCTTACTACGCCAACTACAGCGGTTTTGCGACCATGGCAAGTGTTCATGTGAAACCAATTACGGCTAAAATAGAAGACAATTTTGCTCCACCTCCCGTTGCGGAGTTTGAAAAGCAAATCAACGAAAAGACGAAAGGAATTGTGCTTTGCAATCCTGGAAATCCAACTGGAGCTGTTTATAGCCGCGCAGACATTCAGGCCATTGCCGATTTGGCAAAGAAACACGACCTCTACCTCATCGCCGATGAAGTCTACAGAGAGTTTTGCTACGAAGGTGCAACGCCATTCAGCGTTTATAATCTCGACGGAATGGATGAACACGTCATCTTAATCGACAGTGTGTCGAAACGCTACTCGATGTGTGGCGCTCGAATCGGAGCGATGATTACTCGAAATGTGGCAGTGAGAAAAACGGCAATGAAGTTTGCGCAAGCAAGACTTAGCCCACCCACCCTTGGCCAAATTGCTGCCGAGGCAGCTTTGGAAACTCCTCAGTCTTATTTTGACGACGTCATCAAGGAATACCAAAAGCGCCGTGATATCTTGGTCGCAGGTATGAACGACATTCCAGGTGTGACCTGCCCGAAACCAGGAGGTGCATTTTACTGCATCGCCAAACTACCTATTAAAGATTCTGACGATTTTTGCAAATGGCTACTGGAATCGTTCAGCTTAGACGGAGAAACAGTAATGCTTGCCCCCGGGAGTGGTTTCTACATTACCGAGGGTTTGGGAAAACAAGAAGTTAGAATAGCCTATGTTCTAAACTCAACCGATTTAAAAAAGGCCATTAAAATACTAAAAGAAGCGCTCGTGGTTTATGCCGCTACAGCAACAGTTTGACCCCTTAAAAGAAATTGAAAACGATGAGTTTAAATCAAAAAGTTTCAGGCTTACTTGAAAGATTAAGTGAATCAGCCACATTGGCGATGGCCCGAAAAAGTAGAGAATTAAAAGAAGCAGGACATGCTGTAATTAGCCTGAGCTTGGGTGAGCCAGATTTCGATACGCCCGACTTTATAAAGGATGCGGCTAAGGAAGGAATCGACGAGAACTACACGCATTACATGCCTGTAAATGGATACGCTGATTTCCGCGAGTCTATCAGCATGAAATTCAAGCGCGACAATAATATTGCTTACACAGCTGATCAGATTGTGGTTTCTACAGGAGCCAAGCAATCTTTAGCGAATCTGATTCTGGCTGTAGTGAATCCAGGAGACGAAGTTCTTCTTCCCGCGCCTTACTGGGTATCTTACATCGAAATGGTAAAGATGGCTGGAGGTACTCCAGTGGTCGTTGAGACTTCAATAGAAGACGACTACAAGATCTCTGCAAGTCAGTTGCGCGAAAATTTGAACGACAAAACTAGAATGTTGATTTTTAGCTCGCCTTGCAACCCGAGCGGATCGGTATATAGCGAAGCTGAATTGCGGGAATGGGCCGATGTGATCAAAGACTTTCCAAATCTCATTGCCGTAAGCGATGAAATTTATGAGCATATTAATTACACCGAGAACCACTTTAGTTTAGCATCAATAGATACCATCTACGACCAAACGGTCACTGTAAACGGAGTATCAAAATCCTTCGCCATGACGGGCTGGAGAATTGGATACATCGGCGCTCCTTTATGGATTGCCAAAGCCTGCAACAAACTCCAAGGTCAATTCACATCTGGTGCTTCTGGAATATCGCAACGAGCAGCTAAGGTCGCCGTTGAAGCCGATCCTTCCGTTGCCGACGAGATGAAAGCTATCTTTCTAAAAAGACGCGAATTGTTTGGAAGACTCCTTTCTGAAATTGATGGAGTTGAGATCAATCAACCCAAAGGAGCATTTTATATGTTCCCTAGAGTCTCTAGCTTTTTTGGCAAAAGCCACAACGGCACGACGATCAATAATAGCGACGACCTAGCTGAATACATCTTGACAGAAGCCCACGTGGCGACTGTAAGTGGCGGTGCATTTGGTTCTCCTGAATGTTTGCGACTTTCTTACGCCGCATCGCAAGCTGAGCTCGAAGAAGCTGCGAAACGCATGGCCGACGCCTTGAACAAACTAAGCTAATATGACTACCCCAGCGATTGATCAGCTATTTGAAAGTTTTAAGGACTTAAAAGTTCTGGTGATCGGCGACGTGATGATCGATGCCTACCTCTGGGGGAAAGTCGATCGGATATCTCCCGAAGCTCCCGTCCCTGTTATTACAGTTACGGAGCGCGAAGACCGCCTCGGAGGTGCTGCCAATGTCGCTTTGAATGTAGCTGCGATGGGCGCAGAGCCGATCGTTTGTGCCATTGCTGGCAAAGATGCCAAAGGAGACACACTGGCGACGCTTCTCGACAAGCGCGGACTTTCGTCCAAAGGAATTGTCTATTCAGGCTCACGCCCTACCACAATAAAATCGCGCGTAATCAGCGGCCATCAGCACATTGTGCGTGTTGACGAAGAATCAACCAGACCCTTGGATGCAGATGAAGAGCATGCCTTTTTAGAGAATCTTGAACGAATCATTCAAGATGAGAAACCCGACGTGGTGATTTTCGAAGATTACAACAAAGGTTTGCTCACGCCGAATGTGATAGCTCGCGCCATTGAGATCAGCTCAAATGCGGGTATTCCAACTGCAGTTGACCCTAAGAAAGTTAACTTCTTTAGCTATCGAGGCGTGACTTTGTTCAAGCCAAATCTCAAGGAATTGAAAGAAGGCCTAAAAGTCGAATTTGACAAAAAAGATCAAAAATCGTTGCGTCAAGCAGTCGATAAATTAGAAGCAGATATAAACAATCGAATTTCACTGATCACGCTGAGCGAAGAAGGAGTTTATGTGAAAGATGGCGATAAGGAAAATCGCATTTCAGCGCACATCAGAAATATCTCCGATGTATCGGGAGCAGGTGATACCGTCATTTCGGTAGCGGCCCTCTGCTTAGCGCAAAATACGGATTCTGCTTTCCTAGCAGCTTTGGCCAATCTGGCTGGCGGCCTCGTTTGTGAGCGTGTTGGCGTAGTGCCCATCGACCGTGATCAGCTTCTAAAAGAGGCGAAGCTTCACTTGCAGCAACTTTAAGCCTCAGCCCTTGTTATTGAAAACAATATGATGAAGCACGACACAGTTACTCCCTACGAAACGTCTGACCCCAAGAAGCAACAAGTTGCTGAGATGTTCAATAACATCTCGGGTAGCTACGATTTTTTAAATCACTTCTTTTCGCTCGGAATTGACAAACTGTGGAGAAAGAAAGCCATCAAAATCTTGGAGGAAGATCAACCCAAAGAGATTCTAGATGTAGCGACGGGTACCGGCGACTTTGCCTTTGAGGCAATGAAATTGAACCCCGAAAAAATTATAGGAATTGACATTTCTGATGGAATGTTGGAAGTAGGCCGAAAGAAAATCAGCAAGCGCGGCCTTTCTGACAAAATGACCTTTCTAAACGCTGATTCAGAAAACCTTCCTTTTGATGACGCCAAATTTGACGCGGTTATAGTAAGCTTTGGAGTGAGAAATTTTCAAGACTTATTGGCCGGCCTAAAAGAAATTCGACGGGTTCTTCGACCTGGTGGAAAAGCCATCATATTGGAATTCTCTAAGCCAAAGCATTTTCCTTTGAAGCAGATCTACTTTGGGTATTTCAAATACATCATGCCCCTCTTCGGCAAGGCTATTTCTAAAGATAAGGCGGCCTATTCATACTTACCAAAGTCTGTCCTTGCTTTTCCAGAAGGAAAAGAATTTGAGGCAGTACTGGCAGAAGCTGGATTCACCAAGTCAAATCAAAAGACCGTAACAGGTGGAATCGCATCCATCTATACGGCTTGGAAATAATATTTGCCTAATTTCGTTCTGCATTTATCAATATGAAAAAAGGCCTACTCGTACTTATCTTGATTGCAACTGCTACGGCAGTTTTAGCCCAGAAAGGCTACAAGCCAAAAAATCTGGGAAGCTTCGATAAAAAGAAGTACCACTTTGGATTCATGCTAGGCTTTAATACTGCCGACGTTATCGTCGATCGCAAGGCTTCCACAAATTTCAAAGATTCACTCCTTTCGGTAAATAGCCGCAACGCCCCTGGCTTTAATTTGGGAATCGTCACATCGGCGAATCTCACCAAGAATATTAGCATCCGTTTCATGCCCACCTTGAGTTTTGAAGACCGCGTGTTGGAGTACGATTTCTACGTAAACCCCGATAGCTCTACTTTCTACGAAAAGCGAATAGAATTTACCTACATCGACTTTCCCGTCAATTTCAAATTTCGGACCGACAGGCTCAATAATTTTGCACCCTACTGTTTGATTGGAGCGAGGTATCGACTCAATATGCAGTCAGAGAAAGACGTAAAAAATGCCATTGCCGACGAGATCATTGTGAAAGCCCGACGAGACGATTTCGCCATGGAATTTGGTGGAGGCGCGGACTTTTTTCTTCCCTATTTCAAATTTGGAATTGAATTGAAAATGGCTATTGGAATCCCGAATATTTTGGTGGAAGAAGACACCCAATTTTCAGCTCCACTTCAAGGCCTTCGAAGCCGTACCTTTATGATCTCTTTCACCTTCGAAGGTTAGAGAGTCTGTCCATACAGCCCATTAACTGCGCTCCGCTTGTTTTTAAAAACGGTCACCTGTCTAAGGCGGAATCCCTGATTACGACCTGAGGTTGTGAGATCGTTGCACTAAGTATTTAAAACTACACGCGCCTTGCTAATGAACTATTTGATTCATATTCTTGAGTGTTTTTACAGACCCTTTTGACAAGCTATAATTAAACAACATGTCCGACATCTACGATATTTCCGTTTTTCCTCACGAGGTCAATGATCACGACGTTATAGAACGCGAGCTAGTCGATAGCGGAAAGAAATCTGACGATCCATTCTACGTTCTGAAAGAATCGATTGACGCGAGGAAAAGACAAATCGTTATTCGCTTGAGATGTGCCGTTGGAGAGCATCCACCAGAAGTGCAAAAACCGATTGCCAAGAATGTTAAAAATGCTCGTGAAGTAATCATTGTCGGCAGCGGCCCTTGTGGATTATTTGCAGCAATCAGACTCATAGAGCGTGGCTTAAAGCCAATAATCATTGAGCGCGGAACAGACGTGAGGACGCGCCGGAGAGATTTGGCCAAATTGAACAAAGAGCAAATCGTCAATCCCGAATCGAATTATTGCTTTGGCGAAGGAGGTGCTGGAACATACAGTGACGGCAAGCTTTACACTCGCTCAAAGAAGCGGGGCAGTGTGAATGAAATTTTAAACTTCTTGGTTTCATTTGGAGCATCCCCTGATATTTTGGTGAAAGCCCACCCGCATATCGGAACGAACAAGCTTCCACAACTCATCACGAAAATGCGTGAGTTCATTACAGAATGTGGCGGAGAAGTGCGGTTTGAAACGAAACTAACCGACTTAAAAACCGAGAATGGGAGTCTGAAAAGCATATGCCTGAACGGTGATGAATGGGTGGGTTGCGATCAACTGATTTTGGCCACGGGCCATTCGGCAAGAGATATTTTCACTTTGCTGCACGAGAGAAATATTTTGATTGAATCGAAGCCATTTGCTTTGGGTGTTCGGATTGAGCACCCACAGACGATTATCGATCAGGCTCAGTATAAATGTGCAGATCGAGGTGAATTCTTGCCACCCGCAGCCTATTCACTCACCCATCAAGTGCAAGGTTTGGGTGTCTACTCATTCTGCATGTGCCCAGGTGGAATTATTGCGCCCTGCGCTACTGCTCCGGGTGAGATTGTCACCAACGGCTGGTCGCCATCGAAGCGCAATAATCCCTACGCCAATTCGGGAATGGTGGTCAGCATCACTCCTGAGGAATATGACCCGAAAGGAACAGGAAATCCTCTGTTGGCACTCGGATACCAGCAGCGAGTAGAAAGAGCTGCTTGGGAAGCAGGAGGCGGAGGGCAGGTAGCTCCCGCACAGCGAATGATGGATTTCATCAACAAAAAAGTCTCGGCCGATTTACCGAAGTGCAGCTACCAACCAGGCTTGAATTCCACAGAGCTTCGCGATGTATTGCCTGCCACAGTTCACAAACGTTTGGCGGAAGCTATGAAAGCTTTTGGAAAAAAAATGAGAGGCTACGGAACGAATGAAGCCGTACTAGTCGCAACCGAATCAAGGACTTCCTCTCCTGTTCGAATTCCCAGAAACGAATTTATGGAACACCCACAAGTGAAAGGGCTTTACCCAAGTGGAGAAGGTGCTGGTTACGCAGGTGGAATTGTCTCTGCGGCCATCGATGGAATGAAAGTCGCTGAGTGCATTGCTGCAAAAGTAAATGCTAGCTAGCGTTTGAGGTGTGAAAGAAGTATCCCTGTAGAAACTGCCACATTCAAAGACTCGCCACCACCAAATTGAGGAATGCTGATCTTCCCGGTGCATTTGGCAGAAATCTCAGGTCGCAAACCGTGGGACTCTGATCCCATAACCAAAATCCCCTTTTCAGGAAATTCATATTTGTAGATGGAGTCGCCTTTCATATCGGCTTCTAGTATAGTCTCAGAGCCACTTTTCTCCAAATAATCTTCCAGATTTGCGTAGGACACAGCTACACGAAAGAGGCTTCCCATACTTGCTTGCACGACTTTCGGGTTGAAGAGTTCAACGCTATCGGTGGCGCACACGATGCTCTCCACCCCCATCCAGTCGCAAATACGAATGATCGTACCCAGATTACCAGGATCAGAAATTTCATCTAGCGCAAGGATCCAGCCTCCCGAAATCTCCTTCTGAGACCAGTCCTTGTGGCATACTGCCAAGACGCGGTTTGGATTTTTAAGACTAGACATTCTTCCTAGATCTTTTGGAGAAACTCTCCAACTATTGAGAGGAATGTCAAATGGAAGTTCATCCTCTTCACAAGCATAAACAATCATTTCTAACTTTGCCTGCGAGTGAATGGCTTCATTCACTAGCTTGACGCCTTCTACTAAAAAAAGCCCGTGTTCATCGCGGTATTTTTTTTGTTGAAGCGATTTCACCAACTTCATGTGGTTATTCGATAAATGGTCAGTCATATTTCCAGCTCCCATTCTGTTCAGCTCCGAAAGCATCTTCGTTGGCTAATCAATGCTTTACTGCTTTTGGGGCTTGCCTTCCTTTTTGGATGCAATCCCACAAAACGCTTAGCTAGCGACGAATATCTCTTAAAGAAGAACAAGTTTAAATTTGAAGAGGAGCCAAAGATAGATAAGGATGATTTAAAGGAAGTAGTTAAACAGGAGTCCAACCGAAAAATATTGGGTGCGCGGTTTTACTTGTGGGCTTACAATGTTCCAAATCCCGAAAAATTCGAAAAACGCAACGAGAAGAGGCTCAAGAAACTTCAAAAAAAGAATGGCAAACGCCTTGAAAAAGGAAAAGACCCAAAAGAGTTCAAGCCCTTTGGGGCTTGGTGGCGGGAAACGGTGGGCGAGCCTCCAATTGTTTTTGACTCCACTCTAGTCAATAAAAGTGCCGAGCAAATTCGAACTTTTCTAGTGAAGCATGGGTACTTCAATGCCGAAGTTTCTTCTGAAATCAATACCAGAAGCCGCAAACAGATGAAAACGGCAGTTTACCTCGTTGAGCCAAAAAAGCCCTACTTAATAGACAGCATTTCTTTTAACGTTCCAGACGATTATTTGGTAAAACTGTTGGGCGAATCGAGGTCAGTAGGAAAAAGTGTAAACGTAGGTGACCGATTCGATATCGAGAAGTTGGATCAAGAGCGAAAAAAGCACACCGCCTATTTTAAAAACAGAGGGTATTACGACTTCAATAAAGAGCTGATATATTTTGACGTCGACTCCTCTTTAAATAGTCATTCGGTTCATCTAGAGCTAGGCATAGTGCCAAGAAAAGTGCCATACGAAGGCAATCCAGACTCCCTAATCGTAAAACCTTACAAAAGGTACAAACTGAATGAAATCAATGTGATAGACCGTCCTTTTTTAAGGGGTCAGGAAGTTTTTACATCCGACACTTTAATTCTAAGGAACTACCGCATGATAGATCAGCATCAACTGAAGGTCAAGCCCAAGACAATTGCTCAAAATATACTCTTTGATCAAAATGAGTATTACGAATTGGACAAGGTAACCACGACATACCGCCGTCTGAGCACATTACCGATTGTGCGGGCAGCATCGATTGAATTTGAGCCAGTAAGTGAAGACTTGGAGAACCGCTTATTAAATGTAAATATCAGTTTATCACCCGCACCTAAACAGAATTTTTCCCTTGAATGGAACGGAACGAATCAAGGCGGTTTCTTAGGGATCTCAGGTGCTCTAGGTTACCGCAATCGCAACATTTTTGGTGGGGGTGAAGTGCTTCGTATGGAGATTAGCGGAGGTCTTGAGGCACAACAATTGCTAACAGAATCGGGAACAGACCCCGATGTAGGTCAGGGCCTAGCCTTCAACACCGTTGAATTCGGCCCACAAATCTCACTCACATTTCCGAGATTCTTGCTTCCCTTTAGTAGCGATCGATTTGCAAAGTCAGCAAATCCAAGAACAACACTGATAACAAACCTCTCCTACCAAAGAAGACCCGATTACGAACGAACGAGATCCTTCGGTTCTATACTATACCGTTGGAATGAGACGGCCACGAAGGAATGGCAAATCAGCCCTTTGGAATTGAGTTTGATTAAGATTGATCGCTCTATCGCATTTGACGATCGACTCGAAGAAATCAATGATCCCTTTCTGACAAATAGTTTTCAGGATCACTTTATTCAAAACACTCGAGTGGCTTTTATTCTAAATACGCAAAGAAGCGACAACCCTAAAAGCAACCTCTATTTCTACCGTGGAGAAATTGAATCAGCTGGATCGCTACTCAGAGGACTCTACCAGCTTTCAAATGCAACCACCAATGAAAACGGAGGGTATGAAGCGCTGGGAATCCAATTCGCGCAATACGTCAAAACAGTCCACGACTTTAGGTATTATAATGTCCCGAATGAAAAGATGAGCACTGCCTACCGCCTCTCAGCTGGTGCAGGGATTCCATTGCAAAACTTGGATGTACTGCCCTTTGAAAAGAGCTTTTTTGCTGGTGGAGCGAATGGGATACGTGCCTGGCAGGCAAGAACATTAGGGCCAGGTAGTTTTCGTGATCCCGTTCAAAATTTTGATAAAATAGGAGATATATTGATCGAGGGAAGTATTGAATACCGCTTTGACATAACCGATATCCTTGAAGGGGCATTTTTTGTAGACGCCGGAAACATATGGATTATGGGAAATGAAACTGAACGTCCGGGAGCCCTGTTCGAATTTGATCGTTTCCTCAGTGAGATAGCAGTAGGTGCAGGTGCAGGAACAAGGTTTAATTTTGACTTCTTCTTGATTCGACTTGACATAGGTCTTCAGGTTAAGGATCCTTCGCTAGATCCAGGCGAACGGTGGCTCATTCAGACAAAGGATAAATACAATGCCTACATCGATGACCTAAATGCGGGAGACAATGATTTGCCAGAACTATCCTACTATCGATGGCAATGGAACCTTAATATTGGCATCGGCTATCCGTTTTAATTTTTGGCGAACGAGTTTTTTATAGTTTTGTCCTCAAGAATGCAACAATATGGGTTGGTTTAAAAGAATCAAAGAAGGGATTACAACATCGACCAAAGACAAGAAGGAAACCCCTGAAGGTCTGTGGTACAAGTGCCCCAAGTGCAGCACCGTAGTAAGTACGGATGAACACATCGAAAACACATGGGTGTGTAGCAGTTGTGATCACCACGACCGCATCGGTAGTGCCGAGTATTTTTCCCTGCTTTTTGACGACGGAAAGTTCACGGAATTCAATCGAAGCATGTCTTCGGCGGATCCCTTGAAATTTCAAGATACCAAGAAGTATCCGGACAGAATAAAAGCTGGACAAAAGAAAACGGGGTTGAAAGATGCCGTTCGAACAGCTTACGGAAAATCTGACGGCAGAGATCTTGTCATTGCCTGCATGGACTTTGCATTCATTGGAGGATCTATGGGATCTGTCGTTGGCGAGAAAATCGCGCGCTCCATTGACAAGGCAATTGAGAGAAAATGTTCATTTCTCTTGATTTCAAAATCAGGAGGAGCCAGAATGATGGAAGCGGGTTTTTCGCTCATGCAAATGGCGAAGACTTCAGCAAAACTAACTTTGCTTAGCGACGCAGGGCTGCCTTATATTTCTCTGCTTACTGACCCTACCACTGGAGGAGTCACAGCGAGTTTCGCTATGCTGGGCGATTTAAATATCGCTGAGCCAAAAGCCCTGATTGGGTTCGCAGGCCCCAGAGTTGTAAAAGAGACCATTGGTAAAGATTTACCAGAAGGATTCCAAAGAAGCGAATTTCTGCTTGAGCATGGATTCTTGGATTTCATTGTGCACCGTCATGCGTTCAAAGAAAGGTTGTCCCTCACTCTTTCAATGTTTGATAAACAGGAGGAAAGCAAAAAATAAAGTTTATATTTGCAGCCGCATTTTATTCGCATAACTAACATTTAAAAAAATTTAGGAATGTATTTAGCACCAGAAAAGAAGGCAGAGATCTTCAAAAAACATGGAAAGACTGAATCTGACACGGGTTCAGCAGAAGGGCAAATTGCTCTTTTTACTTACAGAATTAACCACCTTACCCAGCACTTGAAGGGAAACCGCAAGGATTTCAATACAGAAAGAGCGCTTGTAGCATTGGTGGGTAAAAGAAGAAGTCTTCTCGATTACCTTATTAAAAAAGACATTACTCGCTATAGAGCCATTATTAAGGAACTAGGAATCCGAAAATAATTGTACTCTCAGAAACGATTATAACACACTTAAAGAGGCAATACGTCAAAGGGACTATTGCCTCTTTTTGCATAAATATATACACACACAACAGATGAATTACGACTTAAAAAGTACAACAATTGACCTAGGTGATGGAAAGGCCATTACTTTGGAAACAGGAAAACTAGCAAAACAAGCCGATGGCTCTGTGATGCTCAGAGTAGGAGACACGATGCTCCTAGCTACCGTTGTTTCCAACAAAGAAGCAAAACAAGGAATTGACTTCCTTCCCCTTACAATTGATTACCGCGAGAAGTACGCTTCTACGGGAAGATTCCCAGGAGGGTTCTTCAAAAGAGAAGCTCGCCCGAGCAACAGTGAGATTCTTACCATGCGATTGGTAGATCGTGCATTGCGCCCGTTGTTTCCAGACGACTATCACTCAGAGATTCAGATAATGTTGGCTCTGATGTCTTCCGACCAAAAGCACATACCAGATGCATTGGCTTGTTTAGCTGCATCGGCTGCGCTTGCAGTTTCTGACATTCCATTCAACGGACCCGTTTCTGAGGTTCGTGTGGGAAGAAAAGATGGAAAGTTCATCATCAACCCTACTTTCGAAGAGCTGGAAGGATGTGATATGGATATGATCATTGCAGGTACTGAATCAAGTATCGTTATGGTTGAAGGTGAGATGGACGAAGTTTCTGAAGACGAAATGGTGAGCGCTATAGAAGTTGCTCATACTGCTATTAAAGTTCATTGTCAAGCGATTAAAGAGTTTGGACAAATGGTAGCCAAGTCTGAACCAAAACGTGAGTACAACCACGAAACTAACGACGCTGAATTGGCTAAGCAAGTGATGGATGCTTGTTACCAAGGATGTTTCGATATTACTAAAAAGCAGCTCGGAAAAGAAGACCGAGGAGCAGCTTTTTCTGCATTGAAAGAAGAATTTTCTTCAAAATTCTCTGATGAGGAGCTTGCAGAAAAAAGTGAGTTGATTAAGAAATACTTCAAAAAAGCTCAAAAGAAAGCAATCCGTGACTTAGTCCTCAATGAAGGAGTTCGTTTGGATGGAAGAGCTACAACTGACATTCGTCCGATTTGGTCGGAAGTTAATTGCCTTCCTGGAACACACGGTTCTTCTCTTTTCACTAGAGGCGAGACCCAGTCTTTGACTACTCTTACTCTTGGATCGAAGATGGACGAGCAAATGATTGATGGTGCATTGACAAAAGGAACTGAGAAGTTCTTATTGCATTACAACTTCCCTCCTTTCTCAACTGGAGAAGCTTACCCAATTCGCGGTACTTCACGAAGAGAAATTGGACACGGAAACTTGGCTTTGCGTGCCCTTAGGGGAATGCTACCTAAATCACCTGAAAACCCATATACCATTCGATTGGTAAGTGATATCCTCGAATCAAACGGCTCATCATCTATGGCTACTGTTTGTGCAGGAACTATGGCACTTATGGATGGTGGAGTTCAACTCAAAGCACCTGTATCAGGAATCGCAATGGGATTGATCACCGATCCAGATAGCGACAATTACGCCGTTCTTTCTGACATTCTGGGTGATGAAGATCACTTGGGAGACATGGACTTTAAAGTGACTGGAACCGCTAAAGGTTTGACCGCTTGTCAAATGGACATCAAGGTTGAAGGATTGGGTTTCGATGTTTTGAAGAAAGCACTTTACCAAGCGCGCGACGGACGGGCACACATTCTTGGTGAAATGATTAAAACCATTGACAAGCCTCGTGCTGATTACAAACCACATGCTCCTCGAATTATCTCATTCATCATTCCAAAGGACATGATAGGCGCGGTAATCGGACCCGGCGGAAAAATTATTCAGGATATTCAGAAGCAAACCAACACTGAAATCGTCCTCGAAGAAATTCCTGAAGGTGGTAAAGTTGACATCGTTTCCAGCAACAAAGATGATATTGATGCCGCTGAAAAGCGTGTGAGAGACATCGCATTCCCTCCAACTGTGGAAATAGGAGAAGAATATGAAGGAAAGGTGAAAACCATTATGCCTTACGGAGCATTCGTAGAAGTGGTACCTGGAGTTGACGGACTACTTCACATTTCAGAATTGGAATGGGGAAGAGTAGAAAAAGTTGAAGATGTATTGAGCGAAGGTGAAATGGTTAAGTTTAAAATAACTGGCAAGGATCCTAAGACAGGCAAACTCAAACTTTCTAGAAAGGTGTTACTCGAAAAACCAGAAAGAAACGACTAAGAAGAGCGAAACTAAGCTATCTCTGTAAGACCTCTGAAATAGAGCG
>Ga0222668_1001094_pt1 | contig 13614 bp, 5 predicted proteins | sample AntAcemetagen728_FD_179823 | JGI IMG/M metagenome (GOLD analysis project Ga0222668, IMG submission 179823) | Saline water microbial communities from Ace Lake, Antarctica - #728 | ecosystem: Environmental > Aquatic > Non-marine Saline and Alkaline > Saline | place: Antarctica: Ace Lake | collected... | reverse complement strand
TAGAGCAACTAAAGCGTCAAAATTAGCTTGAAGCTCTGCCTGCCTCGCAGCTTCTTCGGCGGCAATGGTTTCGTCAATCAGAGCGATCCGGTCTTTCGGGTATTGTTCGTCTTGTTTTATTTCAGAGGCAGCCTCGTAGCTTGACTTTGCTTCTAGCCATGCCTTATCGGCAAAAAGCGCATCGGCATTGGCAATAGCTTCATCGTATTGCTCACCAATTCCCTGTTGCTTCTTATATTCCTCTTGAAGTTTCTGGGCATTGGCAATTTTAGCCTCCACCTCAGCACTCTCCATCATCGCCAGAGCTTCCTCGTATTTCTCAATAGAAGGATCAAAAGAATTTTCCTCCAGAAGTTTATCTCCTAGAGCAACCAAAGCGTCAAAATCAGCTTGCAGCTCTGCTTGAGCGGCGGCGGCGGCGGCATTAATCTCTTCGTTAGCTAGACCGATTTGATCGACGGGATAATTCTCTTCGGGTTTTATCTCACTAGCCGCTTGGTAAAGCTCAATCGACATTTCCCAATCATTTCCTTGGAATGATTCGTCCGCTGCAGCAATGGCATCCTCGTATTGCTCTTGCAAGCCTTGCATTGCCAAATAGGCCTTCTTGGCATCCTCGGCAGAAGCTAGCTTGGCTTCGACCTCCACACTATCCATTAGCCCCAAAGCAGCCTCATACTTCGATATGGAAGTATCGAAATCTTCGGAGCCGAGGGCATTGTCCCCCTCAACGACTAAGGCATCGAAAGCTCCTTGCAATTCCGCAGCTTCTGCTTCTGATTTCTCTTTTTCGATATTGGCGTTGGCTGCTTCGATTCTCGCCTGTGGATGAGCTTCATCTGAGAGTATCCCTAAAGCAGCTTCGTAATCCACAATGGCTTCCGTCCAGCTAGCCGCATCAAACTTTGAATCTGCCGAGGCAATCAAAGCGTCGTATTGTTCTTTTTGAGCCATGCCAGCTTGCTGCTCCGCCAGTGCAGCGTTGGCGCTTTCCAATTCTTTGGTGGCATCATTGTCTGCAGGAATGGCCGTCAGCGCATCTTGAAAATGACCTATCGCCGCTTGGTAATCTTTTGACCCAATGGAGCTAGCTCCCGAAGCCATTGCGGAAGCATAGGCTTCTTGAACCGCTTTCTCGCCAGCGAGTTCTGCCAGAGCTGCATCAATTTTCGCGATCTGATCCAATGGATAAGTCTTTTCGGGAATGACCTGCTTGGCTTCCTGATACTTTTTTTTGGCTAAATCATACGTTTCTTCAGAAAATGCGCCATCAGCTTCCTTGATTAGCGCATCGTAATTTTCTTGCTTTTGCTGATCTGCTAACAATTCACCAAGTAACCCTTTGGCTTCTGCCAGCTTGGAAACTGCGGGCTCTTCGTTCGGAATCAAGTTTAAAGCTTCCTGGTATTTAGCTACCGCGTCTTCGTAATTCGTTCCCGTCATGGCGGCATCTCCATCAGCAACTAACTTATCGAAGGCCTCTTTTTTCTCAGCGGCATCAGCCAGAGCATTTAATTTGCCATTGCAAGCTTCAATCTGTGTTTTTGGATACGCTTCATCGGGTAAAACGTCAGCAGCTTCTTCATAACTGGTCTTGGCCACTTCATAGTTTTCAGCTGTAAAAGCCACATCAGCTGCGGTGATCAGTTTTTCATACTGTGCTTTTTTAGCTGCATTCTCTTCAATGTTTGCCAATGCATCTTGCGCTTTCGCTAGTTTGCTCTCGGCTTCGCTATTCCTTGGAATAACGACCAATGCTTCTTCGTACTTGGCTATTGCTTCAACGAATTTCTCTTCATCAGAGAATCCATCTGCTTCGGCCATTATCTTGTTGAATTGCTCTTGGTTGGCCATAGCCGCAGCGAGTTCTTCTATGATTCTTTCTGCTTCAGTAATTTGATCTTTGGGATACGATTCTTCTGGTCTCAACTCCAGCGCCTCCTGGTATTTCTCAACGGCTTTGTCGTACTCTTCCGTTCTCATGTAGCCGTCACCACCATCCAAGGCTGCAGAGTAATCTGCATCGAGCTTCTGTTGCGCTTTTTGATTATTCCACTTGGTTTGAGCATCACCCAGCTTAGCTTCTACAGCGCCGTCGCCAGGCTTCAAGTCCAATGCTGCTCGGTAATTGAGAACGGCATCTTCGTAGGCACTACCGCTCATAGCATCATCACCCTTCTTAACGAAATCATTGAATTTCTCTTCGAGGGCCATTGCGGCTTTGTCTTCGGCGGAAGCCTCTTTCTCTAGTTCTTTCTGCTTCTTCTCAACGTCGCGTATGAACTTAAAAATCTCGCTTTTGATTTGATTGGTGTAAGCGAAATCCCAAACCAGATCGGCCTGAGCTGGGTCGTAGGATGCTTTTCCGATTGGCTTGTCAAAGACACTCAAATCGGAGCCCTCCATGGCTTCGGTGATTTCGTACATACTCATATCAGTGGGCATGATAATCCCCGCTCCTATGATTTCGACTGGTACTCCGTTTGAATTGATCTTTATGGAACGCTTAACGTACCCACTTCTTTCGAAAACAAATTCGTACAAAGCGCCGCAATCCAAATAGAACTCGTATTTTCCATTTGCACGAGTGGTGAAGTTATCATGAACACTCCCATCCTTTTTCACAGTCACCTTTACGTCCACAAGCTTGGAAGAAGTCATGGCGTCAGACACTACGCCGTGTATATTCAAGTCATCCTGGGCGAAAATACCAAGAGGTATCACCAACAAGAATAACGTGCCTATCAGGCAAGTACGGATAGTTTGTTTATTAGAAATCACAAATAGCCCTTGCAGGTGCTTCAATTTCGGACAAATATCGAAGAATTTCTTCGTTCTTTCGTGTCTATAACGTTTAACTGTCTAAACGAGAAATGAAGCATTTTAGTTACTGGGAAACCAAGCATTTCATTCATCATTGGGATGCATTAATTATCGGTTCAGGTATAACGGGATTAACCACAGGAATATTCTTGAAAAGAAAATTTCCTAAATGGAAGATCGCGATATTAGAAAGAGGCGTTCTACCGTCGGGCGCAAGCACTAGGAATGCGGGTTTTGCCTGCTTCGGAAGTGTCTCGGAAATACTTGACGACTTGTCCACCATGCCCGAAAAAGAAGTCTTTGAGCTGGTAGCCAAACGCTATGAAGGACTCAATTTGCTTAGGGAAACATTGACTGACAATCAACTGGACTACAAGCCTACAGGGGGATTTGAAGTATTCAGAGAAGGAAAGGAAGAAATTTATGAAGAATGCTTGGGCAGTTTGAGTTACATCAATGCTGAGCTAGTGCAGTGCATTCGCAAACAAGCATTTAAAGATGAGTCCAAGCGGGTTGACGAATTTGGCTTTTCTGGAGTAGAAAATATGATTGTCAATGAGCTAGAGGGCACAGTTGACACAGGCCTAATGATGAAAAACTTGGTTTCGCTTGCCAGAGAATCAGGTGTAGAAATCTTTAATGGCGTAGAGGTAAAAGAATTAAGCACTTCGGGCTCAAATTGCATATTGGATACCAATATCGGCGAGATATTGACCGACCGTACTATCGTAGCAACAAATGGCTTTGCACAAAAACTAATACCTCAAGTTGAGGTTAAGCCAAATAGAGCCCAAGTATTAATAACTAGCCCTATAAAAAACCTGAAATGGAGCGGATGCTTCCACCACGACCGAGGTTATGACTATTTCCGAAACATTGATGGAAGGGTGCTAATAGGCGGTGGCAGACATTTGGCAAAAGAAGCCGAACAAACAGATCAAGAAGGCATATCAAATCTTATTCAGACTCATCTGGAAAAAATTCTGAAGGATGTGATACTTCCTGAGCAGGAATTTGAAATTGACATGCGTTGGTCAGGGACGATGGGAATGGGTGATTCAAAAAAATACATTGCGAAACAACTCAATGAACACGTCTATTGTGCCGTTCGATTTGGTGGTATGGGTGTAGCACTCGCCTCTTCGGTAAGTAAGTCCTTGGTGAAACTCATCAACTAATTTGATCAGATCTTCGAGTGGCTGAGCTAGAGAGTCCATTAGCAAGTTGCCAAACCAAGCCAGAGGCATGAACGAAGGCTTGATCTTGCACTTTATGGACAGACACTAATTAGCGAACTACGGTCACACTGCCCTTCTTATCAATAAGCTGAAGATTGAATCCTTTGGCCAATACTCTGTAGCTGTAAACAAGGGTTTGTGAGGCAAAGTCTACACTTGAATCTGAACCGTCCCAGCCTTCGTTCTTGTTTTCCGTATGAAAAACCACATTTCCCCATCGATCAAATACCCATAGCTCAAAGTCGTCAATAAAGGTTCCCTCGGCTTTAAAAATATCGTTTAGACCATCTCCATCAGGAGTAAATGCGGTTGGGATGAAAACATTGAGCGGCGGCTCATAAAAGTCTATTTTAGAATCTGAACACCCTATGAGATGCGTCACCTCTAGCGATACCAGCTGATCCTGGTCCACAACAGGTGTAAAAACAGGTTCAAAAAAGGTGCTTGTTTCTCCGTTAGGAAGAATCCAGAAATAGCTCAAACCGTCGGCTGATAGATTGTTAACGGGACGAGTGTCTGATTCGTAGTTGAATTCAAAATCTGCTTCTACCACGACCAGAGACACATTCATGCTACCCTCTGTGGTTTTAAAACATTCATCAGTCACTCTTAAAGTATACGTTTCATCTCTTCTTGGAATTACATTCAATGGCAGAATATTACTTTCACGCTCCAGCCAAAAGAATTCGAACTCACCTACTCCACCCTTTATTACTGGTGTAAACTCAAGTCTTCTGCCTTCACAAATAGATGTATCGGCAGGCATCACTATTTCAATGGGGTCATGTTGCACAATTACATTGAGCGTGTCAAACGCTTGCTGTCCGCAATCATCGTTAACCTCCAAGGTCACCATGCTTGATGTTAGTGGAGTGAAATTGAAGCTTTGAGAGCTGCTTAGTAAAGCAAAATTTCTTTTCCATTTGAATGTGAGTGTTCCAAAGCCTCCTTCCACTTCGGGAACTAGAGTAACTGCTTCATTGCAAAATCCTTGAAAGTCTTCACCGAGCTCAACAGTAATAGGGTTGGCTTGTAGTTCGAGCATGATCGCCACGGTGTCTGCAGCCACACATCCATCAGTTACAATTAACGCAAGTTCACCAGCTTGAGGCGATTGAATTTCGAGTTCACTCGATGCCGATATGGGATTGCTTTCAAATAACCAACTATATGAATAATCGCCACGGCCGCCGTTCACCATAGGCTCGATGATCATTGGGTCTATGCAGTTGACCGAAATAGCTTCGGGAGTAATAATTTCCAATGGACTGTATTCGATAAGTTCATAAAGAATAGAAATGTCTTGTTGATTTAGAGCGCATTGATCGGATACTGTTCCTTGAATCAAAAGTGGTTCTTGACCTGTAAGTTCGAATTCGTATCCCGAATAATCTCCCTGCCATTCAATTTCATAAGGGGATAGACCACCAGATACTGCAATATTCACTATTCCCAATTCGTCGCAGGTCACCAAAAGGGAATCTTCATACTCCACAATTATCGGCGGTGCGTCAGAAAATGATAGCGCCACGTTCGTTTCCGCAGTGTCTAAACCACAAACTTGCGCTTGGAGAAAGGCAATATCCAATACCCTCTCGCTTTCAAATACGCCATCGTGATTGATCGGAAGCTCCCAATTCAAATATCCCTGAGCAGGATAAAAGATTAAGCTATCAGGGAAATCTGGGAAAACTTCAGGATTGGCATCAGCCATAGTGCTTTTGAGATAAACCACCTTCATGTCCGTACTATCATTTCGCACCAACTTAAATTTGAAGCTGCTACATCCCTCTATGGCTTCACCATTGATGGGATTCATAAGTTCATAATCTACCTCTAGGGGTGCTTGGCTGGCAAAACTCCCTGATTCAATCAATACGGCAGAATCATTTTTACCATCCACCGCATCGGCTATGGCCATCTTGATATGGTAAGTTCCACCACATTCTACGGGTATTTCTACCGTAAATACTTTTGTGAATCCATCAAACTGGGTGGTATTCAAAGAGGTGTTTAACTCATTGTCTACAAAATATTGGCTATTTTCTTGCCAATTGATGTCGGCTCCATTGCAAATGGCCATGCTACCGTATTCGCCAGATGTGCCCCGATTTACGGTATTGATGGCTACAGGAACATCTCTTCCGGGGACTTTTGCTAGATTAATGGCATTGTTGGAAAATGTGCCATCGCCATTAATTCCTGGACCTGAAATAAAGAATCCAAAAGCGTCATTGTAAGGGGAGCAGGTGTGTTCATTGTATTCTTCACTCGCAAACACATACGAGAATCTTAAGGTATCTCCGCTGGCTACAAAATCAAATTCGAGGACGGCGGCGTCGTTTAATTCTACTGACCCACCCATGAGTTCAGAAAGATCTACATCCTCGGTGAGTTCGCTATCCACGTCGATGGCTTCAAAGGCTGTGGGCAAATCATTTGGCCCTTCGGCAATGGTGGCTTTGCCCGTGGCGATTATTATTCCATCGGAAATACCAATTGCATCCCAGCCATTGGAGAATGCCCCAATCTGTGGATTTGAAACGAATCCCGATTCCCCATTGAAGGAAATATCGATGAGTTCAACACCCTCTCCGAGAAGTTGGTTTTGAACAAGTGAATGAGGGTCTTGGCTTAAGTCTACCGCGAGCTGAGCAGATGCAATAGCTGGTATTAGAAAAATGAAAAGAAGAATTCTCTTAATAATCAAGGGATAGGTTTTATCCGCTTTTTACCCAAAAAAGAACCTTTTTGTTACATCATTCCTCCTCTTTCTCAGGAGGTAGCAACATCAGAAGGTTATTTGACTTCTTTATTTCGTCTTTATTCATCTTCATTTTTCGGTATTCGCCTTTCACATACATTTCTGCCTGATCGCTGTAGTGGGGGCTCATAATATTGCCACTGTTGCCTGTCGGCAATATGGAGGTAGCATTTTCTACATCGGCAAAATCGATGACTATCCTCATAGAGGGTCCGAAATGTGCGGTATAGGTGCCGTCTCCATTAAAGATGAATGAGGCATTGTTAATGGTTTCATTCCCCCCAGGTGATGGAAATGGACCAATGTGAAAAAACTCTTTTAAACCTGAAATCTTTGAGAATGCATGCGGATGTTCGATAAAATGGACTTTTTGCCATTGCCACGAGGAGATATCGTTTCCTAGCTCCTCATGGATTTCTAATATCGCCTTCTTAAAGGATTTAATAAAAATCATTTCCCTCGACTCTTCTTGGCCTTCCGTCTTCAAATCATCCCACCAGGGAGAATCGTCATTCAAAATGAGCAAAGGATAGTTCCTCATAATCAGGTGGGTGTTGAGTAGTTTTTCAAACTTCTCATCTCCCAACTCATCTTCCATTGAATACTTCAAAACGAAATAAAGAGTCTTGTAATAAATAGTGGGTTCTACATCTTCTAGGCCATGAGAACCCAGCCAAACCTCCATTTCTTCCAGAGCATCTTCCTCCAAATCAGTCAGCGCTTCATTGGATTTGCGAACAACTGTTGCAATCTCATGTGCGGTTTCTGCTTCTGTGGTTGAAATCACATCCAACATCATATTCTGCATACTCTCGACCGTCGCAGTGGTCTGATCTTTTAGCAGCCCTTCAATTCGATTTGCTCTAGAATTAGGTGCATAATAGCCTGGGTAAGAAATACCCTCAGTGGTATCGTGCATTTGATTGGCCGAATAGACAAACCCAGATTCAGGGTTGACTGATTTCGGATTGTCTTCGAAAGGGTAGTAGCCACGGTAATTGGCAGAAGATGAGTAGCCTTTGGCAAAGTGCTTTCCATCCGCCGAATCAGATCTTTTGATAAGTTTACTTGCAGACCAATGCGCAATATTTCCAGCTGCATCACCATAAGAAATATTAAGGCCAGGAGCCCCAATCATCTCAACTCCGTCTTTGAAATCATTGATATTGTCGGCACGACTCATTCTATAGAATGCATCCAAAAGCTGATTGTCAACTTTGGTATAATTCCAATACATAGAGACGGGCTGATCATTTGCAATCGGCAGGAAATCATTGATCAAAACTCCGTGAACAGTTTCATACACTGTAAAGGATGTATCAGGTTCCCCCTTAATCACAAGAGTCTCAATGTACTTTCTGACTGGTGCACTCAAGCTATCGCGGTATTCCGTGTAGCTGCTATCAGGCTCAGAAAATCGTTCATAGAAGAAGTCAGAATTATCGTCTTCAAACATGGTCAAGCCCCATGCGTGATTTCTGCTATGCCCAGCCAAAGCGACTGGAACACCTGCGATAAAATTTCCATAAAATCCAAATCCAGGATATTCTATGTGCGCTTCATACCAAACTCCAGGAGCAGAGTATTTAATATGTGCGTCGTTCGATAGCATCACTTTCCCTGAAAGGGTTCGAGATGGCGCAATCGCCCAAGTGTTGCTCCCTTGTAAAGTAGGAATAGGAAGCATATCAGGAAAATGAGGCCGAGTAAGGCTGAGCTCTGGATTAAGTGTGTCTGGACTTAACGTATCTGGTAGCAGAGTATCCACGGATAGAATGTTCGTCGTTACTGCGAGATCTAAAGACTCGAGGTAATCTGGCCCAAGTGTGGTTGAAATATCTTCAACAAGCGGATCTGTTCTCAACGCGTAGGCAAAACTATACGCCATATATCCTGATATGCAGTAGAAATCTTCCACAGTAAAAGAGTCTGGATCGGCTCTTAAGATCTTATACTCTAACGGGTGTTTCGCGGTCTTTATAAATGAATTCACACCTTCGAGGTACGCAAGAGTTATGGATTTTACTCTTTCAGGAAGCTCGTCAAATTTTTCTGCATCCTCTTTTGCCTTGCGATTGGTGCCAATCGTTCGAAAGAACATATCAGCTTCAATCATATCTGGCCCTATGATTTCAGAGAGTCTCCCCCCTCCCGCTCGTCTCATCAAGTCCATTTGAAAAAGTCGGTCTTGGGCATGCACGTAACCAAAAGCCTTGTAGGCATCTTCGGCATTGTCGGCGTAGATGTGGGGAATACCGTATTCATCAAAGTAAACCTCAACAGGAGACTCAAGAGTAGCTATATCCAGCTTTCCTTTCAACACTGGTTGGTGGCTTTGAATGTATACCCAAAAAATTAAGACAGCCGCAAAAGCGGTTAACAAGAAGTATTTCAAAAATCTACCCATGTGTTTTCTAAACTAATAATGAGCAAAGGTATAACTCCCGACCAAGTTGATGCAGATAATCCTTTACCTTCGAATCAACTCATTTGAAAAAGCCTTGAAAACAAAAAATATTAAATTCAAAAACAACTCTGGCCTCACGCTTAGCGCAAAACTCGAATTACCTGTAACCAATCTACCACGGCATTTCGCCGTATTTGCACATTGTTTTACCTGCGGCAAAAATGCTAGAGCGGCCACTTTCATTTCTCGTGAATTAACTCAATATGGCTTTGGCGTTTTGCGGTTCGATTTTACGGGTTTGGGAATGAGCGAAGGCGATTTTGGCGACACCAGCTTCACTTCAAACATATCTGACCTCGAGGCGGCAGCAGAATTTTTAACCCAAAACTACCAAGCTCCAAAACTCTTGGTAGGTCATTCGCTAGGTGGAACTGCAGTGCTTCACGCTGCAAAATCGATTGAATCGATTGAAGCAGTCTGTTCTATTGGCGCGCCATCTGAAGCAGAGCATGTCCTTAAACATTTTGAGGATAGTCGAGAAGAAATTGAGAGAAAAAAGGTGTCAGAAGTACAGATTGGTGGCAGACCTTTTAACATTGGTGTTCAGTTTATACATGATGTTGAAAGCCAAAAAACGGCATCCTTTCTTCCAAAACTGAGGAAGGCCTTATTGATCATGCATTCGCCGCAGGATGAAATTGTAAGTATTGACAATGCCGCAGAAATTTATGTGGCAGCGCGTCACCCGAAGAGCTTCATCACTCTTGACGGCGCAAACCACTTACTAACGAAAAAAGAAGATGCTTCTTATGCAGCAAAAATGATTGGTGCATGGGTGAGTCGATATTTACCCACAGAGGTTGAGAATAAAGAGCCCTCTGAAGATGTGACCGTTCAGCTTGGTAGCGATGGATTTACCACGGAAATCTCTGCTGGCGACCATGTTTTTCTAGCAGATGAGCCAGAAGATGTTGGAGGAAACAATATGGGGCCAACACCCTATCAGCTGCTCAACGCCTCATTGGGTTCGTGCACTGCCATGACCCTTAAAATGTACGCTGACCGAAAGTCGTGGCCTCTTGAAAAAGTGACCGTCTCGCTCAGCAACAGTAAAATGCACGTCGAAGACAGTTCAAATCCCGAAGGGAAAAAGAGCAAAGTAGAAGTATTCAAACGACGAATAGCCATCGAAGGGGATCTGGACGAAACACAAAGGCAGAGGCTTTTGGAAATTGCCAATAAGTGCCCCGTGCATAGAACGCTTACTGAGAGTGATGTGAAGGTGGAAACGGAACTGATTGAGTAGAGGTTGTCTATAAGTCAAAAACAACTCACGCCTTCGTTTTGAACTATGGCCTTCCAAGATTCTCGCTGTTATTGATATGCGACTAATCAGTCTCATCATATTCTTTCGCTGAAAAGCTGCAGCTGAACAGATCAACTTTAACAAATTAGACTTCCCCCTTATCCTGCCAGTAGCTTAAAGTTGCTAAATTTCTGTATACTTTGAGCTATGCTTATTTTTCCTGATCGGGATAAGTAGGACATTGTCATTTCGAGTGTTTTTCGATGACAGAGGCATCGAAAAATGTATCGAGAAAGGATACTAGACAATTTTCTAATTAAAGTTTCTCGATACAATTTCCTTATCGCACAGGTGCTGAGGAAATCACTCGAACTGACACACTATCAGAAATTTATTGCCTGAATTTTGGAGTTCTCAATTCTATATTCAAAATCCTAACTAATGCTGGGTTCAGCTGGGCTGAAGGTCGTTTATTGTAATCTACATAGTGCTCCAAATTTGCGTCGTTTTGACGTTCAGCACTCTTTTTAAAATCACTAATTTCGCAGCCTCTAAAAGCACCACCTACATGAGACTCGAAAATTACGTTTTAGGAAAATGGACTCCAGGCGACGGAGAAGGCAAAAAGCTCTACAATGCCATCAATGGCGCCGAAGTAGCAGTAGCCGATAGCAGCGGATTAGACTTTGGCGATATTCTACAATATGGACGCAAAGTTGGAAATCCTGCTTTACGCAAAATGACATTTCAACAGCGCGGGCTTATGCTCAAAGCGTTGGCGCTTCACCTTCATTCCATGAAGGACAAGTTCTACGAAGTCTCCTACCTCACGGGAGCTACGAAAGTGGACAGCTGGATTGACATTGAAGGTGGAATCGGAAATCTCTTCGCCTATGCGAGTCTTAGACGACAGTTTCCCAATGAGCCATTTTACGTAGATGGCGAAGCAGCGCCCATGTCTAAGGGTGGCTCTTTCATCGGTCATCACATCATGGTTCCTAAGGAAGGGGTAGCCGTTCACATCAACGCTTTCAACTTTCCCGTTTGGGGAATGCTGGAAAAAGTAGCGGTCAACTTCTTGGCGGGAGTGCCAGCTGTGGTTAAACCTGCAACGGTGACTTCTTACTTAACTGAGATTGTCGTTCGTGAAATCATCGCTTCGAAAATATTGCCGGAAGGCGCACTTCAACTGATCTGTGGATCGGCTAGAGGGATAATCGATCACGTCGGATCTCAAGATGTCGTGACGTTTACGGGTTCGGCGGTGACGGGAAAAATGCTCAAGTCAAATAAACGCATCGTAGATGAAGCTGTGCCATTCAATATGGAAGCTGACTCGCTGAATTCAAGTGTTTTGGGACTTGATGCAGAGCCAGGTAGCCCTGAATTTGATCTCTTTGTAAAAGAAGTTCAGCGCGAAATGACGGTGAAATGCGGTCAGAAATGTACTGCGATCCGAAGAGTGATCGTTCCCGCAGACAGGATTGAAGACGTGCAGATAGCTTTGGCCAATCGATTGGCGAAAACCACCATCGGTGATCCGCAAATCGAAGGTGTAAGAATGGGCGCCCTTGCTGGACACGAGCAAGTACTTGAAGTACGCGAGCGAATAGAGGAGCTTCTCAAGACGTCAGAATTGGTTTATGGAACCATGGACAAAGTAGTTCCACAAGGAGCAGGCACCGAAAACGGGGCCTTCATCTCTCCTATCCTACTCTTGAACAACGATCCTTTCAACAATCTGTCTACCCACGAAGTCGAAGCATTCGGCCCAGTGTGCACGCTTCTTCCTTACAGAACAATGGACGAAGCCATCGAGATCACGAAAATGGGTAAAGGATCATTGGTCTGCTCGATAGCTACCTATGACGACAATATGGCAAAGGAATTTGTGCTTGGAGCGGCCAGTCACCACGGAAGGATATTGGTCTTAAACCGCGATTGCGCCAAAGAAAGCACAGGACATGGTTCGCCAATGCCGATGCTGACACACGGTGGCCCAGGACGCGCAGGTGGTGGTGAAGAAATGGGAGGAAAACGTGGAGTATTCCATTACATGCAACGAACTTCCATCCAAGGTTCACCCACTACGCTGACCAGAATTACGAACCAATATCAAGTTGGCGGAAAACAAACTGAAACCGAAGTTCACGCCTTCCGAAAGCACTTTGAAGACTTAGTAGTCGGCGATACGGTGATTACGGCAAAGCATACGGTTACAGAAGCAGACATCACCAACTTCGCGAATGTGAGTGGCGATAATTTTTACGCTCACGTCGATTCGACATCGCTCGATGGCACCATCTTCGAACAAAGAGTAGCCCACGGATACTTCATTCTCAGCAAAGCTGCGGGATTGTTCGTAGACCCAAAGAAAGGCCCTGTGTTGTTGAACTACGGAATAGAAGAATGCCGCTTTACAAAACCCGTTTACCCGGGCATGACCATTGGCGTAAAGCTCACTGTTAAAGAAAAAGTAGAACAGGAGAAGAAGAGCGAAGAGGATATTGCCAAAGGCATAGTCAAATTCTTGGTTGACGTTTACGACGAAGAAGAAGAAACCGTAGCCATTGCGACTATTCTTACTATGGTAAAAAAGAAGAACCAAGAATAAATGGAGTTTAACATTGCAGCTCTTCTAGCCCCCGAGAATCTCGTAGCACTCGGAACATTAACCGTTTTGGAAATTGTGCTAGGAGTGGACAATATCTTGTTCATCTCAATCATTTCGGAGAAGCTTCCCAAAGAGCAGCAGCCACGAGCTAGAGTTGTGGGCTTAGCACTTGCCTTAATTTTCAGGCTCGCCCTCCTATTCATGATTTCGTGGTTGGTTCATTTCACTGAGCCGCTTTTCACCCTCTTTGAGCTCGATTTTTCGGGTAGAGATCTGATCCTTCTTGGCGGTGGCTTTTTTCTTTTGGTGAAAACCATATCTGAAATTCACAACAAAGTAGAAGGTGATGAGGAAGGTCATGGGCCAAAGGTCAAACCACGGACATTCATGAGTGTGATAGTAATGATCATCCTAGTTGACATGGTGTTCTCATTTGATTCCATCCTAACAGCCGTGGGAATG
>Ga0222668_1001093_pt1 | contig 13627 bp, 17 predicted proteins | sample AntAcemetagen728_FD_179823 | JGI IMG/M metagenome (GOLD analysis project Ga0222668, IMG submission 179823) | Saline water microbial communities from Ace Lake, Antarctica - #728 | ecosystem: Environmental > Aquatic > Non-marine Saline and Alkaline > Saline | place: Antarctica: Ace Lake... | reverse complement strand
CGCGGATATCTCTCCACCTGTCGCAAGCAAGGTCAAAACCTCTGGGACGCTTGCTTCCAAGCCGCCATCGGACAGCCTTTCCTTCCGACCATTCCAGAATCAGGTCAAGCGACCTGAACAGTTACAATCTTCGGGTTGGTGTTGAACAACCCGCTGTAGGTCGTAATGGCGATGGCCTTCGCCTGTTGGTAATTGAAGAAGTCGCCCGTGTCATAGTCGGACTGTTTTCCAACAAGCAACGAGGACGGGATTCCGTATTTTTTCGCTTGCTTGTGGACCTGAGCGCAAAGCTGCTTGGTCGAGCAAAGAAACGCGACCCGTTCATTTCGACTCCGTCTGCGATACTCGCCGATAAGCAATCCAACCAATGTCTTCCCGGTGCCTGTTGGGAGCTCGACTGCTAAATCTTTAGTTTCGAGGTGCGACTTAAAATATGAGTCCAGCGTCTTCTCTTGGTGACCCCAGAGAAATTTGATATTGCCATCACGCTTGAGGTCACGGAAGAGGAGTGCGGGCGATTCCACCTCAACCGGCTTTGCAGTGGGAATTTTGAATAGACTCATAGAATGTTGGTGATTTGGGTCTCCCCGCTTAGCAGTTTCGGCAGCAGCGTATCGCGCAAGGTGGCGAGGGGGTGGAATTTGGCGTGACTGGAGAGAATGCGGTCGAGCATCGTCGGGCACTCTCGTTTAAAGGCGTCGCGAGTCGCTCCCGATGGCGCAACCAAAGAAGATCTCAAGATGGCTTCCACACTGACTTTTGCTTGGGCAGTGCCGTACGAAGGCGCCTCAACGAAGGCGCAAAACTCCGGTTCGCGAGCAGTGCAATACGCGATTCTACCCATTGATGAGCTCCTCCCCTTTGACGATTCGACTAAAGGCTTGCTGAACTTTGAAGTCAGGTATCAAGACCTCTTTTGACAGAAGATATTCCCTATCAATCGGCGCTCCTTCGCGTGCCCCGGACTTGAGTATGTCGATGTGCATCCGCATATGGCATCGGATATAAAGCTCGAGCAATTCAGGCATGTAGATCTCTGTCTTGATGCTGAAAATCTCATAGACCGGACTGACGGAACCGACTTCACCGGTCATGAGGCCAAAGTTCACAACTTTTCTACTTAAACCAAAGACGAGGTCGTTTTTGCTGATTTTCTTGTTCTTGGTCTGTGCCCGAGCGAGTTGCTTGTTGAAGCGAAGCTCGCGCAACTCCAAGCCGCGAACAGTTGCGGAATATTCCGGTGCATTTTGCTCACCTATCCGCGAACTCACTGGAGTTAGAACCTCTGCGTAGGTGCCGACTCGCCAGCCTTTCGGTATCTCTCCAAGCTCGGAATCTTCGAACTCTGCGGGAAACAAATCAGCAATCGCTTTTGGAATTTTTCGGCTCTCGTCCCGCGACTTGAGATAAGTGGGTTCAAAATCTACAAACCATGACCGGAACAAAATACGTGCAAAATCAGAGGATGCGCTCGCAATTTGGTGACTGAGTTCTGCGACACTGAGGTCAGAGTAGTTGATTGGGTGTTCATGCGGCTGTCCAGTACTACCGCTCGAAGTCAGGAACTGGTTCAGATTTCCAACCGTTATAGAACCTCGCTTGGCAGTCTCTGTCACCATTGGGCCGAGGCGGCCGTGCACACGAGCGAGCGCTTCCTCAAATGACAAGTCAACTTCGCCCATTTCCTCCGAACCGACGTAGCGAGCAGGGATAAGGTTGTAGCCTTTCTTGCGTACTTGCTCCAAAGTCTCGGCCTTACAAAAGCTGAGAATGTCAACATACGGATTCGGGAAATTCGGACGTGACCACGCGTGAAATGTATTTGCAACGACCTGAATGTCCTCATCGGAAAGCTCGCGATGAGTGCGGTCGGTCAATGTTCCCAGATCTCGTGCATCAATGAAAAGGATTTCACCTCTGCGGTCTCGCCATCCCTGTTTGTGTTTATTTTTCGAAAGGAACCAGAGGCACACTTGGCTATACATGTTGTAGAAAAGATGGCCGGGGAGAGCGACCATGCAGTCCACAAGATCCGCTTCGATGAGTTTTCTCCGGATGTCGCCTTCGCCGGATTGATTGGAGGACATGCTGCCATTGGCGAGGACGAAACCGGCCATGCCCTGGGGCGCGAGGTGGTGGATGAAGTGCTGCACCCAGGCGAAGTTGGCGTTGCCCTTGGGCGGGACGCCGAACTGCCAGCGCACGTCGTCGTCTTTGCGGAACCAATCGGAGTCGTTGAAGGGCGGGTTGGCGAGGACGTAGTCGGCGCGGAGGTCGGGATGCAGGTCGCTGCGGAAGGTGTCGGCGTTCTTGGATCCGAAGTCGGCCTCGATGCCGCGCAGGGCCAGGTTCATGATAGCGAGGCGGCGCGTGGTGGGGTTGCTCTCCTGGCCGTAGATCGAAATGTCGCCAAGCCGGCCACCGTGAGATTCGACAAATTTCTCCGACTGGACGAACATGCCGCCGGAGCCGCAGGCGGGGTCATAAATGCGGCCTTTGTAGGGGGCGAGCATCTCGACGAGAAGACGTACAATGCAGGACGGGGTGTAGAACTGGCCGCCGTTCTTGCCCTCGGCGCTGGCGAACTGGGTGAGGAAGTACTCAAAAACACGGCCAAGGAGATCCTTCGAGCGACTGGCGACATCAGCGAGCTGGATGGAGCCGATGAGGTCGATGAGTTCGCCGAGGCGGTGTTTGTCCAGGTCGGCGCGACCGTAGTTTTTGTTCAGCGCGCCCTTGAGTCGGGGGTTGTCGCGTTCGAGGGCGACCATGGCGTCGTCCACGTCCTTGCCGATGCTGGGAAGCTTGGCATTGGCCTGCAGATGAGCCCAGCGGGCTTCCTTGGGCACCCAAAAGACGTTGGCGGCGAGATATTCGTCCTTATCCTCCGGATCAGCGCCTTTGTAGTCACCTCCCCCAGCGACCAGCTTGGCGTGGTGTTCATCGAAGGTATCGGAGATGTATTTTAGGAAGATCAGGCCGAGGACGACGTGCTTGTATTCCGCCGCGTCCATGTTGTTGCGGAGTTTATCGGCAGCGATCCACAATTTTGCCTCGAAACCGAGGTTGGCAGATGAGTCGGTCTTTGTGGATGATTTACGAGCCATGATTTTAAGGTGGAGTTTGCCCGATCACGCACCTTCTTTACAAAAGTGAACGGAGGAAAAAATGGCAAGAAAGGCAATATTGGCCACGGGAGGAAGAGTATCGGGGATTTCTAGGTCGCGCTTGTCGAGAAAGCAAGGCGGGAAGACCTGCTTGAAGCACCACAGCGCGCATTTCTTTGATTCTTGCGGCGAGTTTGAAACGGGCGGGGATTACGAGGAATAATTCAAAGAAACCTTCTTACGCTGTCAGTTGGGCCTTGAACGTGGCTACTAATTCCGCCAGCGCAGGCCGCGTGTCCACGTTTCGGGGGGCCCATGTCAGACAGAGGCTGAACCTGTCCGGGATCGGGAGGCGGTGGAGTTTCTTCGCATCCAAAGTCGCCAGGGCAGTTTCGGGAAGGACCGCTGCGCACATTCCGGATTGAAGGGCTTGAGCCGCTTGAAGGTAGGAAGAACAGGCGACCACAACTCGTGGAGTGCCTCCCTTTGTCGCTGCGAGGCGCTCTACGGTGTCTCTCATCCGTCCACCTATGGGCAAGGCCATCGGGAGGGAACATAATGCGTCAGCGACGGATTTCGGAGCTACCCTGACGAGGGACTTCGGAACAAAGAGACAACTTTCAATCTCACCGAGAGCGACGTGTTTAAGTCCAGAAACAAGGGCGTCTTTGCGAACGAAGGCCAGGTCATAGATGCCCTCACGGGTGCCGGCGACCATGTCGCGGGTCTGCTCGTGGAAAATCTCAAAGCGCACATTGGGCTGAGCCACGGCCACTGCTTTCAAGCGAGGAAGGAGGACCCATTGAGCAATGCTGTTTGAAGCCACAATCCGCACGGTCCATTCCTGTTCCCGGCACCGGGCCGCATAGTCGGAGAGGCCCTTAAAATTCTGCCGTCCGATCGCAGCCAGTTCGCGACCTGCTTCAGTGAGTTCCAATCCCCGGCCCACGCGTCGGACCAAATCCACGCCGAAGAAGGTTTCCAGTTCTCGGATCTGGCGACTCATGAGGGACTGACGCGAAGGATCGCCCTTGGCGGCAGAAACAATGGATCCCGAGTCAGCAACCGCGCAGAACGTCGCAAGGCGGTCCATGGAAAATCCGGATTGAGAGAGAAGCTTCTGATACATGACTGTAAAGTTATAGTATCGTTGATTACCGCACTATTCAAGACCTCGATTCCGTGATGAAGTGATGTCGTGAAAGAGAACAAAAACCAAAGATACGACATCATCGGTGACATCCACGGACACGCGGATGAACTAGATGCCCTCCTCGAAACCCTTGGCTACCGGAACGTTGAAAAATCGCGCCGGCACCCGGATGGTCGGAAGGCCATCTTTCTCGGTGACTACATCGACCGCGGACCAAAAATCCGGGAGGTGCTGCAAACCGTGCGCGGAATGGTGGACGCCGGCCAAGCCCTCGCCATCCTCGGAAACCACGAAGTGAATGCCATGCGCTATGACACCGTCGGCACTGACGGACAGCATCTTCGGCAACAAACCCCAAAAAATAGAGGCCAGCATCAAGCGACCTTGGATCAGTTTCCAGACCGGGCCGAATGGGCAGGGTGGCTGGAATGGTTCGCGAGTTTGCCCCTGAGCCTAGACCTGGGCGGCCTCCGTGCCGTTCACGCCTGCTGGGATAACGAGGCGATCCTGGAGATGAACACCATCGGACGACTGGAAGGGGCAACTCTGGAAAGATACAGCCGGAAGGACGCACCAGGCCATGAAACGATCAGCCGGATCATCAACGGCCCGGAAGCCTTGCTGCCCGAAGGATTCGCTCACGAGACCGCAGACGGGACGATGCGGGGAGACATGCGGGTAAAATGGTGGATCGATCTCGTCGGGGTGACCTGCCGGGCGGCCATGTTCCCGGAAGATCCACGTGTTCCTGACGACCAACTGCCGCTGAATCTTCCAAAAACCGGATACCCAGAGGATGCGCCACCCACCTTCTTCGGACACTACGCACAGAAATCGCCCGCGCCCGCGCCAATCCGGCCTAATCTCGCCTGCCTGGACTACGGAACCGGAAAAGGGGGGAGCCTGTGCGCCTATCGCTGGGACGGAGAGCGAGAGATTGATCCTGAAAAATTCTGCACGGCGGCCAATCTTTCAGAAAATGCCAAAGTTCCGGTTGACTTTGATCGAGCTGGAACGTCTTGCATGCTATGAACAAGGATTTTTTAACAGCGGAAGGCTATCTGGAGTTGGGCATGACCGAGGAGGCCCGGCGGGAATTTCTCAAAGTCCGCCCGGAGGATGCCGCATATGCCGGTGCGCGTTCGCAATTGATGCTGTTGTCGAACTATCTCGATCCCGTTGCCATGAATTGTAGCGCTGAAGAAGGGTTGCGCCTGATCCGCTTCCGGCCAGAGATCGTCTGCAGCGAACTCGTCAACAACACGGCGCTCTGCCTTCAATTTGCAGGACGCACCCGGGAAGCCTACGAACTCACGAACGAGTTTGCTGATGTCTTGGAATGGACTTCGGGTGACTTTTATGGGCTGGCCTGCTACGCGGCACAGATCGGTGAATTCGAAGTGGCCGCACGAAATCTGATTGAGGGAATGGCCGGGGAGATAGGTTCTAATTACTCCCATATGTTTGCGGACCTCGATCTTGAACCGCTCTACCGCCATGCGGCGGAAGAGGAGATGAAAATCGAAACAGCGGTTTGTCTGGCCGATCCCCGCTTGGATGCCACGTTGGCTGCACTGGAAACTTACGAGGATATCATCGATGTAATGATGCTCCGGGAAATGCCGCAAGAATTCCAAAAGGCTGTCCGGCCGAATCCGGAAACCAGTCATTATTGTCTCGATCTCAATACGTCCGAGGCCCTGCGTCGCGAGATCAAGGAATGGTTGAACGCTGTCAGGGGGCGAATTACGACATTGGCCCGGCGTGGCATCGCGAGGGCACAGGCCAAGGTGTTGGATGCCCAGTTCGATTTTGCCGTGGCAGCCGCAAAGCGAGGAGATTTCCTGGCGGCCCGGCATCATGCAATTCTCGGATTTTCGGTCCGCCCAGAAACTTTTGCCCGGTTCGACTCGCGGCTCAGCCCCCTGGGAATGGGATATTTCTTCGACGATATCCGACGCGCATGGGGAATTGATCCTGTCTTTCGAGAATTAATCCGTGCGACCACTCCCTATAAAACAAAATCTCCCACCGAGCAGATGGACTGCCTGGAGGAATGCGGCCCCCTGGCCAAAGAGACGACCTTCTGGGTTCTTCTGAGATCTACGGTGACCGGCCCAATCGACGGCCCGACTGAGGCAAAATACTGGAACCTCGAAGTCATCCGCCGTTGGCCGGATGACCCAGCAGCGTTCAACAATCTCTTGACCATCTATGAGAAAGAAGAGGCGTGGAAGGATGCGACTCTCGTGCTGGCCAATGTGCCTCCATCGTTCGATCGCTTGCGGGTTGCAGAATGTCATGCGGAGGCAATCAGCAAGCAAAGAAACTTTAAGTTTCCAGCATACACCCATTTTTATGGTCAGCCAAATCTAGGTCGGACTGTCGTCATCCCCAGCGAGCAAGCACTTCTGCGGGAGACGTCCATAATGGAAAAATCCTAGAAGATGTGTGTTTTGAATAAATCGGTCCCCAATTTTATGAAAAAACAGGATGACGCGATCCATCCTCGTTCGTATGGGGAGATAGAAATGAAAATCATCCGACGCCTCTCCGACCTTCAACCCGAAAACCCAACCTCACGATGAACCCTGACCTTGATTGGGATGCCGAAAAAGCCAAAGAGCCCTTGCTTCTCACGGTGGAGGTCTATGGGCGTACGGCCGGCTTGATCAGACTCATCGCGGCTGTCACTGGCCTCTCGGTCGAGGAGGTCACCACCCGGAGTCTCGCCGCAGGCGACTACGCCGTTATGAACATCGCCAATTTTATTTCCCACCTGTGCGAGGATATCCTCGGCCCGAATCCTCCCACCGACAAGATCGAGCACGCAGCCCAGCAGTTGCGTTTGCTCCGGGATGCAGGGCACATTTTAGGCTTTGACGATATCGACCTCGACATGGCGATTTCCGAGGAAACCGGCCGGGTGGACGAAGAAATCGAATCGCTTTTGGAAACTGCCGCTAAAATCATAGAGGAGGCCCGAGAGTGATGGAATTCCCGGAACCTTGGCACCAATACGATTTCGAGGATTGGCCGCGTCTTGAGCAAACGATTCGCCGCCTCAATTCCCGCCGCAGGCGAAAAGGTCTCCCTCTACTGGATCCACGACCGCCAATGCGGGCACTCCGTCTTGATGGGGAAACCCCTTCCGGCATTGTGCCACCCCCTGAATACCCGGGCAACACGATGGCGCAATGCGTGACTGGCGGCGGATCGGCCTACGGGCATACCGCCGACCAGATGACATTCAATTTCGCCCCGACAGAGATGCAGGCCAAAGCCAAACGTCTCGCTCTAAAGACACCCAAATCGCAGCTATGACAGCACCAAAAATATGAAACCATTCCTCCTTATCCTCCTCAGCGCCTCAGCATCCTTTGGCCAATCAAAGATGATGGAGAGCTTGGACCGGCAAGCGGAAGCCAGCCGGGCCTACAATGAGAACCTCATCCGAGACTCGCAATACCAGCAAGATACCCAGAGGATGCAGGACAGTCTCGACCAGCAAACGGCCACGCTCAACAGCATGAACCAAAGCAGCCAGCCCGCGGTAGATGTCGTGTCTGTCGATCAGTACAATGCCTTGGTGAAGAAATACAACGACCTTCTGGCCATTGCCCGCCCGCTGATTGCGGCTCAGAGAGAGAAAGAGGAAATCGCATCGAGCGGGAAGACTGTTTTTGAGAGAAGCGTTGAGAAGGCCTTTGCGGCATATCCCATGATCCGGCAACTAAACCATCCCATAAATATGCGGTTTCTTCGTCTCAAAAGTGGCCATACAAGACCAGGCGACACCCTTCTTGATGATCCAAATTATCCTTTCATCCTCTACACCCAGGCCGCCGAGGAACTAAATATCAAACCTATATCCCCATGAAAACCGCCACCGAAGAATATGCGCGTTTCACCGGGTCCACCCATAGGAACGCAGCTGGCGGGCGAAATCTTTCGGGAAGAGCGCCGGGATAGGAACGTCCAATGCGGCCGCAATCGCGAACAACTCGATATCTGTTGCACTGCGAATCTGTGCCTCGATCTTCGCCAAAGTGCCTCTCGAAATCGCACACCCGGCCACCTCGCACTTCGCGGCCAAGGCCTCCTGCGTCCAGCCACGCTTGTAGCGCAATTGTCGGACGATACCACCGACGGCATTTCTGGGTAGAGGCTGCTCCATAAAGGAGCTTGACTCTATTTGGGCAAATCTCCTGAATTGCTCCGTTGTAGAGCAATTGAAAAACTCAAAAATACAGGCTGACCGATGCCAATCTCAAACGTATGAGGCGAGTAGAATGAAAATCAAACTCACCAATCGCATCAAAACAGCTGCAATCCTCGTTTTCACCTTCCTCTTGGCCCACCTCCACGCCGCCGAGATTTCTCCCGAAGAGTTCAGACAAGAGCGCAACAACAAGACGACCGGAGAATATATCGTTTCCGGAACAGTAGATCGGATATCTACCGGCGGGCTGACAAAAAACGCCTTCGAAATCACCATCGGCCCAGAGAGATTCAAGGTCCTTGTCCCGACTTCGGATGGAGACAGCGTAATCTACTCAGGAAGCACCTTGGGGTATTCCAAACGGAGAACCAATGCGACCCATCACAGCGGCAAATCCCGCAACGATACCAACACCATCGCCGAGGTTGGTTCACCTCTGGTTCTCTATGTCCGGTTGAGGGCGGGTCAGATCAGCGAGGCAAGAATCGCCAACAATGAAGACCGGATGAGCGTCAAATTCAAACAAGCCGCCGCCCAAGCCGCAAATCGGCCAACCGGAGAAACCAACGCAATTGACCCGATGGCCGCCGTCAATCAAGAGGTTCAGATTCGGCAACTCCAAATCGAAATCGACAAGCTGGAGGGGGAACTCAAATCCGGCGTTGCCGGCAAAGCCGAAGTCACTTCATACAATTCAACTACGGGAGTCAGCCAGGGGAATGTCATCTATCGATTCTCACCTGCGGAGATCCAAGAGAAAACAAAGCTTCTTGAGATCAAGAAAGCCCAAATGGCAGCGCTGCTCCAATGAGTGCATTTTTTGCCACCGACATCATTACCCAGGTGTCAGAACCGACTCAGTTCGGGATAAAACCCTCGGAATCACAGCCCCCTCATGCGCCCGGAAGGATCGTATGATTTCGACAATTGTTTCTGGTGGTCAAACCGGTGCCGACCGCGCAGCCCTCGACGTAGCGCTTCGGCATGATTTCGCCCATGCCGGATGGTGTACGAAAGGTCGTCGCTCGGAAGACGGCCCCCTTGGCGGCCAGTATCTTCTTAAAGAAACTCCCGCAGCCAGTTATCTCCAGAGAACCGAATGGAATGTTCGAGACAGCGATGGGACAATCGTCTTCACGCTCGCCCGCCAACCCACCGGAGGTTCTTTACGGACCATCCAGTTCGCTCGGAAACACAAGAAACCCTGTTTCCACGTCTTTCCCGGCGAAAGTTACCAACCTGCCCTTAAAATCCAAAATTTCGTCGCAGAGCACACCATCGGGATCCTCAATATCGCGGGCTCCAGAGAGAGCAAAGAGCCGGGTTTGTACCGTTGGGTAATTGAGGTCTTGGTGGACGCATTTTTCTGGGGGCAGAATCATCCAACTCTGATCGGAGGTCCCGGTGAAGGGTGATTCTGAGGCTGATCTGGGCGACTGCATTTTGTGGGATGATATTGATTCCCAGGCTTCAGACATGTTCAAAGTCTGGTTATGTGGCGGAGAACTGGAATGGGCCGAGGAGTGTTGGCGCTTTTTCCAAAAGGCGGGATTGGCCGACTGCGAACCTTGGATCGAACACACCAGGTCTCTCCTGCGGCTGGTGACCTTGGCGCGAATCTACCAGGAGTTCTCTGGATTCAAATGGGATGAGTGAGGTGGACCCGATTTTTAGACCAGCAGGAGCGTAAAATAAGCTATGGAATGCGGGTGTGATTTGATTCTATGGGTTGGGTTTGATGGGGGCAACCTCCGATTTTTTGGCTCTGGAGCGCAAGGCCCGGCTGGCCTCGGAGCGTAGCGGAGAGGTGTTCCGCGTCACGAAAATCACGAGGAATCGGGGGAGTCTGATTTCAAGATAATCTCGGAGGGAGCGAGTCGGAGGACGTTGGGAATGTGAAGGAGATCCGCACCGGAGGTTGACGGAGCGGAAGGCTTCGAGCCGTAGGCGAGAAGGCTGGAGCGGAGTCAACCTCCGGTGCGGACGGCGGAAGGGGGGAGGCTTTTCGGAGGAGAGAAAAACTGGATAGATTGAAGGGATGCAAATCTATGAAGCCTCACTTGGGAAGGAAAAGCGTCCGTGCTCGGGAAAGGAATGTCCGGTTTGCCAGGGCTGCCAGAAGTTTCATTGCCACGGTGTTTACCGGCGTCTTCGCGGGGCGGAGGGTAATGAGTTGGTGGAGGTCAGGCGTTATCTTTGCCGAAGGTGCGGACACACGTGGAGTGTGATTCCCGAAGGAATGATGCCGTATCGGAGCGTACCAGTGAAACGATTTGAAGCCGTGCTCGATGAGCATTTCGGAATGGTGGGCGGAGGCGCAAGGCCTCCGCCCACCACCGAGATCGAGGAAGGCTGCGTCCGGCGGGCAATAAGAAAACTGTCGGAACGCGTGACTTTCCTCTCTGGCTTGCTGGGCCAACAAATGCCGTTGCTTGGAAGCGTGGACATTGGCGGGTTTTGGCGGGCCATGCGTGAGCTAGGCTCAACGCAACAAATCTTGATCGCTTTGGCCGAGAACTTCAAGACATCGCTTCTGGGATGTTATCGCAGTTTACGGGCGCATTGGGAGCGGGAAAAAATCTCCGGCGCGGTCTTCTGAAGTCCGAAGAGGCCATCCCACAAAACCCTTTGGTGGAAGGTCGGCGGGGGCGGTCCTACAACCTCCCGGAATGAAAAACCCGACGCCAAAATCCAAAGATCTCCTCGCGCTGCTGCGCTTCGAGGTCATTTGCCAGATCAAAACCCTTCATCAGGATGGGGTCTCACTCGCCGATTGTGTGCGGGCCGCATCCTCGCGCCCCTGGCCCGAGCCGGACGGCCGCTACTACTCTTATCGAACGGTCGAAACGTGGTGGTATGACCACCAGAAAGCCGGTTACGACGGCATCGCCGGAACACCCACCCGTGCCGATGCCGGGCAAAGCCGGATGATCGACGAAGAAACCGGACTCTGGATTATTGAAGCCCTGAGCAAAAGTCCCGGAGTGCCCTTCTCGGTGCTCTATCGCCATTGGGAAGACCACGGGCGCGGACTGCCCTCGGAAAGCACGGTGCGCCGGTTCCTGAAAAGCAAAGGCTTCGACCCCCGCAGCCTGAAAGCCGGACGCCTGGAAAGCGGGCCGACCAAAGCCTTCGAAGCTCCCGCGCCCAATGACCTCTGGATGGTGGACTTCGCCTGCGGACCCACGTTGCGCACAGCCGAAGGCCGGGCGATAAACACCCAGCTCTGTCTCATCGTGGACGATCACAGTCGGCTCATCACCTACGCCGCCTATTACACCAACGGCGACACCGCCTCATTCCTGAACTGCCTCAAGCAGGCCGTGTTACGCCGGGGACTGCCCCATCGGCTCTACACCGACCAAGGCAAACCCTTCGTCAACCACCATGCCAAAATCGTCTGCGCCAACCTCGGTATCCGACTTCTGCACGCCAAGCCCTACCACGCCTGGAGCAAAGGCAAAGTGGAACGCCTCATCCGCACGATCCAGAACGATTTTGAAGTCTCCCTGCGTCTGGAAGGCAAGTCGGTTCACAGCTTGGCTGAACTTAATACCGCGCTCTCACGCTGGATCGCCACCACCTACCATCTGCGCGTCCACAGCTCCACCGACATGAGTCCCCACCAGCGCTTCAACAACCACGCCCACCCGATCCGCACCGTTGAACATCCCGACAAAATCGACCAACTCTTTTACACCCGGGTGGACCGCGTCGTGCGCAAAGACGGCACCGTCACAGTGAGCAAAAACCTCTTCGAGGTGAACCTCGCCCTGCGCGCCCTGCCGGTGGAACTGCGCTTCGATCCCTTGCTCATGGATCGCGTCGAAGTCTGGCACCGCAACTCCTTCCAAGGCTTGGCTACCCGCTGCAACCTCCACCTTAACAGCCAAATCCATCACCAACACCGGGGCACCAACTATGCACGCTGACACCACCACCCGGACCAAAGAACAGAGCCTCCAGGACCTGCAACGAGCCTGGGGCCTGCGCCGCACCCCCTTTGCTTCCGATGACAAACCCGGTGCGATCTTCTCCGCCGCCAGCCACCATGAAACCCTCACCCTGCTCGACACCACCGCCGCCCTGCGCGGGGTTATGCTCCTGACCGGTTCCCCCGGCACCGGAAAAAGCACCCTCCTCAAAACTTGGATGGCGGCCCTCGAACCCAAACGCTTCCTGCCGCTGCTTATTACCCAATCCTCACTCTCGGCCACCGGTGTGCTCGAAGTGCTACTGGCCAAACTGGGCGAACCCGCCCGCTTCAGACGCTCCACCAACCTGCTCGCCTTGGAAAAGCACCTCGCCGATCTCGATCCCCTGACCCTCGTGCTCGTCCTCGACGACGCCCAGAACTATCCCGGTCCCGCCCTCGAAGAACTGCGCCTGCTTTTGGGTCTGGGAGGCCACACCCGCAGCGCCTTTGCCCTCATCCTGCTCGGCGACCAATATCTGCTTGGTAGCCTGCGGCTGAGTGTCCAGCGGGCACTCTACTCGCGGGTCAGTGCCGCCACCGACCTCGCTCCGCTCGCTCGGGAAGACATCCCCGCCTACCTCAACTGGCACGTCGCCCAGGCCGGACTCGAACGCGAGATCTTCGCCGACGCCGCCATCGACCTACTCGCCGAAGCCAGCGAAGGCAACCCCCGCACCCTCGGCCTTCTCGCTCAAGCCGCCTGGATCCTCGCCGCCCGTGCCAAAGTCCTCACTGTCGAACCCGATCACATCCATGCCGCCCTGCGTCACATCCCTTCGGCCAACGCAAGAATCACCCCAAACTGAAAACCTTCAAATCCTTGGGCTCCGTCCGAGGCCCTGGCGGGCCTCTGTCGGAGCCCGTTGTTTTACCCAGAACCCACGTTCCCAAATTGAAAAACTCCGTTCCAAGTGTGAAAATATATCCCTCATCCCCACACTTTATCTCGCCAAGAATCCCCGCGATTATCGCGACAGGCTACAGGAGAGGCCTGCGCGGGCCTGGAGCGCAAGAGCCAAAAAATCGGACCGAAAATGGGGGAGAGGGTTGTCATACGGCCTCCTTCATCTCCTCCAAGACGACCTCGGGTCTCCGATCGGGTCTCCGATCCTTGACGTAGACTTGCGCCGGGGTTTGGTTGCCCAGATTTTGATGAGGACGCCACGTGT
>Ga0222668_1001091_pt1 | contig 13639 bp, 12 predicted proteins | sample AntAcemetagen728_FD_179823 | JGI IMG/M metagenome (GOLD analysis project Ga0222668, IMG submission 179823) | Saline water microbial communities from Ace Lake, Antarctica - #728 | ecosystem: Environmental > Aquatic > Non-marine Saline and Alkaline > Saline | place: Antarctica: Ace Lake... | reverse complement strand
TTCACATATTCGACTTCTAGTCGGAAGGGGCCTGGTTTTTTGTCGGATAGGGTAAAGCCGATTGAGGTGATGGTTGAGGGATCCAATTTCGCGCTTCGCAGGGAGCGCCCGAAGGATTGGGCAACGAATTGGTTCAACGGTATGAAAACCGCTTTCCATTCGTTTTCGAGAGTTGTGAATGAGGTGCGGAAGGAGCCGGCCATCTGCTGTCTACTAGAGCGCAGATCAAGGAAATAGGTCCGGCCATCGCCGCGTACGCGCAGCTCTATTCCAGTCGCGTCTCCGAGGTTTAGTTTACGGGCACGGTTGCGGATAGAGACGAAACCTCCATTATTGGCAAGTGACAGTTTACCGGTAAATAGCAGATTTCCGTCGCTCGTTTGTTCGAAGGCGCTTTGGGAAACACCGCCCATGACGCTGTCGTTTACGACTGCCCAATCTTGAAAGACGTTGGGATCTTCGAAAGAAGCGATGGTCGTTGCCTTCAGCATAATCGATGAGTGACTCGCGACGAATGCTAGTCCTATAGCGACCGCAAGCCTTCGTGCTTTGTTGAGCCTGTAGGAACGGTCAAGGCTCCCGTTTTGGGTTGTTTTCTGGCGTGACATTGTGTTTTCCTCAATTTTCTCAATGATTTTATACTCGCATGGTTTTAGGAGCAACGAACAACGTCACCTTCCGAAGGCGTTTATCTGCTTCCGATGTATCGAGGGCTTACCGCCGCCGATTTCCTCTTGGATCGCTTTTTAATTCTCTTAAATTGATTTGCCCCGTTTGCAGGGTGGTTTGTGGTTGAATTCTCATAAAAAGTTTGGCTTTAATATCGGAAGGTTAGAGGAGATGAAAATTATGAATACGAGACGTTTATTTTTGGAAATCGCCGTTGCCGCTATGTTGGCAGCGATCATTTGCGTGAATGGATTCGCCCTGGGAGAAAATGTAAGCCCTGAGGCGACGGAAGATGCGAGGAAGGTAGCGGCAAAGGCTATGCTGGAAGGCAACCCGGGAACGGTCATACTGTACGCGAAAGGGCTTTGCTGCCCCTCCTGCGCGATCGGCGTACGGAAGATGGTCAGCAAGCTGGATTTCGTGGACCGCAGCCGTTTCAATAAGGGGGTCGAGCTCGATACGAAGATGCAGCTTGTCACAGTCGCGATTACCGATCCCGAGGGTGTGGATCTCGATGCGGTATCGAAAGCCATCGATAAAGCGGGCTACGATCCAGTGAGGATCTACTCGCTTGAAGCCGGCAAGCTATCGACTGCTTCCCTTGAGGGAACCAAGTAGCTATCGTAACGTGTCGATGCGAATTTCCTATCGTGCCGCGGTTTTGTTGGCTCTTGGCGCCGGCGTGCCGACCGCTATGGCAGACCAGCCAGTATTCAACGAAATGCCTCGCTGGAGCAATGGTTGGGGCGTCCAATTCGTGGAGGAGTATCGGCACGAAAGCGACTTGATGTCCGGTGGCGAGGTGATCGCTTCCGGCTTCGCCGAAGACGTGCACGTAATGCACGTAGAGGGGGTTTACACTTGGGATAAGTCCATTCGAATGACGGCTAAGCTACCGTTCGTGTTGGACGCTCGAAGGGAGCTGCCGAACGAAGCAGGCGAAAAGTTAGTCCAACGGGATGAGGGGATCGGCGACCTGACCCTCGCGCTTCCATTGAAGCGTTATTTTAATATGGACGGCCGAAGCGGTTCGTGGACCTTTGCTCCGCAAGTTCTCGTGCCTCTGTCAGGAGATGATGAATATGAAGTCTATGATGGAGCTTGGGGTCAGGGACTTTCGCTAGGGTACGAAACGGAAACCCATGATTACATCATCGCCATAGGTCTATCCTCGTGGGTTTTCGAAGGGGACGAGCCGTCCCTATCTTCCGCCAGTCTCGACCTCGGACTCAACCTTCGGATGTTCGGCTCATCGGGCCATGTAAAATGGGAGACCGATTTTATTTATGAAGACGACGGAACGGAAAAGCTCTATGTGGGGCCACATCTGTATTGGAAGATTAATGACACCATCCATATGCAGATAATGTACAAGCAGGAAGTTCATGCTAGACGAAATGCATTAGATCATGGAAACGGCAGCCAGCTGAAAGCTGGATTCGCTTTCGTCTATTAACACCTGCCGCGCGACGCAGTGTAGCGATCCTCGCCGCGTCATCGGATCCAGCGACGACCTGTCACGCTTTAGCGAAGGGAAGGAGGAAAGGAGCGATGTTAATTATAGACTCGATGGGTCCACATGCCGCTCCTGAAGTAGAGTTTATAAGACACCCTCTAAAAAGCTCTCATGCCGACAATACGAGCTCGTTAAAGAGAAAGCTCGCCGGCCTCGGCTCTGCTATGGGCGAGGATCGCCTGCGTCGGCAGGTTTTAGTTGGCTCTGGAGTGGTCAAAGGCTAAGAGCCTGATTAACAGGTCAGGGTAGGAGCGGGACCGCTCCTACAATTAGGCAGCGGAACGATATTGGACTTATTTAGCAGTCTAAGACTAATGAGCTCATTGGATTCCTGGGCAGTAGTTGATAGTTGAATATTGGCCCCTTCGATCGCCCCGTCTTCGTCTTTAGTTGCTTATTTGAAATAGCTTGCGAGTGATGGTTGATGGGCAGGCCGATAACGAGTGAGATGTGCGTGAAGTGCGCTGGGTGTTGCAGTAATTTTCCTTTTGTCGTGTTGTCGACAGACGAGATCGGAGCTTTGAGCGAGTTCACTGGCTTGGATGCGGATGCGTTTTCGGATTCGGACAGAGAACCATCCCCTCGTCACTTTCTGAAATACCAGAAGAGTGGGAGCTGCGTCTTTCTCAGGGAGGCTGCGGGGAACAATGTCTGTAGCGTTTATGAAGCGAGACCCAGCGTTTGCCGAAGTTATCCCTTCACTCCCGTTCAGCATAAGGTTTGTGAAGAGGCGTTTGATAACGTTTCGAGTATGGATGACTGATTAAGTTTTTTCGAAGTTTTAAGCGTGATTGCTTGTACCCGTTTAAATGCCTTTCGCTTCGACGGCTTTGATCAGTAATCTATTGGGGCCTTTTTTTAGGCGAAAGGAATAGTGGGAAGGCGCCTCCAATATCCGATTCGTCTGGAGGAATTCGGACGTCGCCAAGGGCAAATACACTAATGTTACGGCGAGCCTCATCGATATGTATCCAATTTTCGAGGAAGCATTAATCACGGGCTGACCTTCAATGATGGACGCTTTGGACAGCTCAATGCGCGGCAAGGCGGAGCTCTTCGCATAACCCCATCATCTAGGGGTTGAATCGTTGCAAATTAGGATTTATGATGACAATTGGGCTACTTTTTTCTGTTTTTCGTTCTGGTCATGTGTCGGACTCGAGGTAATGGTCCGCCGATTATGGGTCGAGAGATGTGCTACAAGTGTAACAGACCGCAGCAGCTGTGCTGGTGCGGACAGATCACTCCGATGCCTACTCGCACGAAATTCGTATACCTCATGCACCCGTATGAGAACCGGCAGGTGAAGTTGAATACAGGGCGACTTACTCATTTTTGCTTAGCTGACAGCGAGCTGTATGTTGGTGAAAGCTTCGATGAGCACAAGGCGGTGCAGGCTTTGATCAATGATCCTAATAACTACCCCGTTCTGCTTTATCCAGGGAAGGGCGCCCGGGATCTGTCCAAAGGAGAACTGCGTGCCTCGGATTTCTCCGGCCGACGACTCGTCGTCTTTCTGCTCGATGCCACTTGGCGACTTGTCCGTCCCATGCTGCGCTTAAGCCATAGTTTGCAGCAGTTGCCGAAGATCATGTTTTCGAATGCGACGCCGAGTCGCTACGTTATCAAACGCCAACCGGAACCGGAGTGCCTCTCAACTTTGGAGGCTACCCATGAATTGCTTCTCGCTTTGGACCGCAGCGGGTTAGACGACTATTCGATGCCGGAGCAGCTTCTCACTCATTTTATGAGCATGCAGGAGTTTCAGGTGAAATGCGCTGAAGAGAATCGCCGGGCGGATTATGTTCCTCGCAAGCCTCCCGAGTCGCCGCTCGAAAGCGCGAGAAATCAGGCAAGCGCTCCCTCGAAGCGTCGCAGGATTTTTAATACAGCTCCTCGGGATTCATTGCCAGCTGAGGGTTGATAGGCGGTTTGATCCCTTGCTTTTCCCGAAAATTCTAATCCTATGGATATTCCTTATCAAAAACTTGAACCTGAAATACTTCGCGCGGTTATCGTGGAGTTTGTGACCCGCGAGGGCACGGATTATGGTGAACGGGTTTTTTCTCTCGATGAAAAAATTACGGCAGTTCAACGTCAGCTGGAAGACGGAAGCGCTCGGATCGTATTTGATACTGAAAGCGAGACGTGCAACGTCGTCGCTGTTCGTTAGGGCAATTGGGTAGGGCGACGACGTCCCGGCGTGCCGCAATGCAATGATCTTCTTATGCGGCACGCCGGGACGTCGTTGCCCTACCATTTGGTTAAGGTGAACTAAGACCGATGACCGCATTGGATTCCGTCCAGTAGTTGTTAATTGAATATCGATCTATTTTGACCAGGCGCTGTATCTACCTAGCAGAGAGTTGGGGGTGGTTGGAGTGTAGCCATTCGAGCACTGCGGAGCGAAGCTCCTGGGCAAATGAAACCAGTTCTTCTGCCTCCTCCTTGTTTATTTGGCCAGCCGAGTCGTATTCCGCTGTATTGCGTTTGCTGCGACAGGCGTCGAGGTAGTCGGCGTCGTTATTGTACTTTGATCCCAGGATCAATGGTAGAGCCTGTAGCGTTCGGTAGTGAGCAAGAGACTTCTCTGTACGATATCCCTCCGCGTACAGAAGAATGGTACAGAGTTTAAGAGTAGCATTGTATGCTATGCCAAATTGCCAATCCACTGATAGACGCGCGCTGCGGGCATCGGCAAGATCTCGATCTACGATGGCAAAGAGTTCGGCGATTTGGGAGGGAGTCGTCTTATGTGGCTTTAGCCACCCGTTTCTATGCCAGAGCTGCAAGCTCATCTGCTCCTCCTTCGATAAAAAGTTTTGGCGCATCGAGAAGGCTCCCTACGAAGGCGTCACCATGTCTCGAGCGCGCTCTGAAGTGCGATTCCGAAAAAGTGTGCGCGTTAATTTCCCGACCAAGTTCCTCGGAAAGGGGTCGCAGTCGCGGTGCGAGATTACGAAGGCCAATATTGCCAATAACCATGAGGTCGATATCGCTGCCCGCCTTCTCTTCGCCGGAGGCGATTGAACCATAGATAAATGCCACCGATATGCCATCAAGCCCAGTTAGTGCGTCGGCGATTCGCTCATTCAGCCCGGCAGTCTTGATGGCGATTCCGTGAAGTTCCGGATAAATCGGATGATTCGTATTGGCGCGAAAATACAGACGGTTTCCGTCTCTGCGTGATACGAGCAAGTCTACACCTTCAAGTTTCGCTACCTCGTTCTGCAAAGTCCGAATTGCGAGACCACTGAGGCGTGCCAACTCTCTCTGGTGCAGCTCCTTGCTTGCATCGGAAAAGAGAAGCCGGACAATCTCAGCACGGGCTTTGGGCAGAAGAACTTCAAGTACTCTCATAATTGGAATGACTGTTTAAAGCATACGAATGACTGTTTAAAGCATTCATTGCAAGTTCAATATTCGCATTATTCACGCGATACTCGTTTGTCTGAGTGGCTTGAAGAGATCGATTGCCCAATATCCAGGCGATGCCTCGATTTGGAGATTCGGAAGGGAAGGCTTTCCGTAACCTCGCTTTTGCATCGGTAGTGGTCATTATCGAATATTGACCAATCGGGTGTCTTCTAGGATCCGATCTCTCCGCGGTGTAGTTGATAGTTGAATATGATCTATTTTGACCGTTTAGTTCGCTAGAGTCAGAATTATCAGAAGAGGGAACCTTGATCGTCTTTTCGGTTTTGGTCTTGCTCATATTCCTCGTCTATCGCGTTTGCATCCTCTCGAGTCGCTGTCGTCGCCAATTCGTCGCACCGGTTGTTGTATGGATTGTCCGCATGTCCTTTCACCCAATTGAAAGTGATGTCGTGGCGCTTCTCTAGATCTAGCATTCGCTTCCAAAGGTCCTGATTCTTTGCGAATCCTCCGCTTTTCTTCTTCCAGCTATTTGCCTGCCATTGCAGGGCCCAGCCTAGGCTCATCGAATTAACCAAATACTTAGAATCAGAATACAAAGCGACTGAGCACCTATCCTTTAAAAGGTTCAATGCCTCGATCGCCGCGAGCACTTCCATTCGATTGTTAGTGGTCAAACGGAATCCCTTTGAAATCTCTTGCTTACTAGATCCGAACAAGAGGACCGCTCCATAACCTCCAGGGCCAGGAGGAGCGCTGCAGGCTCCGTCTGTATAAATTTCAACTTCCTTCATTTCAGTTTTAGCTTACATCCCAAAACTCATTGAGCAACTGCTGTCCTGTTAGCGCATTGAGTTTTCCGTTGGAATCAATGAGTTGCGCAAAGCCGAGGCCGGTTTTAGAGGGTCTGATCTTTGGGTAACCTACCGGGTCACGCCGTCGCTGGCGAAGGCGAACCCTCCCCGGTTTATCGGTTACCGATGCCTCCGGTCCGCACCGTATTTCCCTTGCCTGGCGTGTTTTGTGGTGAAGCGTAGGCTGGTTATTTCTTCTTCGCCGACAGCGGCTTGTCGGCGACGTAGATCATGTAGGCTCCACGCTTAGAGGATGCGTAGACTTTGGCCGGGACTGCTTGAACCGTAAAGCCGACCTTCCTCAGCATTTTTTCAATCGCGACATCAGCGCACGCGAACCAAATCGCCGCACGGCCGCCAGGGCGCAGGGCATTAAAGATATCTTGTATCCCGAGTTTCTCATAAAGCTGATGGTTTTCAACCTTCACCATGGCGGTAGTGTTGTTGTCGATATCAAGCGCGATAACATCATAAGGCGTCTCTACTGAGCGCGATATCACGGCCCGCACGTCTTCCTCGATCACTTCAACGCGCGGGTCTTTGAGCGCCTCGCCGTTGAGGTCGGCCATAAACGTCCGATTCCACTCCACAATCTCCGAAAACAACTCCACGACGTGCACCGTCGCCTTTGGCCCGGTCGCTTGCAGGACACTCTCCAAGGTGAAACCCAAACCGAGTCCGCCGATCAGTACCTTAGGTTTTTGGCCTTTCGCCGAATGCCGCTCGCAACCCAGAGTGCCGAGCGCTATCTCGGAAGTCGCCACCAGGGAATGCATGAGCGGCTGTCCGTTTACCCGGATACAAAAACTGCCGTCATGCTCGACGAGCGTCATACGTGCCCCGTTGGGCGTTGCGGTTTCGGCGAGCGTTACATGTGGCTTCATCGGAAAACAGCACAGACTAGTCAATCGACGTTGGCAAGTACCGGAAGCGGGGTGGGGCTAATTGAAGAATGAAGGTTGAAGGGTGAAGGTTTTATGCGATGATGTCCTTCCAGACTTTTCCGTGCACGTCGGTTAGGCGCAGCTCTCGGCCGCTGTAGCGGTAAGTCAGTTTGTCGTGGTCGATGCCAAGGAGGTGCAGGACGGTTGCCCAGAGTTCATAGATGTTGGAAATTTCTTCGACGGCTCGATAGCCGAATTCATCGGTGGCTCCGTAGACGTGTCCTCCTTTGACGCCTCCGCCTGATAGCCAGGCGCTGAAGCCTTGGGGGTTGTGGTCGCGTCCGATGTTTTGGGCAAAGGGGTTTCGGCCAAATTCGCCTGTGAAAACAACCAGGGTATCGTCAAGCAAGCCGCGTTGCTTTAAATCCTTAAGGAGGGCTGCAATCGGCTTATCCACTTGCGAAGCCATCGCTCCGTGGCCGGTTTCAATTTTGTTGTGCTGGTCCCACGGATTCGCTTTTTGAACGCCTTTTTCGAAGGGACAGCAGGAGAGTTCGACAAAGCGCACTCCGCGTTCGACAAGTCGACGTGCCATCAGGCATTGCTTCGCGTATTCGGATTTGTACCACACGGGATCATTAACGCCATACGATTCCAATGTGGTATCGGACTCTTCGGATATGTCTGTGAGTTCCGGAACGGCTTCCTGCATCAAGTAAGCCGTTTCAGCGTTTTGCACGGATGACATGACCGCGTCTTTGGCTGCTGTTCGTTCTGCGAAACCGTAGTCGAGTTCCTTGATTATATCCAATGCTTTGCGTTGTTCATGCTTCAATAGCGTTGGCTCGATATTTGGGACTGCTTTGCTACCAGAGACATTGAATATGGAACCGCCGTTTGTCGCGGGAAGGAACGCATTTCCAAAAATACTCACGCCTCCATGAGGGCTTCCGGAATTTTCGGTTTGTAGAACGACGTATCCTGGCAGGTTTTTGTTTTCAGTTCCTAGTCCGTAGTTCACCCAAGCGCCTGCGCTTGGATATCCGAGAAAAGGAAACCCGGAGTGCATAAAGAAATTTCCTTGAGCATGTTCGCTGAATTTTGCCGTGAGCGATCTTACGATGGTCATGTCATCGGCAAGTTCGGCAATGTTGGGAAATAGATTCGTCATCTCGATTCCTGACTTGCCGTATTTCTTGTGATCCCAGAAGGAGCCCATGATGTTCCCAACCTGATCAAATTGAGTCCGGTCCAATTCCATCGGCATTGGCTGACCATGCAGTTCTCGCAGCAATGGTTTGGGGTCAAAGGAATCAACGTGCGATACTCCGCCAGACATATAGAGGAATATGACCGATTTTGCTTTCGGCGTATGATGAAGTTTCGGAAGATAGCCTGAACTCGCCGAGACTGAATTGATCAAACTGGACAAGGTCAAAGCCCCGACGCCGCGGGAAGTGAGTTTCAGAAACTCGCGCCTATTGTATGGATTAGTATACATAGATAAACTCCTTTGAATTCAGCAAAGTGAATGCGATTCGTTCTAGTGCAGTATCTGGATTTTCGATACTCATGTAATAATTAGCGAGACGATCTTTTTCAGTCTTAGTAGGAGCTCTCGCATAAGCATCCATGTAGAGCGTTTCGATCTCGTCTTCGACTGAGCCGTTTTTGTTTTTCGATCGTACCTTTCGGGCCCAATTTTTGGCTGCGTTTTGAACGAACGCACCGTTCATCATCGACAAGGCTTGGGCGGGTACGTTTGTGCTGTCCCGCTGGCTCACCGTGCTCGTGGGAATAGGTAGGTTGAAAGTGGTTAAAAACGGATTCAACTGATTGCGGTTGGTTTTGGCGTAGACTCCGCGTTGGAATTTATTGTGAGCCATACTGTTGACGGAGTCCATGATCGCTTCTGCATCCAGTCGTCTCGGGGTGTAGAACGAAAGCAATGTGTTTTCCGGATCGCTTTCTTGGGTCGCTTCGGTCGTGTTGCTCGAAGATCGGAAGGTTCGACTGAGCGTCATTTCCCTGAGAGCGGTTTTGATGGACCAATCGTTTTTCTCGAAATTGAGAGCTAAGTAATCAAGTAATTTTGGATGAGTGGGCTCTTTGCCGAGACGCCCGAAGTTGTCAGTCGATGCGACGATGCCTCGGCCGAAAACGTAGCTCCAAAGTCGGTTTACCAAAACACGCGATTTAAGGGGATTGTCTTTGCCCGCGATGTCTTCGGCTAGCTCGAGTCTCCCGGAGTTTTGATTGCTGTAGGGCTTGTTGCCAAAAACTTCTAGGAATTGCCTTGGAACGGGATCGCTTTCGTTCTTGTAATCGCCGCGAACAAGTAGTGGTTGATTGATAATGTAGCCTTCGAAAATTCCAGGAGCGCGCGTCGGTTCGGGGATCTCGTTTTCTAGTTTTCGGTATTCGCTGAATAGAGACGCGATGTTTTCTGGAAGCGAATCAAAGCGATTGGGCAGGAAATTGTATCGGACAAAAATGCTCAAAAATTGAGATTGAGCATCAGTTGTTTTGGAATGCCTCCAAGCGATGATCGACTCTGTGAGCGCTTGTTCATAGGCGTTGATCAGAGACGAGCGACCTAGAATCGTCGGCTCGTCATTAAGCACTGCGTATAATGGATTGCCGAGTTCCTTTAGTTTGACGTTTCCGCCGATGACTTCGGTTACGCCAAACCAGGATCGACCTTCGCTGCTCTTTACCGGTTTGTCACCCATCGTCGTGACTTGAAAATGCACCTGCTCTCCATTCCAGAATTTGTACTTCTTAAACGGGAGCCAGAGCATTGATCCGCTATCAGCGTATTCGTATGGGTGAAGACCTTGTTCGAGCGGGTAGTTTCGGGCGGACATGCGAACGGCTCCATCTTTCCCAATCGCACGCATGTAGCTCCAATTTCCATTGGCGATATGATTTGGAGAGGCCAAGGTACCAGTGTGCTTGTCCGATAATAGATGACTATAAACGCCTGCCGGGTATATTCCCGTTACTGCGTTGAAGCCATCACCAGCGATCGCGAAAGCTCCTGGAGGGCTTACTTGGGGTGTTAGTCCGTTTCCGTTTTGGTACCAAGAATCTAGCGTTTTCTGATTTCGCAAATCGGCATAGAATGGGGCGTTCTTTTTAGCTTTTTCAGTTTCGTTGAAATCTTGTTCGTATTGTCTGATTTGGTCGTTCCATTTCGCCGCGAGCCTCGTTGCGGGTTCGTCTTTCCAAAGGTGAAGAGGGGCGAAGGGATGATAGATTCCCGTTTGGGCCATCTCTTTTTTAAGCATCAGCGAGGAAAGCTCGGTTTGATCCGTTGGGAGCTTCTTTTGCTGTTTGTTTTTCGCTTTCTTGAGTTCCGCGATTAGTTCCGTTTCGTTTTCGGTTTGGGAGAATGGGAACGCAGCTAGGCTTTGAATCGCTGCATTCACGTTATCGAGCCAATAGTCCGCCATTGGTTTGCGAATGCGTTTTTTTAGTTTGGCTAACGCGTCTTTGTTTAAAGACTGTTTTTCCTGTGTATTGACATCGCGGGTACCCGGACGATTGCTGGCCAGTATTCCGTAGAGTCGGTAAAAATCCTTTTGGCTGATGGGGTCGAACTTATGATTATGGCAGCGGGCGCAAGATACGGTGATGCCCAGCATGGCTTTTGAAATCACATCGATTTGATTGTCGGTAGTGACTATTTGCTCTTCGTAGGCATCGGTGACTCCGAAACCGAGAGGTACCATGCGCAAGTGGGCTGGTCCGATTGCGGATTCGTTCAAACCTAGCTCTTCATTTAAGCGAGGCTTTTTCAATAGGTCGCCGGCAATGTGCTCGCGTAGCAATTGGTCGTACGGGACGTCGTCGTTGAGCGCTCGAATGATGTAGTCGCGATAGGCATTTGCGTAAGGAAGCGCGGGGTCGCCTTCGCTTCCGTGGGATTCTGCGAAACGATACCAATCCATCCAATGGCGTCCCCATCGTTCGCCAAACGCTTCGGAACCGAGAAGGGAGTCAATCAGTGAGCGGTAAGCTTGCTCGGAGGGGTCACTAACGAATTCGTTCACCACTTCGGCTTTGGGAGGCAGTCCTGTAAGAACGAGGTGCGCTCGACGGACGAGCACTTGAGGCGGAGCTTTGTCTTGAGGTTCTATTCCCTGATCGTCGAAGCCATCGAAAATGTATCGATCGATGGGATTCTGATTCCATTCGCTATTCGATACTTTTGGTGGCTTGGATTTTTGGAGTGCTTGAAATGACCACCACTGACGGCGTTTTTCCAAAAGCGTTTCCCAGGAAACTGCGTTGTCCAAGTCGAGCTGAGTGGGTTTCTTTGTGCGCGGATCTGGGGCGCCCATGGAGACCCATTCTTCGAAGTCTCGAATTACGGAGTCCGCAAGCTTGGGGGCCTTCGAGGGCATTTCCAAATCCTCCTCGTGACGAATCGCCCAGATAAGCGGGCTTTCACCGGGATCACCGACTTCAATGATACTTCCGTTTTCGCTGCCAGCGAGTAGGGCGTCCCGGTAATCGAGGGCAAGCCCGGCCTTGGTTTTGTTGACGCTATTGTGGCAATCGTAGCAATTTTCCGCCAATATCGGACGAATTTTCGATTCGAAAAACTCGATTTGGTCGGGAGGGATGTCCGAAGACGCTCGGGTAGCCAATAAGGGTAATATAAAATAGATCCAGAATTTCATTCTCGTCTCTTCATTGCGGACTGCGGTGCCGTTTTGAATTTTGATCAATATGGTATCAATACAAAAGAGGGACAATTTCTTTTTCCATCAATTTTGAAGAATCGGATGCTCATGCCGAATCGGTTTTTGCTGCGGCCTCGGCGATGCGGCCCTACCTATTCTATACGTATAATTCGGAGAGGTCGCCTGTGCTGTCGGAGAATCCTGTATCCGAAATTCCCATTCGGTTTAGCATAGTGAATAGGAGATTGGACATTGGGGCGTCTTCGCCGTCGTCGTTGTATGTTAGATACTGGCCATGCTTGAGTCCCATGTTACTGCCACCTGCTAATACGAGCGGGTAGTTGTGGTTGTTGTGGGTGCGACTATTGGAGGTGCCGCAAAGGACCATGGTGTTGTCTAGCATGTTGCCTTCGCCTTCGGGCGTGTCGGCAAGACGATGGAGAAAGCGAGCTAGGTTTTCGGCTAGGCATTGATTCCATTGGCCTTGCCGAGGAAAACCTCCCGGTTTGCCGGCGGCGTGAGCGAGTTCGTGCTGGGATCCGAGACCGAGAGCTTTTGAGAATTGATTGGAAGTATTGCCGTTCATGGCGCTGAGCATGTAGGTCGCCAATCGGGTGGAATCGGATTGGAAAGCGAGATACATGAGATCGTACATGGTGCGCATGTAGTCTAGCGGGGCGTCTGTGGAGACGGAGAGGTTTACATCCGACGCGTCTACTTCGGCTTTGGGGATATCCAGCCAATGTTGGCTTCTGACGACGCGTTTCTCGATGTCGCGAACGGAGGTGAGGTATTCGTCGTACTTGTCTTGGTCTTGCTTGCCGAGTTTGTTTCTAAGCGTTTTGGATTGATCCAATACGCGATCGAGCATGCTGGTTTCAGTACTTAGGCGACGGCGCGTTTCTTCGATGGTTCCGCCTCCGTCGCCGAAGAGGCGATCGAAAATCTGCTGCGGTTTGTCGAGTGCGGGGATCGGTTGTCCTGATTGCGTGAACGACAATGTTTTCGACCGGGTTGGCATTCCGATGCCACCATCGCTAGAAAGAACCAGTGAGGCGAAGCGGGTTTTGTCGCCATATTTCATGGCGGCTATTTGGTCGAAAGAAACGGTGTTCTTGAAATTGGCGCCGCCGAAGTTTGCGCCGGTTAGAAAGATGTCTCCTGTATCATGTCCGCCGATACCGTGGCCGGTTGGGTGGGAGAGGCCGCCAATAACAGTGACGCTGTCTCGAAGAGGGGTTAGGGATTCCAATACTTTGGTGTAGCGAAAGCTATTGCCTTCTCGCACGGGGAACCATCCCCAATCGCGATCTTCGTGATCTTCGCTGGGTACGCTTGCTCCGTAAGGAAAATAGACTGTACAGAGGCGCTTAGGGAGCTCAGTCGGTCCTGAGGCTGCGGTCGCTTTCCTTCCCATGCATTCGAAGAAGGGCAAAGCCAGGGCTACTCCGCTGCCGCGAAGGAAGGTCCGTCGATCCATGTGCCATGATTTTTTTGCCATGCTAGTATGTTTTTGGGGTTAGCGGGATAGAAACAGCTTTGAAGTTACTATGGAGATGATGAGATGGTCGAGGCGATAATCGTGCTCCTCGAAGTCGGAGCTTAGGTCATCTATAATCGGTTCGTCGGTAAACTCAAGCGATCGGCCCA
>Ga0222668_1001087_pt1 | contig 13673 bp, 13 predicted proteins | sample AntAcemetagen728_FD_179823 | JGI IMG/M metagenome (GOLD analysis project Ga0222668, IMG submission 179823) | Saline water microbial communities from Ace Lake, Antarctica - #728 | ecosystem: Environmental > Aquatic > Non-marine Saline and Alkaline > Saline | place: Antarctica: Ace Lake... | reverse complement strand
ATTGGCTTCGATCAGACGGTGGACGCCGACAATGGACGGATGGGAAAATCCTGCCAGCACCCGCGCTTCATCGAGAAAGCGCTCTCTCGCCCATTCCCAGCTTTCTCTCTGCGATTCGCTGTGGGGAACGACCGTTGACCCATCGATACGGGTCGCAATCGAATCCGGCAGGAGTTCCTTGATGGCGACTTTTTTCCCGAGTTGAAGGTCCACCGCCACGTAGGTGATGCCAAACCCGCCCTTGCCCAGGATCGACTCGATGCGGAAATGCTCGATCTGGTAGCCGGGAGTGAGGGCAAGGCGGTGGGTTTCCATGGCTGGGTTCAGACTTTGATGATGGCGACTGTCGTATTGTCCTGTTTTGGGTTGGCCTTTTTCTCCACCAGGGCGAGGAGTCGACGGACAATGTCCAGTGCAGTCGCGGTGCTCTCCTTCCGGAGTTCTTGAGAGATTTCCTTGGCCCCGAGGGTGAGGAGTCCATCACTGGCGGCGAGGATAATGTCGCCGGACAGGAGAGGAAAGGCCGCAGAAGGCGCATCAATCTGCTCGATCTCAAGCCCCGTCACGGCCGCGAGGAGAGCATTCCGCTCGGGATGGGTTTTGACATCCTTGGCCGTCATTTGGCGAGCTGCGACTTTTTCCGCCAGAACGGCACGCATGGAATGGTCCGCATTGAGTCGGGTCAGCTTGTCCTCTCTCCACAAAAGCAGAGGGGAATCGCCCACGCTAATCCATCGGATCGAATTGCGTTCCACCACGACTGCGAGAAGGGTGGTGCCCGCATCGCCCAGCGTGTCTGGATCCACCGCAATCATTTTATCCACGCATTGATTGGCCGCCTCAAGAGCGGATTTCAGGGCGACCGCTTCTACGTCCTTTTCCGAGACGGCGTCTGTCTCTTCGGATGGAGGGTCTTCTTCGACCGGGGGAGAATCAGGCGTGTCAAAAAAGGCATCAATGAAGCCGCTCACGGCGGTCGCACTGGCTTCCCGTCCTCCCGTATATCCTCCCATCCCGTCGGCGATGATGATGAGGATTTTTCCGGCCTCCCGCTCGTCGCCATCGACGATGCTGAATGCATAGGAGTCCTGTTGTTCGTCACGGGATCCGAGGATCTGACGTCCGGCAAAATCGCGGTCCACCTGGAGGAGGGTGGATCGTGGTTCGAGAGGAGTCGCTTTCTTTGAGGTGAAGATCAAGGGAGCTTTTAGTTTTTAGTTTTTAGCGACTTCTTCCGGGCAGAAGAGAGTTGTTTGAAATTTCCTCTAGTAGAGACACTTTTACCGCTGGCCACTTCGAGTTCGCGACGGGCGTTTCCGGCCACGGTGCCACCCGCACGGGCCGCTTTTTGATTGGCAGGAAAGCCACGGGAGTCTTTCTTTTCTCAGCATCGGTCAGGCGCTGCTTGCCGTCGGCGGCGGTCATTTTCAAACCGTGACAGTTTGTCACGGTTTGATTTCCCTCATGTTTGAGGCGTTCTTTCAGCTTTCGCCAGTAGGCACCTGGATCAACACTCCCCGTCAGCACAGCAATGACATCAACGACCGAAAAATACCATTTTTTCTCGTCTTCGTTCCATGCACGGCGGACCTGTTTTTCCTCAAAAAGTATGATGGCGCTCATGGGCTATTTTGAATTTTCGAGTTGGGATTTTCGAGTTTCGATCGGATTCTGCCCCGACAGGGCAGGGAGGATTTTTGGTCCAAAACCCAGGGCGGCGTCTGCTCCGCGACTTGCCCTAGGCTATGGGATATTGCCCCGTTGGGGCCTAAGAGGATGTCATTCGATGTTCGACTCTCGCAGTTTCCATTTCCCCAATCTTCCTTTGCATCCTTACCATCCTTTGCGTGAGGCTCTTCTTTTTGCCAGTCAGGGTTGGGGCTGATCGGGGGCTTCCTGGTAATCAAAATCGGCACCGCAGAGCGGGACGAAGCGCAGAACGGTATTGCCGATCACCAGGAACTCGCCGCCTTTGAGTTCCGTCGGTTGCAGAACCGGGACCTCACCGAGGTAGGTCAGGTTTTGCCCGCCACCGTGTTGGAGGTAGAATTTTCTACCGCGAGGGTCGTAAGTGATGGAAGCGTGATTTTGACGGGAGATCTTCTCATCACCAAAGTCGAGCCTGCAACGTTGGTCCTCCGCACGACCGATGCTGTTCATGCCGTAGCCCAGGCGGACGTAATCCCCAGCACCAGGACCAGAGATGACCGCCATCCAACCCACGACTGGATCATGCATGTGATCCTTGGGTTGGGTTGCTGCCCCGGCCGCGTCGGGTCCGGCGGCTGTCGTGCGGCGTCGGGTCGTCGGGCCGAGAATGACAGTCTTGTCCTCGTCGTGACGAGTTCCCACCATGCGGGTCGATTCGCCGCCGCCCTGTCCGGGAACCGGAGGAGGCCCTTTAATGATGCGGGTTTTGTCCTCATCGGATCCCCCGGGAACGGGGGGAGGCGTATTGCCACCCTCGGGGCGGCGCAGGATGCGGGTCTTATCGTCGTTTTCCATATTATTTTTCGTAGAGTTTATTAATGAGATGGTCGAGGCAGTATTGTCCGGATCGATTGACGGACCCTTCCTCAATCTCTTGGGCAATGTGCATAAGAAACACGAGGATGGCCGACATGAGGAGCCCAAGCCAGGTGGTGTAGAAGGCCGCTCCCAGGGCGTCGGTGACCACCGCCAGATCAATCTGGCCCTGGTTTTGAGCGTACTGGACGGCAGCCATATTGAGCCCGGCCACTATGCCGATGACCGTCCCGAGAAACCCGAGAGTGGGAACCAGCCAAACGGTGAAGCGGAGGAGGTTGTAGCGGAGATCAATCTCGTGCATGAAGAGATCAAGGCTGGCGGAGAGCATCGAGTTGGCCCGGTCCACGGACTTCGAGGTCTGAAACTGGAGGGTAATACGCTCGATGAGTCGGGTGAGGAAGAGCCCATTGGAGGCATTGTGGATCCGGCGATAGATCGGAACGAGGTCTTTGGCAGAGAGGAGTACATCCGGAGCCTCGGGAAGATATTTTTTATCCAGCTCCGCCCGCTCCTGGCGGCAGGCGTGGAGGCGGAGGCCGACTTCCCCCAGTCCAAACATGAACGCGATCCACATGAAAGCCTGCACGGCAAACGGACGGGTCACTGAAATTTCTTCGCCGAGAGCAGTTTTTTCTATCCCCTTATCCACGAGGAGTCTTCCGGCGAGGCTCTTGGGTTCCAAGGTCAGGTTGAGGACGGCCACGATGGCGATTCCGGCGAAAACTGCGGACAAGCCGACAAGAAGGCGGTTCATTCGATTTCTCCGGTCATCGGGTTTCTGCGGGGCCGTCGGCCTGGCTGAGCGGCTGGCTTGGCCACAACCGCCGCCGCTGGTCTAGGAGTCGAAACCACCTGTCGGCGAAATCGCAGGAGCAAGGCAATCGTTGTCTCGTGGCTGCCAAGCCGGATGGGGGTATCGAGCGAGACGGAAGCCTGTTGGACCTTCCGCCATTTTCCTTTTTCCGTCACGAAGGTGCCGTTCGCGCTGGCCAAATCGACGATATAACAATCCCCGTCCGCACCCACTGTGATCTCTACGTGCCGCCGGCCGACGGTGTCCTCCGAGGCCGGCAACTCGATGTCGGGATGCGATCGGGAATTTGCCCGTCCCACCACCAAGACCTCAAGTGCGCCACCCATGCCTTTTAATCGGAGAGGCTGAAGCGGAAGCGAACTTCCCCGAGTTCGACCAAGTCGCCATCGCGGAGTCCGCCTTGGGTCACTTTTTTTCCATTGAGGACGATGCCATTTCCACTCCCCAGATCGGTAATGGAAAACGCTCCCTCGCGGCTCATGTGAAGTTCGGCGTGGTGCCCGGAAACACTGTCATTGGAGAAGACGATGTCATTGTCGCTGCGCCGTCCGATTCGGCTGGCCGTCTTGGTGATGGCCAACCGGGTGCCGTCCGCATCCTGCATCACCAAGTAGGCGAGGGCCGCGCTCTGGACGGAAATTCCGGGACCTGTAGTTGGGAGAATCGGATCCGAAAAGGCATCGTCCTCTGGCGGCGGATTCGGCTTCTTCCGGGTGGCCACCGCCGCGATAATGATTCCTAAAAGCGCCAGCACCGCCATTACGCCGACGATCACCCAAGTCTGGTTCTGCTTCGCCCAGGCTGCCGCTGCCTCGATTTTTGTCGGGATCGGAGTGGGTTCGGGGGTGGCGGTTGGTGTCGCATCGGGGCTCGGACTCGCCTCAGGGGTGGGGGAGCCTTCCGGAGTAGGCGAGGGGGAAGGTGTCGGCGTCGCCGGAGGGACCCTGGTCAAGGACTTCTCAAGCTTTTGACCGTCCTTCGTTGCCAGGGTCACCGTAACGACCCCGTCGGGCTTCACGTCTTTGAGCGAGGCAACAACCTCCCCCCCTCCATCAAGAGAGGCGAGGATCGCCGCGCCTAGTCCAGGAGGATTTTTGGTCGGCCCGGATTTGCCGGAAACCGGAAGCTCCATTTGCGCGTAGAAGCCTTGCGCTTCCTGGGCGAGGCGTTCCAAGTTTCCCAGAGCCGGGATATCCTGCGCATTCTCAGGGCAGCCGACCGTCATCACGATCACATTGGCCTTGCTGGCGGCCTCTTGCAGATTGGCCAGAGTGTATCCGGTGTCCTCGTCTTGTCCGTCGGAGAAAATGAGGAGCGCTTTGCGGTCGACCTTCGCCGCAGAGAGCTTTTCGATGGCATCCATCGCCCGTCGGTAGAGTCGTGTGCCCATCCCATCGGCCTTCAATCCAGCAACTTTTTGCCGCGTCTCCGAGGCGGGGGTGCCGAGGGGAGCAATTTCCTTGAGGTCATTGGCAAACGCATACACACCCACCTGCGTGCGTGGCTGAACCGCATTGAGAATGTCCAAGATCACTTCCTTGTTCGACTCAATGGTGGCGTTCCGGGGTGTCCTGCTGGAGCCAACACTGGTATCCACAAGAATCATCAAGGCACTTGTGTTCAGCGGGTTATCTGAAAACGCGGACACCCGCGCCTCAATGGGCGCCCCATCGGCTGCTACGGCAGTTTCTGTCACCTCTGCGGAGGGCCACAAGCGATATTGAAATCGCAACACCGGATCCGGAGTGGCCTCTTCGGTGATTTTGGTAAATCGGGAATCAAAATCGACGCCTGCGGCCCGCGCGTCGACCAGCGGCAAAATCGCAGAGAAACCGAGAATGAGAACCGCTTGGGAGAGGATACGTGGGGTAAATCGCCGTGCCATACATCTTTTCATTATCGGAACTTGGCTAGGGTGACAATCAAGAACCCCTGATTTTCCCCGGGACCGCTTGACCTTCTCCTCAGGTCGGACATGGAAACATTTACCGTGCGCGATTTGGATCGAAGCCCAAAAAAAGTTTTACTGGCCTCCGATGAAGCTGGTGGCGCACTCATTCGGTCCCGTAGCGGAAAATCCTACCTCATCACACCCGTAACGTCCTCACAAAAGTTGGATGGTGACAAAGCGTCCAAACGGTGGCTGAGCGGGCATCGCCATTGGCTGGGTCGCCAGTTTGTAAAGCCGATTTCACGTGCACAAGTGATTGAGGTTGACCGCTTGGTCGCGGGAGAATGATCGTCTACGCCGACTCCAACTTCTTCACCCGCTGTTTTGCTGTACGAGGCTCGTTTCACTCGCCTCATCAAGGATCAAGTTCCAATAGTCAAAACCCAAGTCGGCAAGTGCCTAAACCCGCCAGCCTAACGCGAAGACCCAAGAACACACCGAAAACCGAGGTTACTATTACGATAGTCGGGAGGGTCAAAGCTGCGAGACGACGACCACAGAATCTCGGGAGCGAAGTTGTTCCACGACGCGCCGCGAACCACGCGATATCTCTGACCTCCTCCATCGTCTTTCAAACCGAGAATTTTTTCTAGCAAGGCTCTCTTGTCCATGCTGGCACGATACCAGTCCTCGCACCACTGCCAGACATTTCCTCCCATGTCATACAGACCAAAACGATTGGCGGTAAGCCAGCCCACGGGCGAGGTATTGACAAACGTATCCACTCGCAGTGAGGGATCATAATTTCCGACCCCTTTCGGGGGTGGCCACTCATCTCCCCATGGAAACTGCGTTGTTCCCACAGCCACGCTCCACTCCGCATCTGTCGGCAACCTATAAGTATCGTTTTTGCCGATCTTCCCCTCTGATCGCTCTTTTTCTGTGAGCCATTTGCAGAACGCCTGGGCTTCTTCCCAACTCACAAGCACCACGGGATCGGTCGGAGTCTGGGCGAAACTCGGTCGCACTATGTCTGTCCCGGTCTCCTCGGCGAAAACCGCGTAATCCTTCACCCGCGTATCCCAGATCGAAAAGAGCACATCCGTCCCAGCCACCGGCACGAACTTCATCCCAAGGCTATTCTCATACGGAGATTCTTTCGTCGCCTTTTTCCAGGCATCCGTTTTGACCAATTCGGCCTCTTTTATGGCTGCGGCGCGTGCCGCCTCGGCCACCTTCTCCGCCTGCTCGCGGGCAAGTGCGACTTCTGCTGCCGTGCGCTCCTGCGCTTTCTGCGCCGCCTCCTCCTCTGCTGCTGCCTTCCTCGCCGATTCATTTACATGGCCCACATACACTGCCGCGAAGAATGATCCAATCAGTGCGATAGCAATGATCACGGCGACAACGACGGATTGATTTCTCCGCTTTTTGGGTTGAGCACTTTTACTTTCCAGGAGATCGGCGGCGGGCAAAGCGACTCGGGTCTCATCGCTGGCTGCGAGTTCCACCGAAGGCGAAAATCCAGGGGAGGAAATCAGATGCGGTTCCCATTCGACAATGTGTTGTGGGCGTTCTTCCGGACGCACGCGCAGCGCCCAATCCACCGCAGCAAGAAACTTTTCGTCAAACCCAGTGAGACCACGATGCGAGAGCCAAAGAAAATCATCTTCCATGATGCGATCCGACGCCACGGTTGGCTTCTCCCCCGTGATGGCCCGGCACATCACCGCTCCGAGGGCGTAAATGTCTGTCCACGGCCCCATCTTCCCTTTGGTCTGATATTGCTCGATGGGGGAGTATCCATGGGTCACGATGCTGGTCATCGTCATGGTGGCTCCAACGGCCAGTCGGGCAGAGCCGAAATCGATCAGCACTGGCTGCCCTCGCTGGTTGATGAGGATGTTTTCCGGCTTGATGTCTCGGTGAAGAAGGCCTTTCGCATGCACATCATTCAATCCGTTAAGGATTGGACCGATCACCGCCATGAGGGCGGCCTGGTCCGGTTCCCGACCAATGCGGCGCAACCGGGCCTCGTAGCTCTCGCCATCCACGTAGTCCATCACCATGTAGACGGTGCCATTGGCTTCGATCAGACGATGGACCCCGACAATGGACGGATGGGAAAATCCGGCCAGCACCCGCGCTTCATCGAGAAAACGTTCTCGCGCCCATTCCCAGCTTTCTCTTTGCGACTCGCTGTGGGGGACAACTGTCGATCCATCAATGCGGGTCGCAATCGAATCCGGCAGGAGTTCCTTGATGGCGACCTTCTTTCCAAGTTGAAGGTCCACGGCCATGTAGGTGATCCCGAATCCGCCCTTGCCCAGGATCGATTCAATTCGGAAATGCTCGATCTGGTAGCCGGGAGTGAGGGCTAGGCGGTGGGTTTCCATGGCAACCGCCAAGTTACCAGAAAAACAGCGAACGACTCAATCTTGAGTTCACGGGGGCGCAGGCCCGAAAAGCAGTGCTGGTACTACAACTTTTCCGTAAAGAATTCCAAACTCGCGCAGGTGACGGCTGCCGGAAAAGAGCCTGCAGACGGGTGGAGTCAGTGAAGATATCACTATGGAGAAATCGGAGACTTTCCATTTTCACTTCTCCAACCATTGTGCGACGGGCGTAGAAAGAAACTCCTTCAAGGGTATCCCATCTCCTCCTACGAGCAGTGTACGCAGCGGCGCAAATTGTTTTCGGAACGCCTCCATCCCGTGAGGGAGTCCACGATGCGCTCCGCTCTTGACTTCGATGCCAACGACAGCACTGCCGCGCTGGAGCACGAAATCGACTTCCCTGTTCCGTTCCCGCCAATAAGTCACTTCGATGTGGGTTCCAAGTGTTTCGTTGACCAGATGGGCTCCGACGGCGGATTCCACCAGTCGCCCCCAACGCTCGCCGTCCTGTCGCGTCTCGGCAAAATCGATTCCTGCGGAGACCGTCATGAGCGCCGTGTTCAGAACCTGCAACTTCGGACTGGAGCCGCGCTGGCGCACCTTGCCATGCGAGTATTTTGCAAGCCCGGCCACCATCCCCGCACCCTGCAAAAGCTGCAGGTAGTGCGCCAACGTCACGGTGTTTCCAGCATCGGTGAGTTGACCCAGCATTTTCTGGTAGGAAAGAATTTGCCCGGAATAGTCGCAGGAAAGCTGGAATAAACGTCGCAGCAGCGCGGGCTTGTCCACCCGCGTCATCAACAGGATGTCCCGCGAGATGCTCGTCTCGATGAGCGAATCCATGATGTATCGCCGCCACCGGTCGGGGTCATCGACCAAGGGGGCCGCGCCCGGATACGCTCCGAAATAGATGAACTGCTCAACATCCCACCCGAAGCCCTTGTGCATCTCGGCAAACGACCAGTGTGGGGCTGAAATCACCTCAAACCTCCCAGCGAGACTTTCCGAAAGACCGCTCTGAATTAGAAGCGGGGACGAACCAAGAAGCAACACAAGCAATGGGGTGTTGTGCCGGGTGTCGGTGTCCCAAAGATCCTTCACCGACTCCGACCATCCCTGGACTTTTTGAATTTCATCCAGGACGAGGAGAGCTTTCGCCTCGCGCGCTTTCAAGCGTCCGATTTCCCACTGTTGCACAAGCCACTCCCGTCCCTTCAAGGCGGGTTCGTCGGCTGAGGCATAATGCGATGGCAAATCCATTGCCTCCATGACCTGTCTCGCAACCGTGGTTTTTCCAACCTGACGAGGACCGGCCAGAACCTGCAAAAAACGACGAGGTTCCCTCAGACGACGCAGGAGCAAATCATGGATGGCTTTACGGATCATACGATTTACTCAACATAATGAGTAATTTTACTCAATACTGCAAGATAAAATAGTCTGATTGGACCAGACTGCGGCACTGCTCGACGAACCGGGCGTCCATCAGTGCGGGTTGAAGGCCGACGGATTGCAAAGCGAGACCAGGCTTCCAAACCACCAGGTTCTCTCGACGGACGCCTCGAAGAGCCTATTGCCTCACCGCGTTTCTGGTTCGATCCATGACATCCGTACAGAAAGCACCCCAAAGTCGAAGACACTCCTCAAGATCTTCGGCCGCCTTAACCACAGCGGTGGTTTTTGATTCGTCCAAAAATGCATTCAGAAAAGTCGCTATCTCGTGATCTCTGTGCGCACCTGCGGCCATGCGAATCGGCTTTAACTCGGGTTCGTGCTTCTTTTGAAACGAGGCCATTTCCTTCTTTGCCCGTCTGAGTTCAAAATCTATGTCCCCGAGAATTCCCAGTGCATTGCACGCTGCCCGGAAGGGCTTTCCAAAGATCTGCTGCAGGTCGTCAGCCCCTTCGAAGATCACGGTGGCAATCATCCTCGCCGCCGTGCGATTCGTCCATTTGTCGTCCGTTAGGCTGTGAAGAAGAAGCAACGCCATTACGTCGTGGGATAGCATGTTTACATGAAGAGACGCGGCAAAGACCGTTTCGGCAGGGGCCAGACCAGACTCCTGATAGTACACCATCTGCTCGAGGATCATGGAGGTGCCTTTCGATTGTCTCTCGCTTCGTGCCAAGTATTTTTCGGCTAGTTCCACGTAGATCATATTTTAGAAATTTCAGTTCTCAAAATGAGCTTAACCCTTCGCTGCTCGCATCGATTACTTCACCAGAGCTACAAAATAAGCGCATAAAAATCGCCAACGCCACATCGTCATCCGTTCGAGGGATTTTCCCGCATTGCGGGCAGGTTTGGAAGGGTTCGGATTTGCGTGAGCCGCAGGCGGGGCAGATGGAGGCCATATCAGTTTTGCAGAGCTCGAAATTGAAGAGGGTAGAGCACTTCGGCGGTGTAATTACCCATCGCGTCAAAAATCCCATCGACCGTCTTGAGAAGGTGCTGAACGAAATCGTCGGTCAGCAACTCCTTGATCGCCATGTGACGACCCAGGGTCGAGTCGTAAACCACATAAGTGATCTCAAAGCCGCCCTTTCCAAGGACGCCTTGAATCTCATAGTTTTCGATCCGATATCCGGAGGGTAGAGCTAGGCGGTGGGATTCCATGCTGGAGTTTAGAATGTGATGATGGTGTTCTCTCGTCTGGGATAGACGTGATTAATATCCGTTTTCTCTCAGCCAATCCCGCGCATTAGAGTTCCCTTGTGCCGCCGCCTTGCGATACCACGCCACTGCTTCGGTCCGGTCCCAAGCGATCCCCATTCCGTTGTCATACATCCAGCCAAGATAGAACTGTGCATCGGCGTCCCCCTGATCCGCCGCCTTGCGAAGCCAATCCAACGCACTGGAAAGATTCTCGACCATACCTTTGTCATTGATACACATTATTCCGAGATGGCTCTGAGCGATGGAATTCCCCTGATCAGCTGATTTGCGATACCACTCTGATGCTTTGGATAAATCCCGGGCGACTCCCTCTCCCTTGTCATACATTTCCCCGAGATAATTTTGAGCAATAGCATAACCTTGCTCAGCTGCCACTCGGTTCCATTCGCACGCGTCCCGGCATTCCAGAAACCTCGCAATAATTGTCCCAATTGTCAAACCGCAAGGCCTGACCCCTTTGATAAGAACACACCGAAAACCGTAGTCAGGATAACGAACGTCTGGCCTGCTACCGAAGCGAAACGACGACCACAAACGCTCGTAAACGTGGAAGTGGGTCCACGACGCGCCGCGAACCACGCGAACGTCGTGGTCCTGTGGATACGAATTCTTTACATACCTGTCCTCACACCACTGCCAGACATTTCCTCCCATATCGTACAGCCCAAAACAATTCGCCCGAAAGCTGCCCACGGGCGAGGTGTTGACATACGAGTCTACTCCCAATGTGGGATCATAATTTCCGACTCCCTTGGGCGGCGGCCATTGCGTTCCCCCCAAGGACTCCATTCACTTTACCATTCTTCTCTTTGAGCGAGGCGGTGGGTTTCCATGGCGACAATTAGAAATTTGATGATGGCATTTTCTAGTCCCGGATAGTCGAGATTAATATCCAGTTTTTCTCAGCCAATCTTGTTTCCTCTGTTCATTCAGCCAATCCTTCGCAGAACCATCCCCTTGCTGGGCCGCCCTTCGGATCCAACCTTCTGCTATGGCTCGGTTTTTGCCTACCCCTAGCCCATTGACTAACATCAAGCCGAGACGAAATTGTGCCATAGCATGACCCTGCTCGGCCGCTTTGCGATACCACTCCACAGCTTTGACCGGGTTCTTGGCGACTCCCTCTCCATTGTCATACATCACCCCGAGATTGAATTGTGCGGCAGCATGCCCCAACTCCGCTGCCTTGCGGAAACACTCGACCGCTTCGGTCGGGTTCTTGTCGCGTCCCTCCCCAAGGGCGTGAGCCACTCCGTGGCTGAATTGCTCATTGCCAAGCCTTTTTTTTTCCGAATCGCGATGCATCTCCAAAGCTCTGGCAGGATCACTGACTATCTTGGCTGCTGCCGCCTTGTCTGCTGCCGCCTTGTATGCCGCTGCCCTGTCTGCCGCTGCCCTGTCTGCCGCTGCTTTGACTGCCGCTGCCTTGTCTGCCGCTGCCTTGTCTGCCGCTGCCTTGTCTGCCGCTGCCTTGTCTGCCGCTGCCCTGTCTGCCGCTGCCTTGACTGCCGCTGCCTTGACTGCCGCTGCTTTGACTGCCGCTGCTTTTGCTGCTGCTGCATTTGCTGCTGCGGAAGCAATCCTTTGTTGCTCTGTCCTTTTTTGCTCAGCTTCAACTTTTGCAGCAATGGCTCTTCTTTCTGATTCCTTGGATTGGATCACGTAAGCCGTAGTAAAGATGGCTCCTGACAAAGCGATGCCAATGATGGCGGCGGTCACCAGAGGCCGAGCCTTGAACTTTTGCGCAAGATCAGTTCGTCTCACCAAGGTATCTGAAACGTGATCGATAGACGAGGAATTGAACTTCTCAACTGTCGCAATCTCGCCGAAGGGCGTAAATCTCGACTTTGAAACCAACTGCGTTTCCCAATCCTCAATACGCGGCGGACGTTCTTCTGGACGCACGCGCAAAGCCCAGTCCGCCGCACCGAGAAACGTCTCGTCAAACTTGGTCAGGCCACGATTGGAGAGCCAGAGAAAATCATCTTCCATCAATCGATCCGACGCCACGGTTGGCTTCTCCCCCGTGATGGCCCGGCACATCACCGCTCCGAGGGCGTAAATGTCTGTCCACGGCCCCATCTTCCCTTTGGTCTGATATTGCTCGGCCGGCGAATATCCGTGCGTGACAATGCTGGTCATCGTCATGGTGGCTCCGACGGCCATCCGGGCGGAGCCGAAATCGATCAGCACTGGCTGACCTCGTCGATCGATGAGGATGTTCTCCGGCTTGATGTCGCGGTGGAGGAGGTTTTTTGCATGGACCTCACTGAGACCATCAAGAATCGGCCCGATCACCGCCATGAGGGCGGCCTGGTCCGGTTCCCGCCCAATGCGCCGCAACCGGGCCTCGTAGCTCTCGCCATCCACATAGTCCATCACCATATAGATTGTCCCATTGGCCTCGATTAGACGGTGGACGCCGACAATGGCCGGGTGGGAAAAACCGGCCAGCACCCTCGCCTCGTCGAGAAAACGTTCTCTCGCCCATTCCCAGCTTTCTCTCTGAGACTCGCTATGGGGAACGACCGTTGATCCGTCGATGCGGGTCGCAATCGAATCCGGAAGGAGTTCCTTGATGGCGACCTGCTTCCCTAGCTGAAGGTTTACCGCCACATAGGTGATCCCGAATCCGCCCTTTCCGAGAACGGATTCAATCCGGAAATGCTCGATCTGGTAGCCGGGAGTGAGGGCTAGGCGGTGATTTTCCATGTGAGATTATCCAACTAACTTCCGCAGTAAGTCCTGAACTAACTCAACAATATCAACAAGCACTCGTCGGGCGGCCTCGGTCTGGCGGTCCGTGTAATCATCGGAAAATCGTGGAGGTTTATTCATGTCGTTTTCTCCCACGCTGGCTTGAGGCACTGGCGGAGGATCGCTTCCGCCGCTTCTGCTCCCCGACCGCCACAGTGCATGAGATCGACATAGGTTTGAAGAGGATTTGTGGCGCGAAGGCGACCTTCGGCGACATCGTGATTGAAAAACACCCCCTTGTCCCTGGCGACCAGAATTTGCAGGTTCGCGCCGGAGTCCACCGCTTTGGCCTCCAGCCGCTGCATGAGGATGTCTTCCTCGCCAAACGCCGCGTAGAGCCAGATGACTGGCTGGCGAACATCGGAAGCTTGAAAATCTGCGGCACTGAATGATGCATAAGCGAAACGGCATACCATGGGTTGCTCCTCTTCGAGAGATGTCAGTCGTCTATGGATCTCGCCGGATTTGAGAAGCGTGAAGGCGGAGTGGATAAAGTTCCTGTCGAACCGGTATTTCTCCGTCCATGCTGCCAGCAGCCCCTGGGGGTCGTTGATCTGCACGGGACCGTCTCCCACCAAGAACCCTTCCTCCCGCAACTCGCGCACGACCTTGT